>Ga0210403_10002299_pt1 | contig 17404 bp, 35 predicted proteins | sample IncBWC19MmetaG_FD_150863 | JGI IMG/M metagenome (GOLD analysis project Ga0210403, IMG submission 150863) | Forest soil microbial communities from Barre Woods Harvard Forest LTER site, Petersham, Massachusetts, United States - Inc-BW-C-19-M | ecosystem: Environmental > Terrestrial > Soil >... | reverse complement strand
CTGGTAAATTAGTGTCTGGCCCATCAACTAAATTTGCTACTTTACGCTTAATCGATTCCAAGAATGGCATCGGTACACTGTCAGCAGCCTTCTGTGCTGCAATACGTTGTTCCTTAGCCTCAAATGCGCCTAAGAACCTATCCTTTTGCTCTAGTAAGGAGTCGCCCGGCTCATACACAGTTTCACCCTTACTATAGATTTCCAGTGCTCGTCGTGACTTCATGTTAATTAACCCTCATTCTACTAGATAGCACTAATTTAATAGTCTCACCAATCTTTTTCATTTCTATCGGTGTAAACTTATTTGATCTAGCTTGATTACAAAGCGGACAACACGAGACAACATTTGCTGATGTATACCCAATACTGTTATCTAAACGATCTAGGCCAGAACCTGTTGATGTAAAAGGTAGTGAGCAATAATGACATGGTTCAATTGCTAATCTAGCATATTCTATCTCTGTGAGACCAAAAGACAAGTTTCTATCTTTAGCTATTCGCTTTGATTGTAAATATTTGGTGTGTACTTCTAATGATGCACTCTTGCGCCACATCTTAATTTTTGACGCATTGTCTTGCTTGTAGAGCTGACTTTTAATTTTACCACCATTTTTATATCTAAGCCTATTATTTGTGCTAACACAAGATATGCACCAAGAGCTTAGTCTGTCACTGTGACGAAGCTCCTGATAAAAATTATCAGTATCTGCAGACTTCTCAGTCTTACATTTACTGCACTTCTTCATCTGCTGGCTCCGACTTCTCGTCATTGACGGGATAATCAATTTGCTCTACCATCGCTAAACGACGCTCAAGTAACAATGTTAATTCAGGGCTATTGGCACACGCATCTGCTAAGCTATAGTCAAGCACTACTCGAGCGCCCCTTTGAATATGAACTCCAATGGCATCAAGATGTAATACACCATCACTGATGTTGACTATTGTACACATGCTTAACGGAGCTCCACTGTCTTTAAGTCTACAATGTTGCCATCATTATCCATGGTTACGCGAAACATTAACTTAGACGAGGCATCCTTATATAGGCCCTCTACTACCATCTTGTCATTGGCGACACGAGCGTGAGCTAATGGCTTTAGGGTCGCACTCTCGTCGACAGCTGCAACCTTCTTATGTTCAGCTAGAGATGCCTTAATACGCCGTGGCATATCACGACATAATGCTTCACCATAATCTGCCCATAGAAGCTTCCAATAATCTTTGGCGGCGGAGTCCACAGCTACTTTATTCATTGATATCTCCAACGTATAACAGAGTTGACTAATGTTACTCTAACATGATACTGTTAGCAACAGCTAGGAACATGATCACGTTAAACCAACTCCATCAGTCTGCTTGATCGTCTCGAATGGTTGATCTTTTGGTAGTAGTTTCAGTGATCCATCTTGTTGGTCCTTGTACACGAGGCCATCTTGAACTACATTCTGTACCTGAACTGGCTGAGTACTCTGACCGCCCTGCTGCTGTACATAGTCACCTGGAGCAACCTGCTGACCCTTGGCATCTTGTAAATTTACCTGCGGACCTTGAGTACTTTGTGTCATATCTGGACCACCTACTTGGGCCTCTTTCCAGATGCCATCATATCTCTTAGACATCTCTTCCCAATTAAGATGGCTCCGTATAGCCTTCATATACCCTAATTTATCTGTGCCGAAATCTTTAAAATAAGCGTGCTCGTATACATCTATGGCGCATATTGGAGTTAATCCAGGCACAAACCCATCATGTTCATCCTGGGCGGTGACCAATAGTTTATCACCAGTCCTAGATAATATCACCCATCCAGACGATTTCTTGGCCAATGCTGACATATGGCTCCACCAGGTGTCGACTGAACCCCATACTCGAGTTATCTTCGATACCAAGCTAGACATCCCAGCTACTGTCTTTTCTCTGGTTAGGCCGGTGAAGAAAATTTCATGTAACACAGCGCCGGCATATGCATATTTCTGCTCTGGCTCTAATACATTGCCACCTAGTTTATTACGGTAGGCCACATACAACTTATAATGCTCCTCGAGAGCTTCTTTCGAAAACAGATGTGGAATATTAGTATTGCCAACTCCAATGGGCTGGGTGATAGCGTACACCCAATTTTCTTCATTATTACGTCGTGCATTGACGACATACGTGATGGTAGCACTTGGGACCTTGAACGTTCAAGAACCTTCTTTGTGATTGGGTCAACTGGCGACCAGATTTCTTTCTCACCACCACGTAGTGGCTGGACCAATAAATTTTCCCCGGCGATTCCAATGATTAGGGCTTCCTTCTGCCCCTTCTCTCTAGTTGAGTCATAAACAAATTGACCTGTTTTTGCTGGCTCACGCTTTCTGTTATCTGGGTTCAATATTAAAGACTTAGTAAGGGTTCCTGAAGGTAATATTCTTGCACCTTCAGGTATGCCGCCCATCATTCTTTGATCGTTGTTATTATAGAGCGCTGCTAACTCCTCACGTTGAAACGGAGTCATACGTACATGTTTCTTTAAATCTGTCATGTACTTATCGCGCTGAGTCTCGTACCCCTTCATATATTGTAAGAGCTCTTCCGACGTCCAATTTGGATCAACATCAAGCTGTGGTGGCGCTGGCTTAGATGGCAGGACTGTAGGTTCTTGCTGTGGTTCCTCTACTGGCACCTTACTTACCGGAGTGAGTACTTTTTCTGGCGGTAATGGTGCTTGTCCAGGTGATTTGATCTGATATGCAGAGCCAGGGGCATTAGGCTTCATGCCCATGCCTTCTTGTGCAGGTGTAGGGGTAAACTCATTTGCCGGATGTTCTTGCTGCCATCTCATGTATTCTTGCTGACCAAGCTCTTCACTTTGCTGTAAAGACTGCTGCTCTTCTCTAAATTGCTCACCAGAACCTTCGCCAAGTGCCTGCATCCATTGCTCGTCAGATAGCTGACTGAGGCCTGATACATTGGGGTTCTGTGACAAAAGTACTAGTGCCTTACCCTTCTTAGGATTGTCAATATCAAAACCAGCATCCCTTAAACCACGTAATATTGTTGCGGCGGGGCCAGCAGAGATTTTACGCATGGACACGCGAACCGATTTCTTGACTAAATCATCGGGGATAGATTTAGACGCCATCGCGACAGTCTGAGCCCACTCCTCTGGTGACATATCTTGAGAAATAAGATTATATAGACTATTGGGAGCGCGAGCGTCAACCATAAATGATAGCACTTGCTTCGCAGCTGCAATAGATGTCAAATTAAATCCTAGTGCACTAAGAGCAGATAATTGGGCTAAGTGCTCTCGTTGTAGTGGACGGGTTGGCGTGACGTATAAAAAATCACCCTGAACAGGCGGACCTTTCAATAAATCCTTCATGGTCTTCTGTGTTACTTGTTCATTAATCGGGTCCGCTGATGTATCTACATATGGGTTAGTAGGATAAAGTTCACGCATAGGCCGGATTGGCGGTTTTACAACAGGCTCTACTACCTGCTCTTCATCTTTCCACTCAGGAAATTCTGGATCGGCGGAAGTGATCACGCGAGACATTTTTACAGAAGTTTTTGACATACGTAATTATAACAGTCTTATCCGACGCGGCTATGTCATATCATCCGGCACGATGAATGCATCATTTCCAGTGCCGCGCCCACCCACGAGGATATATGTACTGTCAAATCTGTAATGGATATGGATTTTACACAGTTAAGAAGACGAATGGTGCCTCAGAAGGCCGCACGTGCGTATGCAGAACCAACTCTATCCTGCGTCAAGATTTAGATATCGTATCACCAACAACTAGAACTCAGGCATCCAAATGAAGGAGTCAGTACTAGACAAGGTCTTAGACGAAATTAATGAATTGAAGCTTGCAAAAGAAATCCTCACGGAAGTTTACATAGATATCGGCCCATATCAAGATCGCGAAGTTAAAGACGAAACCTGGACTAGGGTGCGGAACTTCTTTAATTTTGATGACAGCGAATGAGACTACTTCGCTCCAAGGATGGCATCAGCTACAGACATCGGTACTTCTGGCATAAGCTCAGTAAGCCCTTCTGCATCAACCATCTGCTCAACACTAGTATACGATAGTACGCCCTGTGATTGCGGCGTTAGACGATATACTGCTCTTTTTAACCCGCCCTGTCCAGCGCGCTCGAAAACAATCAGAAATGGTCCTTTGTGCATCGCCACGCGCCCGCCACGCTGCTCTAATAGCTGATTAAGCTGTTGGGCAAGAGCTGAGCTCTGCTCATTTAATTGCGGCTGATCTTGAATCATTACATGCTGTTGTGGATCAAAAGCAGGCTTATCAACCCGATCGGGCCTATTTGGATCCTTACGCGGTTGTTCTGGCGCGCCCGGCGGCGTAACCTGTGCCGATACAATCCAACTAGTATGTACATTGTCTAGCTTCGCGCCTGACTTAGAGAATACCGTTAACATATCTCCATCTCGCTCGGCGACCCTACATGCGACTTTCTCGCCACCAAAAATGATAACGATACTATCACCTATCTGCGGATCCATTCTATATGGGTTCATGCTAATCTTCTCGATCTGTTCCGGTTCACCGTGTTTTCTGACTGCTACCGGCATACCATCTTCGTCGCCAATGGCCCAAACGCCATGAGCAATCTTTTGGTAACCTTGACCTGATAACTTTTCTGGAAGATTAGGTGATATATAAGAACGTTTCATGGTTAATACTTACTCTAACTCAGAGCCTCGGGAACTTCGGGCCTCTTTCTGATTAAAATAACTACATGGTCATTGTCATCTTTGGTGATGACCTTCAACATCTCATCTATACGTTCTTTTGTAAACGCGACTACTAGTCCTTCATCAACAACAGATGCAGCCATCCCCTCAGCATCTAGGACATCAAAGAACTTGTCAGCGAACTCTTCATCATCAAAGATGCTATCTAACTCATCATCATCCATGTGATCTCCCTAGTTCTTGTACTTACTACTATAGACATTTACTCTAGTCGCTGGGATGTCATCGGAACTCAATGATTTATAGTCACGTATACTTCCATTCCATAATGCATTAATCTGCTCTTCTGTGTAGCCCCAGCTTCTTGCACACATTAGAGATAGCATCTGCATGGCAGATAATACTGCATCTTTGTCTGGGGCATTCTCTACATCTGTTATAGTCATATAGTAGTAGGTAATGCCAGACGAAATTGCCTCAATTAGCATAGCTATATCGAACCAACGTTTATCATCGTCGTTATTGGGTGGGGTACTCACCAATGACTCCGCAAAGGCTCACTATATGTACAGGAGCCGCGATGAAAATCCCAACCAAGCTGAAGATTAAACGTTCCATATGGAATATTCTATATGACAAGCAAATATTAGATTCTAACAATGCTGTGGGGTTATGCTTTACAAAAGAAAAAATTATCTACATCTACCCCAATCAGAGTAAGGCAGAGATACAACATACCTTAACCCATGAATTATTGCACGCGTGCTTCCCCGGGGGTACATGCACGGTCAAACGTGAGGAAAAGATAGTAAATCACATCGCGCAAACACTACACAACGCTGGACTTACTATATCTAGGTCAAGAACCAAATCAAAGAAGCGAGCGAAAACATTACGACACAAACGATCCACATAGATATACATATCATATACAATGTTCTAACAAGCCTAAACTTATAACAAATAAAGATAATTGCCGCACTTACCAATAGTTTATATGCGGCCAGCAGGACTGGACCGCCCGTATCTAAACAAGAACGGGCGATAGGCATATACTCACCACTCTCGTGCCTAAGCACGAAGCAAGTCAAAGCCCAATCTACTAGACTATTAAGTACGAGTAGTACCGCGTACTTCTGGAACTTCGGCATTACTGCTTAACGGATAAACCTGACAGTACCTTCTCAACGGCCTCTGTTACAGCGACTTCATCACCATTCTGACCAAAGTACTCTACTAAGAGTCCGTGGTCATGCAATGCGACAGTCACCACGCCCGCGACTAGATTACCTCTAGGTACTAAGGTAAACTGCCACGCATCTTTTACCATAGTAGATGGCGCCGGTTCAGTTACGTCTATGTTGCTCTCTAACATGTGTGTTGCAACTAGCGCTGCCAAAAGCTCTGGGCTCACTGGTGGTCCAACCACAAATGACATATCGAGATTTAGACGCTCATTGCGTAAATCGATGCGCTCGTTAGATTTGCTGGCTCCCGGATTAATTAGTTTCTGTTTTACTTGCCATCCGTCAACTGCATCTACAGAATAGCCGAACTTACTATTAACCATCTTCTCATGTGCACATCCACATATGGTTAGAGCAATAACTAAACTTAGGATCTTCATGTTCCATCTCCAAGCTGGATAATACATAGTGGGCAGCTCTTCTTGAGCGCGTCACTATGATGGGCTATATACAAACCATCATCTATCTTGGTCCAGCTTTGACAAAGATACGTGAGTTTAGTTCGCACTTTCTTCTCTAAGGAGTTCGGATGGATTTGGTGGCTTATCACCACATAATAATCTTAATCCTAACCCTATTAGGGATTATAGTACTCTTAATTATTCGAATAAACCAGCTGTTCGCAAACCATTTGCATCGTCAGGAAGAGTAGTAAATACGAATCTTTTATTGAGTTCTGGTATCTTCTTATAGCTCGCGCTATTGCAACTTATACGTAGGGCTGCATGTTGATGGAGTATACGGTGTCCAACCCAACGAACATCAACAATTCCATCGACCTTTTGAACTGGATGTAAGAGCAATACCTGGCCAAGAAATTTATGCCAAGCCTCAGGCGTCAATAGTTCAGATCCATATGCGTGATATGAACGTCCACTACCATAGGTCTCAAATCTGATTCCTGTCTTTATCGTCAATTTTGCAAGACTATCTAATGTAGTATTCAAACTCGGCGTTAAGAAATCTATCATTGGTATATGTAATGTCGTGCCATCGGCCAATGTAATATTGGAATTAAGAGTGACATCCTCATTACTTGCCAATGTGTTCAACATGTTGAGGGTCCACCCATCAGTCACAGTTGATGCAGGGACATCGAATATGATATTTATCTGACTCGGTGGCTCTCCGTAGTCTTTCATACTAGGCTCATACTGATATCTGCAGAAATGTACTCTGGCATCTGGGAGCGACTTAGTTAGGTGCTGGACGACTTTGATCGGATGTAAATCCATATTCAGATCAGAATAAATTGACTTTACTGTACCATACGATTTATCTATGTATGAGTATAGTTCCTCGCCAGCAAAGCCATCCGTATCAACATATATTTTTATTAGGGCCTGTACCTCTTTCGGTATAATCAGCCTATCACTATTAGTCATGTCAAATTTGACCGACGATACTCGCAATAGACTATCATATAGATTGATTGTACGACCACCAATCTTGACCAAGCTATCTGGCGATACCATATCGTATGACGACATTTTAGCAGACTTTCCTTATAACGAGCCGAATATTATGTATTAAGGCCTTCTTGCCATCTGGCCGCATATGAATATATGCATACAACGTGCTAAAATCAACTCCATCCTTGGTATACATAAATATATAATTAGCTAGCTTTAACCTAAGCAAATGCGCCGTCATGGTGTTGACAGTTCGATACTTTAGAACATCGCTAATTAGGTCGTTGCAATGGGCTTCTACGTAGGTATGTTTAACACGACGACCACGTATTGGACATGCGTATAGACTAGACAAATCCATATAAGTATTTATAGAAGGCGCAGAATATAGATAATATCCATTATCTTAAGATGGTTAAACTATTCTTAATTGAGGTTTTATGAGAATATTTACACTCGCCCTAATAGTCTTAGCTAGTTGTTCTTGTTCACATGTCGACAAGACAATTACTGAAGATGCACTAACAGTCCAGCCCATGAAGACTGAAAATATACCGGTACCCCTACCTACGATGCATCCGCTATTCATGCACATTCGCTTAAACGGGCGTGTGCAAACTTGCAGACCAGATGTGGAGAATTGTGTAGATTCAATAACGCCGGCTCTAAATGCGCTAAAACTAGCCAACACATTACAGGCCAAGGCAGTATTATTAGAAATTAATACGGAAGGTGGCAGCATAGACGCTGGATTTGAGCTCGCCAGAGCTATTGAACAATCGTCGATGCCAGTAACTTGCGTTGTTGACTGGAACGCACTCAGTATGGGTTATTATATTTTACAAAGCTGCGACGTGAGAGTCATGACTAAGCGCTCGATTCTAATGATACACCAACCTGCATTCGATTTAGAGAGAGTGTCTGGGAACCAAAACTTATTTGAAGATTATGGTAGCTGGTTGGAGCACATGAATCTAGCAATGGTGCAACACAACATTGCGAAAACCAAAATCCCAATGAAACTCGTGCTTAAGAAAATCGAGTATAAAATGTGGTTTCTTGGATGGGAAGAAGCGCTCAAATATAAAGCAGTAGATTGTGTTGTTGACACAACACAAACAGTAAGACGCCGACTGTACAGAGACCCTTATGGGGCGTGTGCCGACTAAGTTAACTGTACGAGCGGCTTAGAATCGCCTACCGGATAAAGTTTAAGTAAGTACTCTTCCAGGGTAAGTCCAGCATATCCGTCATTATGTACATACTTAAGGATCTCGTCGCCAACATGACGTGGGATAGTAAGATATGTATTATTGATGTCCTTAGTATGAATGATACCGCGCTCGTGTAGGTCCTTCAGGAGGGCGCACACATCAACTGTCGGCTCTCCAATCATTTTGAAAAATGCTGGATATTTAAAATAGGCCCGATTAGGATCTTGCTCCCTGATAGGCTCTAGCTTTCTAAGACCGTTTGCATGTTCAATCTCAACTGATTTAACACATTCACCCTCTAATGCACTGTGAGGGAAACTATCGCTCGTAATACAGTTAAATCCACACTTCTGACACTCAAGATGCAACAACTTTCCAGACTTATTCTCGTAAAAACGACCATTGAATATGGACATAATTACCTTAGGATTAAGGGAATTGACAAACTACGAATCTCAACTGCTTTCCACAACTTTATATTCTTTTGTTTGCCGGTTAACAACTTAGCCTCTTCTTCTACTTTTGCCGCTGCTTTGAAACAAAAATCATTTAGCCGCTTAATGTAACGGATACGGCGTTCATCATTAGTTTCCATTACTCTAGGCGAATGGCAATCTTGCCGCTAGCTGTGTCTGTAAGCCAGCCAACCTTACGACCAACATCATAAATATCTTTTGCTGTTAATTCTTTAGGGAAGAATTTCTGAGACATCTTCTTGATAGAATCTAGCTCTTTCATTAATTCTTGGACAAGAAGCGTCTGACCATTTAACTTCATGAATGCAACTCTTATGTCGATCACTGTGGCCACGTTAGTCTCCGTAATTTTATATACATTTAACATGATGATTTCGGACGATGGCGTAGTCACATTACGTACAAGTTCATGTTACTCCATTAGTACTATCTTGCGAATTACAAAGCTCAAATTACTGACGATTTCACCTGTACGATTGCCTCGTTCTAGGTGCAACCAGTCAATAATATGAGCACTTGGTAAGTATGTGGAGAATTGTGACAACTTACGTGCTACTGACGCCTTAATCACCTTGATATAGGTATCGCCAATCGGCACACCCTCGAACTGACTCTGGATGTGATCCCTAATGGCTTCTTCCATCTCGGCTATCTTGGCGCGGCGGGCGCGAAAAATACACTTATTGTGTGTCATAATAATGCATCCGCCATGCCAACAACGATTTTACTTTACTTCTGGCGTCTCAGGGGCGAAGGCCTTATCTAGATATTCTATGGGTGACATGCCAGCGAAACCGCCTGCTGAAATGTATGCCTCTATTGCTGTCCAGACCGCCTTTGATACAATATACTCACCCTGAGCCTCTACATAGGCTATGTTCTTACATCCTTTAAGGATCTCATCAAGGCGCCACTGCTTGCCATCTGCGCCAACAGTGATCATTGTCTTGATGTGAAGGAATTTATCGCCAATCGGAATCAAAGCAAAACAACTTTCTGGGGCAGGCATGGACCAATATGGGGTCATTGGTGTAATGCCAGTTATTCCAGAGGATGGGGCCCATGTATTTGGATAAGTATATGTCGTAGTCGGATTGATTGATAAACCGCCTGCGGTGATTGGCGAGCTGGCGCCGAGGTTTGCGATACCATAATTGCCACCGTAGTTAACGCCACTAAACGGACTCTGATTGCTCATTTAAATCTCCATAGATCTTGTCAATATATTCGGCTAATGACATACCAGCAAAGCCATCGGCGTCTATATATGTGTGTATAACCTCGACAACATCTTCTGGTACTAATAAGCAATCGCCGTCTTCTTCGAATGCTACATTCGTAACTAGATAGAGCTCGTCGCGCAGATTGATGACGTTACTACTTAGATTAATCAGGAAGCCGTCAGCAATTTTCCACACTAAATATAATAGTGTGGAACTCCATCTTCAGTAAATATATTAGTCTCCGAACACCTTTGTTAAGTACACGGACAGGTCCATATTATCATGGTGACCGTCTTTTACAAAGTGGTCGATCATGGAGATAATATATTGGGGCGTACTGCGAAGTGCAATAACGCCCCACTGGATACCGTATTGAGTCTGTGTAACACTGATGAAGAGTCTATGGCCCAAGCATAAATATTCCTTAATTTCAAGCTCGGGTGTCCACTGTAGTGTACATCTTATTTCATCATCAAAAAATGCCTGGGGCTGACCATCGCTCCACAGACACCACATTTCCGATTGATCTACATCTTTGCTAGCCGCAGACATTCTCTGCAGATAGTGGTATCTTCATCCCCTATTCGATATATAGGGACCAAAACCCATCTATGACAGAAAGTCCGATAGCGACTTTGGTCTTGTTTCTGGTTAAACTTATAGAGATGTGCTACATGCACTTATTTAACCGTGATCTCTACCTTGCGTGATTTAGTAGACTTAGGTAGAACGACCGTTAATACGCCGTTCTCGAGAATAGCCTCAACCTTAGATGCGTCGATATCTACAGGTAAAGTATACGATCTGTCCGTCTTCCTAATTTTGTTTTCTGCTTTAATAGTAAATGTATCATTATTTAGAGTGAGCTCAATATCCTCTTTTGAAAAACCAGGCACATCGAGCATGACCCTATATTGGGCACCCTCATTTTTAATTGATAAATCATTGTATCTGCCAAGGCCCCATACATCTTCTAACAATGCTTCGAAATCGAATAATCTACGATTCATCATATTTACCTCCTACCAATAATCTATATCTTATCTGGCGTTTTGTCAAGTGTGGAAATGTAATACACAGCCTTTCTGCTTGCATCGCATCTATCACATAGGGTCTTAATCCACCCACCAGTACGCTGCACACCTGGCTTACCACAGCCCTCACAAATTGTGAATGTTTCTACCTCAGCTGCATGTATTAATTTTATCATCTCAGGTGTTGCCGCGCCAACATAAAACCTGAGGCCACCGAATTTCTCTTTCACTTGATGTAGGTCGCCATCCCAGCCGAGTGCAAGTAGCTCCGTAATAAGCTTGTCTACAATTGGTACCCAACCTGGGTCCACATATCCGCGATTACGAGCACTATATTTAAGCCCATGTTTAGCTATACAAGCCTCGAATGACGCCACCCTGACATCAAACCATCTATCGTAGTTATCACCCATCTTGGATTATCTCGTGCAAGGTCCTCTTTTACCGAACATCTTTTGCAAATATTCATAAAAGCTCATTGTGCCACCAAAGCCGTCAGATGCGACATACGAACGGGCCGCATCTAATACTGGCACCGAACAACGATATACGTGATCAGGTCTAGAGTAGTATTGATTGAGAAATGTAGTCTTCTTTATTTTCTCATATGGAATTCTACACCATTCCATGGCAGCCAATATATAAATACGCTTCTGGTCATCCTCAATGTAGTCTGTTTTAGAGAAAACATGTGGATCAGAGGAAGCTGTATTAAGTATTAGAGCCATCGACGGCGCCACTTATTGTTGATACTGTAACGAAATCAAGTGTTGACCAAGATCCGACATATGGAGATGTCGAGTAGTACGTCGGCCAGCTCCCACTTCGACGACTCACATTCTTCAGAATACGATTAAAGTACCGACGTGCGCGCCAGATCTTATACCTATGGTATAGATCACGGGATGGTGTAAATTTTAGCCATGTATTCATCGAAATCCAGTCCACCAAACCCACCACTTTGTTCATATACTTTTACGTGCTCCCATACATCTATTGGGATCCAATCCAAGCTTCTTTAACTTTTACGCGATACGTCTCATCAATCAATGGCTCGCCGCTGTCATCGCAACCTAAATACCTACAAGCTCTATGGTGATCCATGATCTTGTCAGGTAAGCCGAGTGACGCAAGGGTATGATACACATACACAGATTGCTTATTGACTTGGATACTATCTTCGTCGGTTACTATTACGTATTTACCTTCGTATCGCATAATAGCTTATTTAGAAATTCTTGAAGAGTCATGCTACTGAATTCTGTATTTATCCACAGCCAAGCTGACCTCGCTAGAAGCCTACTAGTGGAGTCGGCATCACTGGCGCCCGCTTCCTCTAGATCAGGTGGGTACCAATCCCATCCACCAGTTCTATTGTCTCTGACCCAGATATGAGTGTGGCAGCCATAGAATACATGGACTGTTCTATCTAAGCAATAAGCCGCCACATCAGCTTTGGCCGGCAACGCATGGCTCATGTTCTTAGCCATCCTATAGAAAGGACATATCTCGTTCCTTCAACAACCTTCATGACCTCATGTTCAATAATGTCCGGTCTGAAGAAAGTAATTCTCTTGCTTCGATAGTAAACATGTTTGTGTTCTTCAGCCGTTCCTTGGTATGCAAAGCCACCACATATCTTTGGGAGCCAAAATGTATAATTAAAACGAAAATGTCTCTTACCAGACACAGGAGATGGGTCTGTGTGAGGCGGGATATAACTACCTTCTGGATATTTCACTATATACACATCGAACTTAACTGGCCATTTATTCTGCCACAACCTGCAAGTAAAATACCCGGTACCTACACGACCTGGCTTCCACCTAAACATAAATTAGTCCTCCGGAGCGCCTGGACAATCTGGCTCTTCATATGGCTCATTGGAGAAATATGTTGGATTGGGATCAGTCATCTTTCACCGCTAGTATGTGCTTACCGTTTATGTGAACGCCAAAGAACAATGTTGGCGTATGAAAAACCGCTGCTTGACCGTAATAGACACCGTTTAGACCTTGCTTATATTTCAGAAATTTACTTATGGCTTTCTTCTCTTCTGAATAAAACTCTGGCATAGTACCATCAACATATGGTTCATTGGCCTTGCATGTACATTCGCACGTGATTAATCTCATAAATCTCCATCACGATCCTGTGCCGAGTAGTAGTTTGGTGCTGGTGTGCGCCATCTCTTCCCGCATGTACAATTAATGTAGCACGTCCACTCTACACCATCTTTGCCACCGACACCAATGTACCGTGTCTCCGCAAGATGCTCCTGTGAATGTAACATGCCGTTCAAGCAGTGCAACCAACGCAGGAATCTAAACCATAGAATCTTCATTTATCGTACGCTGAATAGACGCTTGGTGAATATCTATGTTCAGCCATACTCTCCGTGGCATAGTACACTATGCGTCTAGTTTCCTGAAACATCTTACGATCGTATAAACCAAGAACCGGGTTCCAGAAATGACATAAATATCCTTCCACCAACTGGAAGCCATGCTCCATGAACCGTTCCTTAACCCTGACATCTTTCTTATGTGGCGTCCGTTTGATTAGGATCATGTCTCGCACCGAACATTTTTAATAGATAGACCGGCAGTGATAAATCATAGTTAGCCTTTAAATAGGTTTCTCTGCCGTAATAATATTCATCGATACTAAGTCTAGCCTCTGCTGATCCAACTCTAATGACTATAGCATCATCTGTACTTGAATCTACGTAAATCCTACATTCTGTAATGTCTGGCGTCATTTTACTGTAGTATCAAATGTCATTGACTTGATGTTACTCGATGGAATCAATATTGGGCCAGAAGTTGATCCACGTATGAGTAGCAACTGACGAGTCGGGCAAAATGAGAGTTTAAATGAGCCATAGTGTGGTGACGAGCCACCAGATTGGCCACGGATCTGGTGCCCATAGATACCACCATATGATATCTCATGGATGGTAACCGCCTCTAGAATAGCCATTTCGAAGTCTACATCGTTAAGTGGTAATGACGTATGCATGCTATTTTCCTATACCAATAAATCGTTTTACAAATTCAGCACTAATAATATCGAGTGCCGATCTGAACATCTTATGCTCGAGAGCCCATACATACCAAGCATTATACCAACGACCACTGGGGCATTCAGGTCCATCCGTATCAGACGTATAGTACGTATTAACGTGCGGGCGAAAATGGGCGGAGCATATCGAATACCACTCTTGGCGCCAAGGTCCCCAACCCCGAGAGCCGTTACCTATACCTCTACGTACACCATTTCCCATATGTAATCAAACCCATCGCGACCGACGGCACCATGTTTTGGCACTTCTACAATCTTATTGGCGTAGTTAGCCTGGATCAGCCAAGTTTTGAAATCGTCTATTGACATTATTCTATATGCGCCAGTTTGAGCACAAAAAAGTTCTATATATTTAATTGTCACGTCATCGGCCAAAATTTGGTACACTCACATGGTGTACCTAATTGTTTCGTAGATGGTGAGGTGCCAGCCCCACAAGGATCATCGCTAAGTAGTCTTTTACCTGGATGATTGTGACCACAATTCTCACATAATGTGTACCATTGAATACGTGGCACGTAATACGTAATACTACTCATAGCAAGCTTGATCTCCAATGGTGCCGAAATCATGACAGACCAAAAATGTGCAAGAGTCGTACCAGGAATACTACAGTTAAGACCACCACAAACAATATATAGACGCAATTAACGACTAATTCACTTCTTCTGTCGGCCTCAACCATTTGTATTCTACTAGCATTTAATTTATTCAACAGTTGTTCCATCTCACCAGGTGTGGTATTTGCGTAATAAATTATTGGCATGCTAATGGTGGAAGTAGCATTGATAATACGGCACCAAACCCGACATTAGAATCGTAGATATTGGATGTAAGGCTGGCATACTGAAACGGCTGTGCATCACGTATTGGGATCAAAAACGCGATCATATCGATACCTGCACATCTGGCCATCAGTTGTTGTTCAATCAACGTTGGCGTATAGTTTATAGGTAAGGACTGCGGTTCTTCATCCGTGAAAAACACGACTACAGGCTTGTTGCCTGGGTGCCAGTTCAGTTTTATTGGATTATTTGGATCGACATTAGATATGTCACACGCATCATATATCGCATCCCAAATACCTACATCACCAGCCCAGTAAACTGGCTGGAAACTAATGGAACTGAGCGCGGTCGAAAGTGTACTCGTATTTAGATTATTTTGTAGAATAATCCTGCCGCCATCCACCCCACCATTGTCTATGTTTGAATCAGGGGCCAGCAACAAAGCGCATGACGAACTCGGGTTACTTTGACACCACTGTGTAACATCGGCTATGATCTGGGGATACGGGCTGATCATCGAGCCGTCAGTTGTCATAATGAATACTACATCATAGTTGATGTATTTGGTTGGATAAGCTTCATTCATACAAACCGTTGTCGTGCCTTGACATGCTTGATATCCATAATGGCATCCAGGTAAAGAGACTGTGCCGGGCGGACCATCATAGCATGGTGCAGGTGGGATATCACCAATGATGCCATTACAATTTAGATCATATCCACATTGTTCTGGCTGTGGAGTCGTCTCGAACGTACACTGTTGGCAAGCAACGTACCCGCCATGGCAGGCACCAACATTCTCTGTGGCAGACGGACCAGTGTAACACGACTTAAGAGGTACATCATATGGATCGCCGTCACAGTTCAGGTCGCGACCGCTACAATCTTCAGGTTGTGGTAGAACTTCTCCGTCACATGTGGTAATGTTCCCGTCAGCGTCGCATGACCAGGTCCCATTATGACAGTTGCCAATATTTTCTGTACTAGCCGGACCGCTGTAGCAACTAGTATCACACCTAGCGTCACGGGCATGATCTAGGTGGTCATTGTGCCCACAATTACAACCAGTTAACACGAGCAGTAGTAGAAATTTTTTCATGTAAACTCATAGCATGCAATCTAGCCGATGTGGACCGGGTATTGTCTCCCACAGTTCATACAAAACGTACGTGTAAGTAAATAACATCCGGCGATTGGTATGTCACTCAAATAGAGCACTATCTTGAGCGGCCCCTTACAAATTACACAATTTATTAGTGTGGGGTTACGTGGAAGTATCAACATCATTCAATCAACCTGGGCTGGTTTGTGCCAACAATGTTTAATGTTATATGTGGTACGGCTGCAGAACCAAGTATAGGTGGAACTAGAAAGATAGTAGTATACCCTATACACTGGCCATCCACAATCACACTTCCATTCAGGCGACAAGAGAGCCACTACATCCTCATTTCCATATTCCAACAATTTTCGATACCATCGTGAGTTTTACCGCATACGATCTTATATGAAGATGTAGAATGATAATACCGTATAATGAGCGGATCGGCTCCACACCAGCACTTAGTCCTTGTAAGAATCTGGCGGATGTAATTTTGATTCATTAGTATGGATCATCCTCAAGCCAGGGGTGGCATTCCCGTGTACTTAGCCCAGTCTTTGCGCATGCTGGCCACCAAAATACCTCATGCGATGCGATGGTCACCGGGCCATTATGATCCATATATAGTCGTTTGACGGTCAAGGACCCACACCAACATCGCCATTCAATTAAATTACTCACAAAACATCTTTACAACAAATTGTCCGAACGTAAGATCACTGAAATTGTTCCACATTGTATTGAGCTTCTCATATGTTTTAGCATGCATATGTGTTACAATGATCTCACCATCTTCGTACATTTTAACTATAATTGGGCCTTCGTCATCCACAACGACAACTTTAAATTGCTTAATTATTCGAGTCATAGACCTGAATTCGAGACTAGGTTACATTCCCACCATGTAGTTACTGATTTACACGGGTCCAGTTCCGCATGCCACACCATCATTTGCAGTCACACAATTCAGGGAACTTGCTGCAGCCACTACATATATCGTAGTCCATTAAATACCAATGATATATCTCATTTGTCGGTGTCTTGGTGGCTTCGTCAGGGAATGGGTATAAGTATGTCCTAGTTTCACAATGTCGCCAACAATTC
>Ga0210403_10002298_pt1 | contig 17424 bp, 36 predicted proteins | sample IncBWC19MmetaG_FD_150863 | JGI IMG/M metagenome (GOLD analysis project Ga0210403, IMG submission 150863) | Forest soil microbial communities from Barre Woods Harvard Forest LTER site, Petersham, Massachusetts, United States - Inc-BW-C-19-M | ecosystem: Environmental > Terrestrial > Soil >... | reverse complement strand
TCCCCGACCCAGACCCCGACCACGACCCCGACCCCGACCGCGACCGCGACCACGACCACGACCCCGAACGCGACCGCGACCGCGACCCCGACCATCCTTCACATGCGATTGCTGCGTTCATTATTTTTGCGAGGTTGGAATGGTTGAGATTTCAACAGCGTCAATCACTGAACCTCTGCCAATAATGACGCGGCTGTTTGATGGAAACATTTCAACTTCATTGAATGTGCCGCTCTTGAGCGCGTCGGTTAGCCGGCCGTCATCTGCAATCCATGCCGCGTCTTCCAGCACCAATTCGGTCGCAGTCACTTGAACCATCCTTCCAGTGTGATGGTGAGTCACGGTTCGGATGAAGTAGTTCTTGCCGATGTTGAATGGGTTTTCTGGTTGAGAAACATTCCCGCATGATAACAGGGCCGAGAGTTCTTTGACTTCGATATTCATAATGTCCTTTATTTATTAGGTTGTTTGAACTTCACGCGACTACCTTATCGCATTATCGCACGACTTGTCCAGAACTATTTTCTGGACATTTCGGCGGGGATGGGGGAAGGTGGAGTCAGCAGTGAAACATCGGCAGGCGATAAGACAACGTTCGTAGCCGACAATTAGCTGCCAGATGCGGCAACTGTCTCCGCATGACTTGACCGCGTTCAAAATGAAAGTGGTGCCACTTTTCCGTGAGTCGAAACGGGGCTGCATGGTTGGCACGCCAAACGTGAATCTAGGACGGCTATGCCGCCCCGTTTTTGTTCGTCGGGCGGGAATCCGGTTAATTTGGCGTTTAAAATGAAAAACACCATTGATTTTGCTGGATTTCTAGGCCAGGCGAATTCGTCATTGACGGCGGCGGTTGATTCTGCGTGAATCAAGCCATGAAACGAATTCTGGCCCTTGCTGTCGTTCTGTTCGCCTTCGCAATCCTTGCTCACGCGGAAACGGGCGTCCTTCCACCAAACGTGCCAACCAATGTCATCGCCTCGCTCCCGCCCGACGCCCAAACGCTGGTATCGGCCTTCCCGCAATGGGCCAACTACATCGTGGCTGCGGTGGTAGCGTTGGGTTGCTTGGGCCGCATCTGGCATTCTGTGACTACTGGCGGTGGTTTGATGGGCATTTACAACGCTTTGTATAAGGGCAGTTCCCCGACGATTACGGCGGGCACGCAGACGCCAACGGTTGCGCCACCGTCACCGCCTCTGGTCGCGCCATTGACCAGGCTGCCACCAATACCACCCATTTCCTCGGCTGGTCTGCCACAGGCCGCGCCGCCTGTGGGTTCGCTCGTTGGCACAATACAGCCCGCCTCGACTGTTGTTCAGCCGCCAAAGTCTTAGGGTTTTACCGTATATGCCAACCACCATTTTCAAAGGATATTGAATCATGCCACTCATAACCGCTTTAATTATCCTCGCCGCCTTTGGCTTGTGCCTTTGGCTCATCGTGACCTACATCCCGATGAACGCGACCATCAAACGAATCATCATCGTGGTAGCCGTTATTTGCATTGTTTTCTGGCTTTTGAACATTACCGGCTTGCTCGGGTCAGCGAAACAGATTACTGTGCCGCATACATGAAAATCGAGACCAAAATCAAAATTGCTTCGTTCTGCATCTCTCATCTGATTGGATTGTGGCTGTGCGTGGCGGTGCTGTTCGGCATCAGTGGGTTTTTCATCGGTTGCACCACGTCACAGCAAACCGCCGCCTACAACACGCTATCCGGTCTTGAAACCGGGACCACGGCAGCATACAACGCCTATCTGACTCTCGTGGTGCAAGGCAAGGTGACTACGAACGCGGTGCCGCAAGTGAGCCACGCCTACAACGATTTTCAAGCTGCTATGGTGATCGCCACGGTTTCAGCGCAGAACAACACGAATGCGCTTGCGCCGACAAACCTTGTCACAGAGGCCGCTGCTGTGGTTAATCTCATCACCACGATTGAAGGGGGACATTGATTATGGGAATCACGCTCGCAATGGCGCTTCAATTGGGACTGCAATATGGACTTCCTTTCGTCACGTCGGCCATTTCCCAGATTGAATCCAACGGGACTACGCCGGTCACGGCGGCACAATGGGCCAGCCTTGTCACACTCGCGCAGCAAGACGCGAAATCAAAGATGTTAGCCGTTCTTCAAGCGCAAGGAATCGACCCAGCCAGCGACAAGGGCAAGCAGTTTCTCGCGCTCACCGCCTGATGCCGTTTCAATCCCAAGACCTCGCCGTTCGCACTTCTGACGGCCATAATTTCACGCTGCTTGAGCCTTTGGTTTATCAGGCGAACGACGGGAGAGTGTTCAGGGCTGCGATAGGGGCCACGACCGATGGCGCTTCCACTCCTTCAATCGGCTGGAATCTACTGCCCCCGTTTGGCCAATACTGGCGAGCCGCCGTAATTCACGATTCCGCATACAGGGTCACTCTCGAACAGCAACGAATGGACGGCACTTGGGTCAGGGTCGCTCTCCCCAAAGATCAAGCCGACGCGCTTTTGTTAGAGGCGATGGAATCCCTGGGTGTGGACTTCGAAACGAGGGAAACGATTTACGAAGCCGTGACGAAGCTCGGTGACAGTGCATGGTTGGGCGATGCTGCGCAGCCGATACCGAAGCTCGATTCTTAGCCCAAAGAGAGACCATAAGCCAACAGAACGTCCACGCCGCGCTAAGAAGGAGAAGTATTAGCATATCAACTCACACTGTAATCTGAGTCTGCCCCCCCCCATTTGCAAATTCCTCACGACGCCGTTTCATTTCGTCCTCATATTCGGCCAGCAAATAATCAGGGATGGAGGAAAATGCCAGCTTAGAGTTTAGCGACAGCGACACGGCAGCGATGTTATCCGAGTGATAGCCCTTCGTTTCGTCTTTGCGGTGGATAGAAAGCGAGTGACTATGTTTGCCTTTGAGTTTGTCGTATCCGGTTTCAATTGCGAATTTCTCATATTCCGCAAATGTCAAAGTAAATTCGTGACCGCGCTCCTTTGCTCGGAATCTCAGTTTTCGGAAAGCGACTTTGAGCGGTGCTCTTTCTTTCTCTGCGCGGCTCGTGCATTTTGGGCACGTCGAATGGTGGTAATGTTTCCAAGTGCGGCCACGGCAGAATTTAGTCGAACACTTGCGCGGCCATTTCTTCGCCGTGCGCTTCATCCCTCAACCTCACTCTTTGGTATCACGCCTTCGCCGTAACATCTGGCGCACTGACGCTCGTTTTCAGGCTCGCCAAATTTGTTCGGGTCGGCAACGATACCAGAGCCGCCACATTGCGGACAAATCGCTTCTTCCAGCCCTTCGCAATCCTTCTGCGAGCAGCCATCGGGCAGATTCCAGTTTGAGTTCATGTTCTCGGCCCGCTCTTTCCCCTCCGATACACCGCCTCATTCGTGACGTAAACCACGCGGGCGTTTCGTCTCTCCGTCACAAGTCCAGGATACCGGCCACGAGAGAGCCTTGACCATATCGCGTGCGGGCCTACGCGGTCTTTGAGTGCTATGTAAAGCCATTCGCGGATGGGTTTCATTTCGTTATTTGTTGATGATTTCGGTTATTCCACGAGGGCAAGGAACTCGTCAAAGCTACGGATGACATGCACGGTAAAGCCCAATGCGGACATTTGGTAGGCCCACGCGCTTTGCTCAATGGAAACTTTGCTCGTCTTGGATTTGAGTTCGCAGATTATTAATCGCTTGTCGCTCGCGAACACAAACAAGTCTGCCACGCCGACAGGAAGTGTGGACTTCTTATCGCTCCGCGCCCAAACAACAAGCCAGCGCGGCCATTGAGACGCACAATACTCCAAAATCTGCTGGCGCAACTTACTCTCGCGGTCGCAGGGTTCGGCTTGCTTCTGTGGCGCAAGCCGCTGTTGCATTTTTAGATAATCGCTTGGTTCGATACCCATAAACTATACGTTGGCCTTGTGCAGCACGGCCAGCACTTCGGCGTGCGTGTGGGTGTCGTTGAATTCGGACAAGCAAGTGTCGCCAATTAATTTCAAAACTTTTCGAACCACCATTTTTCTTTTGCTGGTTAACCCCATTCCATAGATTTTATTGAACGCTCCAACCATGCACCATCTTACAGCTTCGTTGCTATCCCAATTTACACAACGCCCGCGCTTGTCTTTTGCAAAAGCCTTCACGCACCACTTGCTTTCATCGGCCAATAATTGATACGCTTTCATAACTCATTCACGTTTCGCTTGGGGTTATATTTGGTAATCGGGAGTCCAATCGTCGAAAGCTTTTTCAGCAATCTCAATGAGTGTTTTGAGCAACGCCAAACCTTCGCGGTCAAGCGGGCCGGTGACTGCCATTATCGCGCCGGTTGGCGATGGAATGTAGATGGTGCTGATTTTCATAATTCACTCATATCTCAATTCGATTCTGGTGAAGTTTCGCGCAGTCACAGAAAAATAGCAAGAGAAAAGTGGTTGACAAGCGTAGTTTTTTCGCGTAGCGTCTTTTTAACGATATGACTTTCGCTAAAAAACTCCAACAATGGCGGGGCGATTTAACACAATCCGAAGCCGCTAAAATACTTCATGTTGGCCTTGATTCTTACCGGAATTGGGAACAGGGGCGCACAACTCCAAGCGGATTGGCCCGCGTCACACTCAATATCCGCATGGATAATTACGACCGAAAGCAACTCACCAAATGACCACCCTCTGCGAAATCGTGACCATCGAAATCACAACCAAGCCGCCAGAGTTGCGCGTGATAATCTTCGACATCATTCTGGTCGCCGCACTCGCGACAATGTTTTGCTTTACAATGAGAAAATAAACCCAAACCACCAACAAACTGAAATATGAGCCAGACATCCCTCGCAAAACCCAACGAAGAACGCGCCGTGGAATTTACTCCATTCGGCGCAGCGGACAAAATCAGACTGACGGTGAAGCTCGTTCAAAACTTCATCGCAGTTCCAACCAAGTCAGGGCGCACATGCTCTGACCGAGACGCAACTAAATTCGTCATGCTCTGTCAAGCGCAACGACTCAATCCCTTTGCCGGAGACGCTTTCCTAACCGGCTACGACGGCAAAAATGGGCCAGTGTTCAGCCTCATCGTTGCTCATTGCGCGTTCCTCAAACGCGCCGAAGTTTCGGCGGATTACGAAGGCATGGAGAGCGGCATCATCCTCCAAAACGAGGACGGCACAACCACCGAGCGCGAGGGGGATTTCAAAGCCTCTGGCGAGAATGTTGTCGGCGGGTGGGCGCGAGTGCATCGTAAAGGCCGCAAGCCGATGTATCGTCGCCTCTCAGTCGCAGCCATGAAGCCGAATTACGAAACGCCCTTTTGGTCTGGCGAAAAGATTCCAGGCCAGATTGTGAAATGTGCCGAGGCTGACGCCTTGCGTGCCACATTCCCGACGCTGCTTGGCAATCTTTACATGGAGGGAGAAATGTTCCGTGAAACAGTCAACGTGTCATCCACAGTTGCCACAAGCTCACTAGTCGCCATCGCCCCACCGCCAGCGGAATCCGAATCATCCGCCGAACCTCCCGCGCCTGAACGCGAGCCGGACGCCGCTACACCGAAGGAAGTCTCCGCCGACTCCCCCCAAATGAAGCTCGGCGCTTTGGTTGAAGGTGAAGGCTTCAAATTTGATGACTTCATCAAATGGGCAACTGAAAGCGGCAACATCCCGAACGCGGATAGCCTGCCGTCATGGGCCGAAGTTGAAACCGCCGTTGCCAAGCGGCTATTGAACGCGAAAGCCGGACTGCTCAAAGGTCTGCAAACTGCTAAAGCGGGGGCGCAATGAGCGTTATTTACACCCCGAAGGCGGCAACCGATTTTGCTGTTGCCGCATGGATGGCAATTGCGATAGCTCGCGTTGCCGACGAGCCGATTTAACTTCGCTTCAACGAAAAAACAATCTCGGTTGACCCTTCTTGTGCGGTTCACGATGTTCAGGATGAATATGACCGACAAGAATATCTGAAAGGAGAAAACGCATGAGCAAGCCGAAGAAGGTTACATCTCTTGAGCAGTTGGCGGAATTGCGAAGCCAGAAGCGGGCAGTAATTTGCAAATCGTATTGCTTTGCGCGTTACCTGCCCGCCGCTTGGATGATTCACCTTAGCGGCGAGATTCTCTTGCGCCTATTCACAACCGGAATGTTTGTTTACACCAAGAAAGGAAAATCAAAATGAGTGACGAAACACAAAAAGAAGAAGTTTACACGCCCCCGCCTGAAGGTTGGGTGCAAATCCCAATTCGGCGCGGAGTGTTTGAAATCACGCGGTTGCTGGACTTGCGCGACAAATGCGGTGGCCGCATCATTGGCGGATACGCTCGGTGGTGCTGCTCTGAACGCCAAGCCTTGCATCACGCCGGAGACGTGGACATCTTTCCGGTTGCGGAAAAGGAGGGCGACAATACACAATCCATTTTCGAGGCATGGAAATCCGCGCTTATTGTCGAAGGCTTGAAACAGAAGCACGAAAACGAAGTCAGTATTTCTTACGAGAAACCCGAAACCGGCCCATTTATGGCCTGTCCGACCATTCAAATCATCAAACCCACAACGGTTGGCGCGATTGTGACCGAGGGCACGGTTGAGGAAGTGCTTGGCAATTTTGACTTCACCGTGGTTCGGGTCGCTCTCAATCCAGACCGCGTAACGGCAACGGCTTGGGCTTCGTTCATTGAGGACGACAAGAAGGGGTTGCTGCGGTTGCTCAATATTCATTGCCCAATCTCATCCCTTCTGCGCGTGTGCAAATATGCCCGCAAGGGCTACTATTGCCGTCCGGCTGAGGCGATGAAACTTTTCTTCGATTGGGATGCGCGGACGCCAGAATACAAAGGCAAGATGCTTGAACTCTTTGAGAAGGGCAATCTTGGTGAAATCTCGAAGCAAGAAATCGAGGAACTCGAAAAACTTCTACACGTTGACTAATTATGATCTACTCCGCAATCATGCTCCGCGACGACAGCAAGCGCGAAATAACCTTCCTGCCGCAGGCGCACGAATTGAAACGCCTCGCGCTCGAACAATCCGCGCTCATCGGCAAAGTCGAGAACGCCGAACAAAATCAAACCGCCTTTCAGGCCCAAGCCGCGCTCGCGGAAGTCCGCAAGAACGTCGAGAAGGCCCGCGTTGCGGCCAAAGAGCCGGTGTTGGCGTTCGGCAAACTCATTGACGCGACGGCGAAAGCCTTCGTCGAGGACATCACACAAGAAGAATGGCGCATCGGGCGGCTGATTGGGGACTTCCAGCAACTCGAACAGGCGAAAGCCCGCGCCGCCGAGCAAGCCAAGAAGCTAGAAGAAGAGCGGATTGAGCGCGAACGCCAGCAGGAGCTACGTCGCATCGCCGAAGCCCAGGCCGAAGAACAACGCAAGCTCGAAGCCGAACGCCGCCGTGTGGCGGAGGAAGCAGCCTCCGCCAAGCGAAAGCTGGACGCCGACAAGGCCGAAGCCGAACGAAAGTCGCGTGAGGCAAAGAACGCGAAGGAACGCGAAGTCGCCGAAGCTCGCCGCAAGGAACTTGAAGCGCGTGAGGCGAAAGAGAAGGAAGAAGCGGAACGTCTCCGCATCGAGATCGAGCGCAAGAATGCTCTCGCCGCCGCAACGAGCCATGAGGCTTTTGATGCGGCCAATGAGAAATTTGGCAACATGCAAGCGGCTGTTCAATCTGCGCCAGTTGCTGCGCCTGTCCGCGCAGATGGACAGAAAGTGCGCTCGGATTGGGATTTGGTCATTAGTGACATTTGGCTTCTCGCCAAAGCGCATCCGACTTGCGTGAAAATCGAGCCGCGCACCGCTGAAATCAAGACATTGCTCAATGCGGGCGTAAAAGTGTCTGGCGTCATCGCAACGGCAATCACCAAGTCTCAGGTGCAAGGCGCAACTCAAAAGATTGTCGAAATATGATTTCAGCCGAACTTCGCTTTTGGAGCAAAGTGGAAAAATGCGGGCCGATACCAGCACATAGGCCATCGCTTGGCCGTTGCTGGCAATGGAGAGCCTACATCACCGATATTGGTTACGGGTTGTTCTCGTTTAATGGGACGCTACAAGGCGCTCACCGCGTGTCGTTTTTGATTAACATTGGGGCAATTCCTAAAGGACAAATCGTCATGCACAAATGCGACAATCGCGCTTGTGTGAGACCGTCTCATCTTAAATGCGGCACTCAATCAGAAAACATAAAAGACTGCGTGTCTCGCGGGCGTCACATTTCACAAATCAATCGCGATGCGATTCCAAGAGGCGAACGGTCTGGCGGCCATAAATTAACATCTTCTCAAGTTCTTGATATTTTATCAAGACCTCTGCGCTTTGGGCTGGCTTCCTCTATTGCAAAAGAGTTTAACATTTCTCATCCTGCGGCGAGTGACATAATAAAACGAAAGTCTTGGACACATTTAGCTGTTTGAACCCCAAACTCCTGAACCATGACCAATCCATTATACGGTGAACTGGGCCGCCCGGCCCGCAAAGCGTTCAAGGCTCGCCAGCGTCGAAAGTTTAAGGGCCATATCACGACACGATGGTTTGCTGGCGTGATGTATTGCCCTGACCGCATCAACAATCGCTCGCGGTATCTGACATTCAAACGGAGGCGCAAATGACCACCGCACAAATCCTAAATGAAATCAAGCGTCGGATCGAAAGAGCTAACGCCAAAATTCCAAAGCATTACAATCTGAACACCAAAGGCGATTGGGCGTATTGGCAGGGACAGATGGAATTCGGAAGAGCTATCCGCAACAAAATCATCAATGCGCGGGTGAGAAAGAAAACCAAATGATTTATGACCATTTTGAGCGCGTGGCAGAAATACGTGGCTACGTCCAGACGCCGAACGGAATACCGGCCACACGGAGGCAGGACGGCCACTCGCTCACTACTTAACCAAATGAAAGGGAAATGAATGAATAAACAATGGAAGTTCCAACTCGGCGACATCGTCCAGCCAATCGTGCAAGGCGATTCCGGGCACGGCTCAAAAATGGTGATTATCGCAAAACTCACGCACGAGTTCGCCAATCACACAGAATACTCATATTTGTGCTCTGATATGCACTTAGGCGATATTAAACGCCTCAACATATTTGAGGAAGAAATCCATATGGCTCCAAAAACGAAATGACCCCCTCACTTTACCACTTGACGAGCGCGGGGCGATGCGATAGCGTGGCTGTGACGGTTGGCCAGTGTAGAAACTGGCTTGTGGTGAACGCAGTCGAGCCGCGAAGAATTTTAGACCTTCCTGCTCAGGACGATGCCCGACTTGGGCCATCGGGCTTATCACCAAAGCTTTTCTACCCTGAGCGGGATTCATTTTATCCCCTTCATTGTGCCGTCCGCGTAGGGCGTGGGAATCGAGTTTGTCGGCCCACGTTTGAAGGAATGGAGTCGGAGAGGGCAACCAACCGACTTAATAAGAGTCACCATCATCAAGCCGCGACAGAGCCAAGCGTACGAGTGGCGAACCATTGGGCGAGGATGATGTTAGGCGATAGGCGAAAACGACCGACCGAATGTCAAACAACCGCCAGAGCGAAGGTGAGTCCCGATTACGTCGGGGCACGTCTTTGCTCTGGCTCAACTCCCTCCCGAATTTCAATCAACCATGAGCAAGAAACGCGAAGCGTATCTGCGATACCTGACATCGGCTCACTGGCAACTGCTGAGAGCGCAAGCGTTCAAACGAGACGGATTCAAGTGCGTCAAATGCGGCACTTGGAAAGACCTTCGTGGACATCACAAGAGATACCGGAAAGACCTGACGAGTGCATCCTAGATGATATTGAAACCCTATGCGAGCGATGCCACAACAAACACCACAAGCAGGCGAAGAAAGAGCGCAAGCGATTGCGGGCGCAGCGCAGGCAGCAACGATTGATAAATCTCATTTTGAATCATGATGCGACTAAATGACTTTTCCCTTCCCCTCATTGCGATGCAATCGCGTGACTCTCGCGCCAGAGGAAATGCGCTCCTTTGACCTATGAGATACGAGAAGAAAGACGGATTTATTGACACCGAATCAAGCGGATGCGGTTGCAATCCTGATGACCGTAAACGCCCACATAAATGCACGAACAGCACTACGAAATGGTGGCGGGTCACGCACAAGACAGGCATGGGCTATTGGCACAAAATCCACAATCAGACAGTCGCTCGCCGCGTTGCTCAATTATCAGGAACATGCGATGAATTCGTAAAATCCATGCCGTTTTAAAACTATGAAAAAAGCACCTAATCTTTGGCATCTTCAAGACCTGCCAGGAATGCCGCCCGTATCGCGGACAATTCCAACACTGACTCAATGCGAAATCGAAGGCAAGTGGATGCCAGCGCGTCCGCTTGGCTACTACTCACTCCGCTCACGCATTCGCCTTGCGTGGATGGTGTTCACTGGTAAAGCGGATGCCCTTGTGTGGCCCGGTGGACAGTGAACAGCTAACCCGCTCCCTTAAACGACGGTGAAATTGAAACATGATGAGCAACACCAGTGAAATGATTGATATGGCCTACGATGCGCTCGAAGGCTGCGATGACCTGATGCAATACCATTCTCGGCATGGAACACCATCCCTTTTGATTCTTACCAAATGCTCGCCGAAAGTCGCTCAGGATTGCGTCCAGATTCTGAGGCCATCCATTGAGGGAAAGCGGGTAATCGAAATCGGCGCGGGCGTCGGGTATCTCGCTCTCGAAATGGCCCGCTATGCCAAGTCGGTAGTTGCAATCGAAGCAGACCCGGCGTGGTCGTGGATTTTCACGCGCTGCCTTTACAAGCACAAGCCGACAAATCTTACTTGGGTGTTTGGTTCGGCTGAAACGATGGTGGATGCATTTCGCGGAGATGTGGCTGTAGTTTGCACAAATTCCGGCACTGAGGAAATGACGGCGACAGCGGCCAAGTTTGCGCCAAAGGTCTTGCTGCCGATTCAGAACGAAACTTTCATGGGTCGCACTTTTACCTGTGACCCCGAAGCAATCATTCTGGCCAATGCCGACAGAATATTGAAGGGATTCAGATGAACCAACCCGCCGAATCCAACATCCACGAATTGCCGATTCAAAGGCTGATATGAAACGAAAATACCTACTCTGCTCTGACCGCATGTGCGGTGCTGACGATTGCCCGAATTGCCACCCTGAGCATTTTCGAGGCGGTGTTTATATGGACGGAAAGGATACGATTGACGACCCTGAGCCAGACCTGGACGGCGATGAAGACGACGAAAGGCCAGTTCACCGGACTCATTCATCGTGGGGAGATTTGTGAACCAACCCACACCAAACATCGCCCCGCTGCAAGCCAAGCTCGCGCCGATTTACCGGCCTGGCCGAGAGTGGTCATACGAAGAATGCTGTCGGCTCGTGGAGATCATGCGCGGGCCGCACGCGATGGAGGAAGCGCAACAAATCGTGGACTATTTCGAGACACTGCCATCGCATCGGAAACAATACTTCCCCCACAGCATGGTCAAGCTGCTGGCACGCTGGAACGAGTTGCTGGATGAGATTGCAATGAACAAAGTCGTCAGCCGCGAGCAACCTTTGAGCGGGGCGGCGCAAGTGATACACTGGCACAAAGAGCTTGGCCGCATTGAGAAACGCATGAAGTCCATCAAAGACTCATACTCGGAGCATCAGAATTGGGATGCCGAACATCGGGCAGAGTTTCCCAAGCTCAAAGCTCGCAGGGCGGAATTGATTAAGCTCCTGGGGATGACGACATGAAGCATTTCATTACCATTCGAGTATTTTGGTGTCGCCTGTTTCATGGGCGGCACCACGATGTTTGCCATGCGATCAACGGCAGACTTTACGAATGCCGGAAATGCGGAAACCATTGGTTTGAGAAGCGATGAAAACCCTGCGCGTATCCTGCCGTAAATGCGGCACTCCGTTTGAGCTTTCGTATGAGCCAAATGAATATTGGAGCGAATCGTTTGTGGTCAACACGGCGACTTGCGCTCCTTGCCGCGAGAGATTTGAGCCGAAACAGAAACAACCCCCGCGATACGTGAGGATGCCGCATAAGGATTGAATTATGAAACCCGAACCCTGGATGAAAGACTTCAAATCGTGGCATGAATGGCGCGGACTGACGCTGTATCGCTGCCATTCGTTTAAGATTAATGATGGTGACTGGATTGCCTGTGGCGGCACAGACCGCGTTCTGACGCTTAACCCGCTCCATTGGCCGAGAGACATTACGGATTGGTGGTTTTTCAGGAGCTTGCAATGACAACTTTGCCCCGCGTGTGCGAGGCATTCGCAGCCGGTTTCCTTATTTTACGGCTGCGGGCGCAGTTGCGCCAAACAGCCTTAGCCTCGGTTGAGACAGTGAGGCTAGGGCTTTGAATTTATGAAATTCTCACGACATTGGGCGATGCCATCGAGCGAAACCTTTTCAATAGGGCCGATTGAGGGCTTCGTAAAATCCTATTTGATGCAGTCCAAATTCAGCGTTGACCCGTTCGCCCGCAACAAACGATGGGCCACGCATACGAATGACCTTAACCCGGAGACGGCGGCGGAGCATCATTTGGAGGCGGGAGAATTCCTTTCCATGCTCGCAGCAAAAGGAGTGAAGGCGGACTTGTTCCTATTTGACCCTCCATACTCGCCGAGACAGCTAAAGGAGTGTTACGACGGCATTGGGCGCAAGATTCAAATGGAGGATGGACAGACGGCGCGACTGCGTTCGGTTTGGCGCGATTTGGCGATGCCGATTCTTACGCCAGATGCGGTTGTGTTGTCGTTTGGATGGAACACGGTTGGATTTGGGCGCGGACTCGGCTTTGAGATCGAACATATAATGCTGATCTGCCACGGCGCAGACCACAACAACACAATCTGCATGGCCGAACGGCGGTTGCCAGCCCCGCCAGACCTTTTCAACACCCCTTAGCCGTTGAGGCGGGAGGTCACAACTTTTGCAGCACGCCGTCGTAAGCGAGCTTGAGCGCGTCAATCTCACGGATGTTAAACCGCTTCATCTTGTGGCCCGTCCCGCGCTCGTGCAGGGCTTGGGAATTTTGCCATGACCACGGAGACGAACTGCATTCATCGAATACAACCTTGCACGTTGCACAGAATGCGCCAGTGAATCGTGTCGGCTTCATTGGGCAATCTCCAAGTCATTCAGCCACGATTCAAGACTGCCCACGTCAAGCATCATGTGTTTTGCAGTGCGCGGCCTTTTTGAGCCAAGCGCATAGGCGAAAATTCCCGTCGCTCCATAAACGCGAACCACGGACAGGTTGAACGGGTTTTGAGGCGTCTGTTTGAAGTTCACCTTGACGACTCCCGGTTTCAATTCAGAAACGCTCATTTCCCGCCCTCCTTAATCTCCGCGAGAAGGGTTTTTGCCCGTTCAATCGCGGAATAACTTGGCGCTGTTCTCTGGCCGTCTTCCCAATTGTTTTCCATAAGTTCCCACAACGCCGCCACAAGCCTGTCATGCACATTGTAGCGGCGGACAATCTCGCGGGCCTTCTCTTGCGAGAGGCAATCGCAAAGCAAAACTCCGTTGGCGTCAATCACGGAACAAGTTCCATCGTCAAACAAGCTGTCGCATGGCATAATCTCTAACGGCTTCACCGCTTGCACGGCCTGCGATGCAGTGACGGGTTGCTCCGGCATCGCGGGATAATCGTTTTCGGGTTGGATGGTCATAATCTTCCTGGGTTTAGGGTTTGATGGTTAAAGGGAAGGGGCGTCGAACAGACCGCCCGGTGGTAGGATGGTTAGGCGACAGCGGTGACGCCGTCACAATATTTCAGAATGGCCTCGTGATTGGCGCGGGCCTGAAAGCCCCGGCCCATGTAATTGCCCGCTTCGAGGTCGAGCGAGGACACAAGCGCACTGGAGACGCGCAAGCCATACACGCCATCAAGCGAGCGTAACACGCGGCCATTGCTGTCGAAGATGCTGCCCTTGTGTGTCCCATCCGATTTGTGGACTTCGCAGAAGTGGGCCAGCAATTCTTCTGGCATCCCTGCATCCGCGTAGGCTTGCGGGTCAAAGATGCTGTGCCCGTCGCCCTCGTTGACCATTGCGATTGCCTTGATGGTTTCCTTCGGCAACGCTTTGATTGCCGCTTTCAGTTGTTCATGTTTCATAACGTAGTTACCTTTCGTTTGTTGAGTTTTTACCGTCATTCAAATTCTGTGCCGGACACTGGCCCCGGCACTGGCCTGACCGCTAATTTTTGTCTCGCGGGTCATTCGAGCTCACCCGATGAACGGGTCAAATCTTTGGGCGCATGAAACGCCATTACGCGCTTGCGATAGCCGCCGTAATCGTGCCAGCGCGATTTAAAGCCGTGTCGCTTGAGCCAAGCTATTTCCTGCTCGTAATGCAATCCGCTGTCCCGCGTCGGATCAACGAATGCGAAAAGCTCCAAGCCGTGTCTGGCTGCAAACACTTTTGCCTTGTTTAGCAGTACGGTTGCAAATCCTTTGCCACGAAACTCCGGCTCGACTTTCAGGTAGTCAATCTCGATTGAGCCGCCATCGCGATTGAGAATGATGACCGCCGCCTGCTTGCCGTTTCGCTGAATGGAGACTTTCATTCGTCAGCTTTGGTTGGTTGGGGGTGGTTATTCAACGGTCAAATCGGGCGCGAGAATGCCGTAACCGCCCATGTCGGTATAAATCGGCAATCGGGTATTGTTCACGTATTGCCGATGATTCCAATTGCGCGTCCATTCATCGTTCAGCTTAAGCGCGTAGCCGCGTGCGTCGCCATTAACGAACAGGCCGCAATAAGCCGGGACCGAGCTTCCAAACAAGGTCATAACCCGCTTAAGGACCATCGCGGAGAATTTCCCCCATGCGTTTTCGTCGGATGAGAACTCGTAGCGGTCATGGATGCCGATATGCAGCGTCTCACCGTTGCAATGCGCGGTTGCTCCATTGTGCGCGACGGTTTCAATCCGGCGCAGCTTTTTGCAGAGCGCAACGGGGTCTTTCTCGGTGGTGTTTGGGAACGCGGCCAGGATGGATTCTCCGTGCCGTCTGACTGCTTCTAATGTCTTTGCATTCATGGTATTTTTTATTTTGGGTTTAGGGATTAAAATTCGTGGCATCCTTGTGAAATATTTCACAAATTTGCGCTAACGCCACACTCCCGAAAATAAATATTGAAACATAACCGGGCGTCTCTCGCCTCGTAATCGGCCAATGCCTGATTGAGTCCGTCCCGTTGCGCGGTCAAATCAGCAATGACCGTGTTGTAGCGGTCCAACGCGGACTTAATTTTCTCTACTCGGTCCGGCCCAAGTGGCAACAGTTGAGCGCGGCGCAAATCTTCGATTATCAATTCGCAATCGCGTTTGCTGTCGAATAGGGATTCCTCTAATGGGCTAGGGTTTGATGATTTCATAATAGGTTTTTGGTTTTCTGCGGGGTGACGGGGCGTCGCATAAGCTTAGGCTCCGTCCTGACTCCATACTCCGATACGCTTGGCGAGCGTCTCGTATTGTGACTTGTTTATTTTGCACCATTGCAGGCTTGGCTGTATCTCGCCGCGCTCGATTTGGCCAGCCGTATAGTCTGACCCAAGATCGCGATAATCTTGGGCCGTGCCGGGAGCACATATCCAATGTCCAGACTCCGCATTGTACGGCCCGTGCAGTGTCAGCTTCGCGTTGTTTCGCCGAGCGATGGCAAGGGCCATATTCTCGTTGGTCATTTTATACAGAGGTTTGGTCATAGTTTTTTTCTTTCGTATTTTCTCTTTCATCCGAACCACCTTACTGGGGTGGCTTAGATATTCTGGACCCCTTAAAGCAGTTGCTATGCCATAACCCAACAAGCTAGGTTTATGAGGCTGTGAAACCGAAAACCGTAAAGAAAACCGACGCAGAACATGGAGAATGCTCTGATTTAGCTCGCAACACCTTGCAACCCAACAGCTTGGGATTGTGTAAGATTCTCTGACAACGTTAACGATAACTTTACACTTTTCTTTGAGCCTTTTGGCCGTCCGCCGAGCTTGCCGTTGCGCCTGGACGCGAGAATCTTGGATTTTGTGCGAGCCTGACCGCCTAAACGGGCCATTTCCTGGATAGTCATGCCTTAAAGTGTGCAATTTCGATGCCAATTGATAATAACCCAAGCGGTTGGCATACGCCTTGCTTAACTCAAACCGCAATGCAACAACACTCAACCAAAGGAAAGCAGAGTATGAAATATCATCCTGAAAAGACGGAACACGGCTGGGAAATGGCTGACGAGCAAGGAATGTTTGAAGCCATTGGAACGAGCATCGTGTTTGACACAAAGAAACAGTGCCAAGCTTTTATTGATTCGATTCGCGAGCCAAAGCCTTTTGACGAGCTTGCCGCGATAGAATTGCGCCACAACAATTAACCCGCCACCACCAACACCATGAAAACAAAGTTTACGCCGGGACCGTGGAAACATGAAGCAAATGAAATTATTGGCGGCATTGGCACAAACCGCGCCGCCGTCGTTTGCAAACTAGCATCGGGCCACGTCTCACCAGCTCCGGTGTTCTCATATTTGGACAACGACACTCAAAAGGAACTGCCAACGGTTGACGCCAACGCCCGCCTCATCGCATCCGCTCCGGAGTTGTTTGCGGCGTTGGAAACCTTGCTTGAAAGCGTTCACAAGCTCTGGCCTGCCGATTGCGACTGCATCAAAGGATATGTCGAGGCTCGCGCCGCTCTCGCCAAATCAACCGGCAAAAATTGTAGTGGACAAAATGGAGTGCGCACGCGAGCCGATGACAGCGAAAATCTTTGCTGAATCCATTGGTGAGCCGCGTGAAGCGGCGCATTTGCATTCGCACGGTCAGATTATTTCGTTTTCCGCCGCCTCAAGCACCTCACCCAATTGGTTTGCCGCCTCTTCCTCCGTCAGTTCTCCGCGCTCGATTGCGTCGGCGATATCGCCAGCATCGGACGTAGCGCCGAGACTAATATCCTGCACATCCACCTGGATGCAGCGGGCGACGGCTTGCAGCGCGGCCATTATTTCCGCTTTGGAGGGTGTGATTTTGGAGGATTCCGGCGCTGTGTATCTCATGCTGTAGGGCCGGATTGTCACGCAGTAGGCCGGCGCATCGTCGCCAGAGACAAGCCATTCTTCGCGCAGCCCCGAATTTTTATTCGCCGTCACGTTTTCCGCGTTTTCCAAGGTTGTCATATTTTTCTTCCTCTTTTTTGGCAGCGAAAGCAGCGCAAGCTCCGCTTCGCGGGTTATCGGCTGGACGCCGGTTTCCCGGTCGGAAACGGTTGCTTGGCGGACGCCAAGCTGCGCGGCAACATCGGATTGAGTGCCGCGCAGCCTGCGTTGAATCTTGTAATCGTCGGGAGTCATTAGAATTTGGCAACGGCTTCCGCGTAGGTCATTTCCCCGGCCATGACCGCGTAGGTCAAATTCCAGCAGGTTTTACGGGAGA
>Ga0210403_10002294_pt1 | contig 17438 bp, 16 predicted proteins | sample IncBWC19MmetaG_FD_150863 | JGI IMG/M metagenome (GOLD analysis project Ga0210403, IMG submission 150863) | Forest soil microbial communities from Barre Woods Harvard Forest LTER site, Petersham, Massachusetts, United States - Inc-BW-C-19-M | ecosystem: Environmental > Terrestrial > Soil >... | reverse complement strand
ATGTCGCCGGCATAGTCGGCCTCGGCAAAGCTGCCGAGGTCGCCCGCCTCTCTCTCGAAAAGGACGCCGCGCGCATCTCTCGCCTGCGCGACACTCTCGAGCAAGGCATCCTCGCCCGCATCCCCGATTCCCGCGTCAACGCCGCCAATGCCCCGCGCACTCCCAACACCACCAACATCCTTTTCCCCGGCCTCGAAGGCGAAGCCCTGGTGATCGCTCTCGATCTCAAAGGCCTCGCCTGCTCCACCGGCGCCGCCTGCTCCTCCGGCGCGGTCGAGCCCTCGCATGTCCTCACCGCCATCGGCCTCCCCGCCTCCCAAGCCCGCGCCACCATTCGCTTCAGCCTCGGGCGCCACACCACCGAATCCGAAATCAATGCCGCCCTCGAACTCGTCCCCGCCGCCGTTTCCCACCTCCGCAAACTCTCTCCCACCTACCAGAAGACCGCCACAATCTCCTGATCTATCCGTCCTCTGTGCTCTCCGTGTTCTCCCCTCAGTGACCTCTGTGTTAAATCCCGTCTTCCCTCCAGCACAAATTCACCAAAACCGGTAAAATGGGACCAGCATGTCCATGCAACTCCAACTCGATCCTCTTCCTGCTACAACCGCCGAAGAGACCACTCCCGGTCTCGTCGCCGTCGCCATGTCCGGTGGTGTCGACTCCTCCACCGTCGCCGCCGTCCTCCTCCAGCAAAATCGCCCCATCGTCGGCCTCACCATGCAGCTCTGGAATCAGCGCCGCCTCCCCGAACTCCAGGGCGACGGCCCCGCGCAGCACCGCTGCTGCTCGCTCGACGACGTCTACGACGCCAAGCGCGTCGCCCAGCATCTGAATTTTCCCCACTACGTCGTAAACTTCGAAGAGCAATTCGAAGCTCGCGTAGTGCGCCCGTTCGTCGAACAATATCTCTCCGGCCGCACGCCCATCGCCTGCACCAACTGCAACACCGACGTGAAATTCGAGCCGCTCCTCCGCATGGCCCGCCAGATCGGAGCCGAGCGCCTCGCCACCGGCCACTACGCCCGCATCTGCAAAAACGAATCCACGGGCCGCTTCGAACTTCTCCGCGCCCGCGATGATTCCAAGGACCAGTCTTATTTCCTGTGGGGTCTAACGCAGGAGCAACTCTCACGCAGCGACTTTCCTCTCGGCGAACTCACCAAGGAAGAAGTGCGCAACGTCGCGCGCAACGCGAATCTTCCCGTCGCCGAAAAGCCGGAAAGCATGGAACTCTGCTTCGTTCCCAATGGCAACTACGTCCAGTTCATCCACGCCTATTCCCGCGCCGAAGGCATCGCCGTGAACAATCAGGAAGGCGACATCGTCACCGAAGACGGCGCCGTGATCGGCCGCCACACCGGCGTGCACAACTACACGGTAGGCCAGCGCAAAGGCCTAGGCTTCGCCACGGGCAAGCCCGTTTACGTCCTCTCGATCGACACCGAAAACAACCGCATCCTCGTCGGCGAAGATGACGCCCTGCGCACCACCACCTTCGAAATTGAAAATGTAAACTGGATTTCCATTGCCGAACCCACCGCGGCAATCCACGGCCAGGCAAAAATCCGCCACAAGCACGACCCTGCCCCCGCCACCATCGAAGCGCTGCCCAACAATCGCGCCCGCATCACCTTCGAAACTCCTCAGCGCGCCATCACCCCAGGCCAGGCCGCCGTTTTCTACAACGCGGACACCGTCCTGGCCGGCGGCTGGATCAAGTAACACTTTTTGGAGTGCGGCTTGCCCTGAGCCTGCCGAAGGGTAGCTCTGCTACCGCTTTTGCGATCTTAACCAAACCACCCAAGCCAAAGGCTTGTCATTCTGAGGGCATCCGATAAGAATGCCCGAACCTCAACCTAAAATATTATCGGGGATTACCGAATGAAAGGAGGGCGCGCGAACCGCTCGTGGCAGGAAGCTCAACTCACTTGAGAGCCAGCGATTCCACGTAAACATTCGAACTTCAGATGAACAACTCGTCTTCCTGCTCCACCGAGGTGTCCCTCGCCGGAGACGCAGCCCGCCGCGAGCGCAGCACGTCGAGCCCAATCTTGATTCCCTGCACAATCGCGGACGCCTTCTGCACCGGCGCCCAGAAACTCCGCCGTACCTGCGAACCCGCATCTTCCACGGCTTCGAGCGTGCCGGTCAAAATACGGTCCACAGCCACCAGTTGCCCGCGCAACCGGTCCGATGCTTCCGTCGCAATCCTGTCGAACTTCTGCGCCTGCGAACGCGTCATGTAAACGATGTGCGCCGCGTCTTCCACCAGCGCGGAAATCTTCGGCTGCGTATCGTCCAGCAGAATCTGCGTGCGCGTCAGGATCGGCCCCACGCGCGAGTGCATGTCTACCATCATCCTGTTCACCGATTCGGTGGTTTTCTTCATTTGCAGAAACAGCACGATCAGGATGGTCGTCTGCACCAGCAGCGCGATCGCCGCCGCAAGAATAAAAACCTGCATTGTTATTTGCATACACACCCGACCCTCTCCGCAACGTCAGCGGAAAAACCCAAGCCACCCCAACAAACCCTCAGGACTTCGATTCGCGAAGAAACGCCTCGCGTCCCGCATCTACCGCCGCGGACAGCGATTCCCGCTTGCGCGAAGCCACATCCTTGCCACGCTCGATCAATTCGTCGGCCCGCTCGCGCAACTCTTTCGCCTTCTTCTGCGCAAATTCGCGGCCATCATCCGCGCGCTTCGCCAGATACTCGCGCGTGTCTTCGCCGGACTTCGGCGCAAACAGGACGCCCATCAACGCGCCCACTCCGAGCCCCACCAGAAAGTAACTAACCTTGCTTCCAACGTTGTCAGCCATAAAAGCCTCCACGCAATGAACGTAGCACACGCATCTGAACGCCGCAATACAGCCTAACCGCTACTCTCGCATCATACCGGTTAGGTCGTATCTTGGTGCAGAGACAAATGTTGCACAATTTTCTCGGCCATTTTTCGCGGCAGCATCCGGCTCAACTCCTCCGCACTGGCCTTCTTCAGATTCGCCACGCTGCCATACCGCTGCAGCAATCTTTGCGATGTTCGCGGCCCAATTCCGGGAATATCCAGCAGTGCCGTATGCGTCTGCCGGGCCCCGCGCCGCTGCCGGTGAAAGCCGACCGCAAAGCGATGCGTTTCATCGCGAATCTGTTGAATCAGGTGTAGCACCGGCGAGTGCCGCTCCAGAATCACCGGTTCATCTTCCTGCCCCAGCACATACAGGATCTCCTCCTTCTTCGCGATGCTCGCCATCGGCTGATTGATAATCTGCAGCGATTCCAGCGCCTGAGCCGCCGCATGCAACTGACCCAACCCACCATCAATCAGGATTAATCCCGGCAGGGGCTTCTTCTCTTCCTGCAGCCGCCGGTATCGCCGCACCACCGCCTCATACATGCTGGCAAAATCGTCGTTCTGCGCGCGCTCGCGTCCTCCCGGCGCTTCATCGCCGCGAATGATGAATTTCCGGTAATCCGATTTCTTCATCCGACCGTTTTCCCACACCACCATGGACGCAACCGTGTCCGTCCCCTGGATGTGCGAAATGTCGAAGCTCTCAATCCGCTTTGCCTCCTCGGGAAGATTCAACGCGGACTGCAACGCCTCGCCGATGGCTTTCGATGTCGGCTTCAGTACGCGGAACCTCTGCTCGAAAATGTGCTTGGCGTTATTTTCCGCAAGATCCAGAAACGCGCGTTTGCTCCCCCGCTGTGGCGTAAAAATCTCCACTTTGTGCCCCGCGCGTTCGCTCAGCAATTCTCCCAGCAAGGCGTGATCCTCGAAATCGATGGGGACGTGAATCATCTTCGGCAGGTATTCCGCATCCAGATAAAGCTGCTTTAAGAGCGAAGGCACGAATTCGTGGGGATCGAACTCCTCAAGCTCTTCCCAGAAAAATTCGCGCCGGTCCACAACGCGTCCGGCCCGCAAGTGAAACAGATTCGCCGCCACCAGCGGTGGCTCGGCGTAATACGCCAGTACGTCCGTGTCATCTCCCTGCGCCGAAGCAATCCGCTGCCGCTCCTCAATATCATCCAGAGTGCGCAGCAAATCGCGATAGGAAGCCGCCTCCTCAAATCGTTCGCCTTCCGCCGCGGCCAGCATCCGCTCTTCGATGCTCTTCATCAGGTCCTGCCGCCGGCCTTCCAAAAACATCCGCGCGTCACGCACCGCCTCCGTGTAGCGCGCATCCGTGGTCAATCCCTCCGCGCATGGCCCCAGGCAGCGGTGAATATAAAACTGCAGGCACGGCCGCGGGTGAATCTTCGTCAGATCCACATAACAGGAAGGCACCAGAAACCGCTTGTGAATGAAGTGCAGAATGCGCCGCGCCAGGCTGGCCGGAAAATACGGCCCAAAATAGAGCGACCCATCCTTCTTCACCCGTCGCGTGAAATAAACCCGCGGATATTTCTCGTAAAGCGTCAGCTTGATGTACGGGTACGTCTTGTCGTCCCGTAGCATGACGTTGAACTTCGGCTTGTACTGCTTGATGAGATTGTTTTCGAGCGCCAGCGCCTCGCGCTCGTTTTCCACCAGAATCGTCTCCAGGTCGGCAATTTCCCGCGCCAGCGAACCTGTCTTCGCATCCACCCAGCGTGATTCCAGAAAATACGAACGCACGCGATTCCGCAGCGAACGCGCCTTCCCGACGTACACCACCTTGCCCGCGGCATCCTTGAACAGATACACCCCGGGTGATTCGGGAAGCGACGCTGCTTTTTCGCGGGGTTCCATGGAATTGAAGCGGCGCGGCCAGACCTTCCGGCCGCCTCCTTCATCTTACGGTGAATTGAATCGGAAAGAGAAACACCTTGCCCGTCCCCCGCGACGCCCCTCTTGGTCCTGGCGCTCGCGCACTGGTTCAGTTTCCGATTGGCAAGCTTCCTTCATTGAGTCCTTCCCCAAATCGGGAAACTGGTCATAAATGCCGAGTGTCCAATTCGAGACATATGCGACGAAGCGGCCTCCGTTACCCCGTAAATAATTGAACGTTTATGTATGCGTAAGGTGATATGCTGAGTGCAACTCGGCGACGCAAGCCAGTCAGTGCGTCGGTTCCTTCGCATACCGGGCACTGACCATCCTTCGCTGCTTCAGACAACGCCCCAGCCAAGCCTCAGTGGAAAAGAGCTGACCATGGGGCGTCTCTTGCGCACGTACGTGTCGCCAATCGGGCTGGTTTTCGGCCGATCTTTTTTCCCCCTTTTTGCAATCGTGATCATCGTCGGTGTCGCGCTCTGGGGACCCTGGGTGAGCCTCGGAGTCACAGTGGTTGCAATCGCCGCCGCCTTGAGGTCCCTATGATGCCAGAGGCCCGCGACTTCCCGGCCCCGGCAGCTTTGAGGCCCTGGCGCCTTCTCTCCAATCCGCAGGATTGGCACTGCGTAATCTTTCACTTCATCTGCCTTACGGCGTACGGTTGCGCGTTCTGGCTCTACCTGCATCCCGGAATAGCGGGCATCACCGGGCCATGGTCTCGCATAGCCTTTGTCCTGGCTTCGGCTCTGGTGCTGGGCTGGATCTCCGGAATCGACGTCGGCGTCAACTTCCACAACCACTCTCACCGCCCGATTTTCACCTCGCAGTTCCTCAATCGCTGGTTCGGGCGGATCTGGACATTTTCGGGCGGCTGGCCTTCGTTCTTCTGGGAGTACTGCCACGTCACAATTCATCATGCCAACCTGCTGTCTGCTGCGGACTGGACGTTACCCAAACATACGCCTGACGGGAAATTTGAAAATTTTCAGCGCTACCTGTTCACACACTGGCCGTGGCGTCTATCGATGCACCTCTGGAAGGATTTTACCGCCCGCCAAACCCTCCGCCGCCGATCGTTCCGCGAACTCGCCATCTTCCTCGCGCTTTGGTCCATTCCTTTCTGGATCGATCCGGTCATGGCCGTATGGCTTTGGGCGCTGCCGCACTGGATCGCCAACGCATTCGTGATGAATTCGGGAATGTACGTCCAGCACGCGGGATGCGTCCCGAAAACTCCCGCCAAACCGGTAAGCCACTCCACGGTATTCGTCTCGAACCTCTTCAATCTCACTATGTTCAATATCGGGTTTCACTCCGAGCATCATGACTATCCCCGCGTCCATTGGTCAGAACTCCCGGAGCTTCACGAACGTCTCAAGCAGGAACTGATTGATGGCCGTGCCCACGTGGTTCCCTTCGGCAATTACCATGCAGCCTTCCTCCTCGCCGGCGATGATGCCCGCCAAAAAGGCTTCTCCGAGCAGGACTCAAGATACAAAAGCACCCGATAGCCATGAACGACTTGGCCTGGCAACTCATCCTGGAATAAACTGAATCGCATAAGGGGGAGTACCTCAGTTGATTCGCATACGATCCCTGCGCATTCTGGCCACAGTGACGATCTTCAGTCTCTTTCTATGCGGCGCGTCCGTGTGTGCACAGGATCCTCCGGCAAGCGCGCCGCCGCCCACCCAGCCACCACCGAAACCGAAGAAAAACGTGGATTCAGCCGTGAACTCGGCTCCCGACCAGCCTCAGTGGGATCCCCTGCGCGCCGAAAAAGATCTTGACGTCGGCAAGTACTACATGAAAAGAGGCGACATAGACGCCGCCATCGACCGCTTCGAAGACGCCACAACCGCGAAGCCCGGCTACGCCATCCCGTTCCTCTATTTGGGTGAAGCCTACGAAAAGAAAGGCAAGAAAAAGCCCGCGGTAAAAGCGTACCAGCGCTACCTCGATCTCTATCCCCACGCCGAAGACGCCGACAAAATCCGCAAAAAAATCGAAAAGCTAAACAAAGAAATCGACAAAGAAAAAACCAAGCTGTAGCGGCCACCTTCAGGTGGCCAGCCTTCACTCGCAGCAACATTCACCTGACTCGTCATCCTGAAAGCCGCGCCTTTTGCGGCCTGAAGGATCTCAACTGATATTCCATGCAAAATTTCGACGTTGAGATCCTTCGGCTATCCTCATCAGATAGCCTCAGGATGACAATCGCATGAGAGTCGTGCTACCCCGCCAACCGGTCCAAAAACTTCCTCGCGGCCCGGAAATGCTCGTATCTCTTCTCCTCCGCCCGAAATTCCGGCGAATGCGAAATCAGACTGCACCCCGACCGCCGCGTCGGATGCTTTACATGCAGCATCTCGTGATAAAGCACGTACTCCACCACAAATTGCGGCACCCCCGGCCGGTCCATCCGCCGATTCAGCACAATCTGGTTCGGCCCGGGATCGTAACAACCGAACTGCCGCCGCCACGTCCGGCTGCTCCAGGCAATATGCGGCCGCTCAAGCTTTTGCGAAAAATACTTTCCATTCAGTTGATCGAAGATCGCGACCAGGTCGTGATGCTCTCCCTGCGGAGAAACCGCCGCCGGGCGCACCCGCCGCCGCCGCAGATGATTGATCCGGCTGCGCGTTCGGTCCGACTGCGCATAGTCCAGATACGGCCGCACCAGCGCCCGCGAAGGCCGCCGTCGAAACACTCGCGCTAGCAACAGCGCCGCCGCGCCCTCCAGCACTGCCTGTGGCGCGCGCCGCAAAAGATCCGAGAAGCGCACGAAGTAAACGTCGCCCCGCCGCCGCAACGTGATCACCAGGCTGCTGTAGGCGTAAAACTCCACGTGGAAATGCGGCGGCCTCCCCTCGCAGCCAATCCGCGTAAACATTCGTTGAAACAACGCTTCCCCGCCTGAAACGTGGGACCCAACTTTGCCGCGCGGACTCAATGCTTGCGCCTCAATTCTTTCTCCGGATCGGTGGTGGCGCCGCCTTCTTCCTGGCCTTTTCCACTTCTCTCAGCGCGTCCTCGGTGCCTTCCACCGCGTCGTCGAGGTTATCTTTGTAAACCTCCAGCTCGGGGCCGCTGGCGGAATACTTCTTCAGAATTTCCAGAAAGTCCTTGGACTTCGTGGCCATCAGGTCAATGCCCTGCCGGATGTTGTCCTGCTTCTCCAGGCCCAGTTGAATCAGGTCCGCCGCGTCGTCCACGCAGCCGATATACGAATTCAGCAGATAATTGAGCATTTCCGTGTGTTTGTTCGAAGACGGATGCTCCAGCTCGTACTGGAATTTTGTCAGGCGGTCCTCGGCGAAGGTTAGAAACAATTTGATGCGGTCGTTGGTTGTCTCGGCATCGCGAATTTTTTCGGCCTCGACGGAAGAAAGGTAATCCTTCTCGGCGCGTTGCGCTGCTGCGCGCGTGGGCGTCACGCCGCAAGGACCAGCAAGCGCTACAACGCCCAACGCCGCAATCAAAAATGCTCGCTTCATGGTTTCGCCTCTACCGCCGGAGGCGCTTTCACCGGATCCTTCGTCCGCCGCGGAAACAACAGCCGGATCAAAGCGTCGTCCATCTCGATCAAATCCTTGCGCACGATCTCCAACGGCGGACGCAAATCTTCCGGCGCCGCGAGCAAAGTATCCTCCACTTCGCGGATGCCCTGCCGCACCTCCAGCTCCAGCTGCCGGTATCCGCCCGGATGCCGGTCCGCATCCGGCTCCTGTTTCCTCAGAAGCTGAAACGCCTGCCGCACGTTGTCCCGATATTTCTCGAATACCAAACCGACAGCAACGAAATCGCCCGCCTTGCTTGCCTGAATTGCCGCGTCAAATTCAAGCGCGCCGAGTTTCTGCAGGTCTTTAATTTTGGCGCCGGCGTGGCTTTCCCGGTCGAAATGAGTTTGCAGCTCTTTCAGTTTGTCCGTTGTCGCAAACGCACCGGCACACGAAAGCGCCGCGGCAGCCATCAGGACAACCAACCGGCCGCCCCGTCCGGCGCGCCGGTCATTTCTTCTTCTCCGCCCGTTTTTCGAGGACATGAATCCGCTGGTTCGCCTGCCAGACCTGGTCCGGATGCTGGTTCCCGTCCAGGTCCAGAAATTTCCGATAAGCGTCCAGGGCGGGTTGAACCTGATTGAGTTTATCGTAACAAAGCGCGCGAATAAACCACACGCCGGCGCCCGGCTTTTCCATCTTGTCCACAACGTCGTAACCCGCCAGCGCCGCCGCGTAATTGCCCGCCTGGTAAAAAGTCGCGGTCAGATCCTTCCAGTAAACGACGTTGCCCTTGTCCAGTTGAACGGCAATCTTCAATTCGCGTTCGGCATCCGCAAACTCCCGCTTCTGCAGATACAGGCGCCCCAACCCGCCGTGGAGTTGTGCATCCCGCGGCGCAAGCGCAATCGCCTGCTTCAGCGCCGCTACGGCCTCGTCCAACTTGTTTTGTCGGACAAAAATGTCGGCCCGCAGCCGCAGCTCTTCCAGCGAGGGCGCCTGCCCGCTTCCCGATTTCTCCGTTTCCGCCAGTGCTTCGTCGAACCGTTTGTTTTCGACGAGGAGCTGAACGTAGCGTTTTTTTGCGCGGGAATCGTTGGGCGTAACAGCGAGGTAGCTGCGATATGCATCGAGGGTTTCCGGCTTGCCTTGCGTGTCGAGGGTAAGGGCAAGGCCGTAAAGAGCATGGACAGATTTCGGCTCGCGGGCGAGGGCATCGCGGAATTTTTTTTCGGCTTCGGCAAATTTCTTGAGCTCCAGATCGATGCCCGCCAAATGAAGGAGTGCTTCCGTATCGTTAGGATCCAGGCTGACCGCGCTTGTAAACGAGTCGGCAGCGCCGACGGTGTCACCGGAGCGCTCTAGAGCCACACCCAAAAGAAAACGCGGCCGGCTCTGGCTGGGCATTAGATCCACAGCCCTGCGCAGTGGCGCCACGGCCGCGGCGGGATCTCTCTCCAGCAGTAAGATCCCGAGATTCAGCTGCCCCTCCGCCATCTTTGGTTCCAGCGCGACGCAGCGCTCGTACTCGGCGCGAGCTTCCTCCGCCCGATTCAGTCCTGTGTACGCGTAAGCAAGCTGGAAATGCGCGAACGCCACATCCGGCTTTTCGGCCAGAAATTTCTGCAGCGGCGCAATGGCAGCCTCGAATTTATTTTTGTCGAGCGCCGCCTGCGCCTCGTCCAGCAGGTCGTTCAGCGGATTCTGAACTTTTTGCGCCTTGGTCTGCGGAGACTTGCTGGAGGGATTCTGCGCTTGCTGGAAATTCGAAGCAGAAAACGCTGCGGGCATACCGGCGGAAAGCAAAAGAAGAAACGCGAGTGCCAACCTGCGCTGCACGCGTTCTCTCATCACGGCTCCCGCGAAGCTGTCTTGCCGCTTTCATCGCGCGCGCCAGCCGGGCCATCGCCCGCCGCGACGCCATTGCCTGGACGCTTCGCCGCGCCGTTCCCGTTTGCAAGCGCCTTCGCCAGAAAACGCCCGGTGTGCGACTGCGCATTCCGCGCCACCTGCTCCGGCGTTCCCGTAGCGATAATCTTTCCGCCCTGGTCGCCGCCTTCCGGCCCCATATCAATCAGCCAGTCAGCCGACTTGATCACATCCAGATTGTGCTCAATCACCAGCAGCGACGCGCCAGACTCCAGCAACCTGCGGAACGCCCCCAGCAATTTCGCGATGTCGTCAAAGTGCAAACCGGTCGTCGGCTCATCAAGAATATATAGGATGCCCTGATTCTCCGAACGAGTAAGATGCGCCGCCAGCTTCAAACGCTGCGCCTCTCCACCGGATAAAGTTGTCGCCGACTGTCCCAGCCGCAAATATCCAAGTCCGATCTCGTTCAGCACGCGCAGCTTCGAAACAACCTTCGGCACATTCACAAAAAACGCTAGCGCCTCGCGCACCGTCATGTCCAGAACATCGTGCACGTTCTTCCCGTGGTAGCGCACTTCAAGAATGCTCGACTTGAACCGCTGCCCGCGGCACTCCTCGCAAATCAGTTCCACGTCCGCAAGAAACTGCATCTCGACGGTCACCGTCCCGTCGCCCTGGCACGTCTCGCATCGCCCGCCGGGCACGTTGAACGAAAAATGCCCCGCTGCATATCCGCGCCGCTTGGCATCGGGCGTTTCCGCAAAAACGTCGCGAATGGCGTCGAATGCCTTCATATAAGTAGCCGGATTCGAGCGCGGTGTGCGCCCCACCGGCGACTGGTCCACGATGATTACTTCCTTAATCTGTTCGTCACCATCCAGCCGGTCGCAAAATTCCTTGATGCTGGCGCTGTTGCGCTTCGCCAGCAAAGCCCTGTAAAGCACATTGTGCACCAGCGTCGATTTTCCGGAGCCGCTGACGCCGGTAACAACAGTCAGCGTCCCCAGCGGCAACATCAAATCCACATTCTGCAGATTGTGCAGCGTAGCTCCATAAAGCCGCAGAAATTTCCCCGTCGGCTTGTGCCGCGTGGCCGGGACGGGAATCCGCGATTCTCCGCTAAGATATTTTCCGGTGATCGATTTCGGATCCTTCAGAATTTCCTCGTACGTCCCGGAGAAAAGCAGCTTCCCGCCGAGCTCGCCCGCGCCCGGCCCGAGATCAATCACCCGGTCCGCCGCCTGAATCGTATCCGGGTCGTGCTCCACCACCAGAACCGTGTTGCCGAGATCGCGCAGCGATTTCAGAATATCGATCAGGCGTTGCGTGTCGCGCGGGTGCAATCCAATGGAAGGCTCATCCAGCACATACATCGCCCCCACCAGATGCGACCCCAACGAAGTCGCCAGCTGAATGCGCTGCGATTCCCCACCGGAAAGCGTCGACGTAAGCCGGTCCAGCGTTAGGTAATCGAGTCCGACTTCATCCAGGAATTGCAGCCGGGTGCGGATCTCTTCCAGAATCTTGTCCGCGATCTTCCCCTGCGCTTCCGTCAGCTTCAGTTCCGCGAAAAATACCCGCGCGTCTTTTACCGTCAGTTTGCAAAGGTCGGTGATCGATTGCCCGGTGATTCTCACCGCGCGCGCCTCCGCTCGCAGCCGCGTTCCCCCGCACTCCGGGCAAGTCGCATACCCGCGATACCGGCTCAAAAACACCCGCACGTGCAGCTTGTATTTCTTCCGCTCCAGCCAGGCGAAAAATCCTTTCACGCCTTCGAAGTCATTCTCCGGGTCGCCTTCAAGTACTAGCCGCCGTTGCTCCGCCGACAGCTGCCGCCACGCCACGTTCGTCGGCACGCCGCGGACCTTGGCCCATTTCTTCGCTTCCTGCAGCAGCACACGGTACTTCGGCTTGGTCCACGGTTCGATCGCCCCGTCATCCAGCGATTTGCTCGGATCCGGCACCACCAGGTTCAAATCAAAATCAATCGTGTTGCCGAATCCCTGGCACCGCGGGCAGGCCCCATACGGATTGTTAAACGAAAACAGCCGCGGCTCCGGCTCCTGGTAAAGCGTGCCGTCGTTCTTGCATTCAAACCGCTCGTTGAACGTCAGTCGCTCAGCCGCGCCGGCTCCGCCTTCGCCCACAAATTCCAGAATCGCTTCCCCGCCCTCGCGATAACAAATTTCGAGCGAGTCCACCAGCCGCGACCGCGATTCCGGGTTCACCGCCAGCCGATCCACCAGCACCCACACCGGCTTCGCAAAATTCACGTCCAGCAAAGTTTCGGGCGAGGAAAACTCATGCACGCGCCCGTCCTGGTAAAGCCGGTTGAATCCCCGCCTCTGCAACTCAGCCAGGATTAACCGCAGGGCTTCCTGTGTCAGAGGCGCCGGTTTCTTTCGCGATGTCCGCTTCCCCGCAGCACTCGGCTCAGCCGCTGGCATGCGCAACAGATACAACATATAGAATCGCCGGCCCGGCTGCAGCGCCAACACCCGATTGGCAATCTCCTCCGGCGAATCGCGCCGCACTTCGCTGCCGCACTTGATGCAAAAAGTCTGCCCGCAGCGAGCAAAGAGCAGCCGCAGATAATCGTAAATTTCGGTCGAAGTAGCCACGGTCGAGCGCGGATTGCGCGTCGAATTCTTCTGCCGGATTGCCACCGCCGGCGCGATGCCGGAAATTTCGTCCACATCCGGCTTTTCCATGCGCTCCAGAAACTGCCGCGCGTAAGCCGAAAGCGATTCCACATACCGCCGCTGCCCCTCCGCATACACCGTGTCAAACGCCAGCGATGATTTCCCCGACCCGCTCACACCCGTAACCACCGTCAGCGCGTTGTGCGGTATGTCCACGCTCACGTTCTTCAGGTTGTGCACACGCGCCCCGCGGATGCGCAAAAACTCTTGCTGTTCGAGGATAGGGGGTATGGTTTCGGTCGTGGCCAAAGGGAAGCCCAGACAGCGCGCTTTTCGCACACTGCCTAAACTTCAAAGTATACGACTCCGGCGGAAGGCCCGCAAATCAGCGTTAATCGGGAGTTGGGTTGTGTGCCTTAATAAACCGTTGTGCCGGGGCCAGAAAGGCGCAGCCTGAGTTGCACATAGGCGGAGGTCGGCGAACCAGATGCCATGAAGAGGTGGATGTTGTTCACGCGCCCGCGCTTGAATCCGTACAACGACGCCTCAATATCATAATCAGCATCGCTCGGCACGAAGAACTTTGCGTAGCCATCTTTATCAGTGTCTGAACGGTACGACTTTAATTGTGTGACTTCACCCAGCCGCCTGACCATCACCTGCGCTCCCGGAATAGGTTCCCAATTCGGGTCAACGACCTGAACAATCAGAGACGGCGGCTGAGTCTGTGTGGGTGGAACCGGGCAAGGATTGGCGTTCGCTTGAGCGAGAAGGAGAAATAGGAGCAGCCACATTGACGGCCTCGCTGAACTGCAAACATGGCAGGTTTCCGTTATATATCGCCGAGAGAAACTTATCACGGTTCGGCGCTTGTGCCTTAATGGTGATGAAAGCCCCGGCGGATTACTGCTGCTGCAGCCTGATGCTGCCGATGCCGCCGTTGACGGAAAGGTGGATGGTTGTCGGCGATTTGCCGTAAGCCTCATTCACATACTGCCCGTCTTCTTCCTTCAGGCCGTGCGTGTCGATCGATCCCAACCCGCCGTGCACCGTCGCCACCACTCCCACATCCCTCGGCAAACGAATCGTCGCCTCACCCACGCCGCCCTGAATTTCCGCCTCCAGATCCTTCGCCCGCTCGCCGGAAAGATCCACGTCCGCCTGTCCCGCGCCAATGTTCAGCTCCAATCGCGTCAGGTCCACCTTCGCGAAGCGAAGAACGCCGCGGCCTGCGCCAATATCAATCTCGAGATCCAGCGGAATCGAATCATTCACTTTCAAATTCCAGGTATTGTCGGAATTCGTCACCAGCGTCCCGCCGCCCTCCTGTTCAATTGTTAATTCTCCGGCGCCATTGTTGACGGAATATTCGATCTTCGGCGCGTTCCAAGAGCTTCCAAACGAAAAATCGGCGTTCAGCAATGACACCGCGCCGCCGCTCATGGCCAGGTCTCCGGCTGGCATCTTCACCGACATCCGCACGCTCTTCGCGTCCTTCTTGTCAATCGATTCCACCCGGTGCGATTTCGTTGTGGAGTGGCTCGGCCATTCGCGCGAGGCATACGTGTGTCCCCGCCAGATCAATACCAGCAGCACCAGTAAGAAAAGAACTGTTCCCAGCGTGGCTCCCACTGGAAACGCAGCGGGCGCGTCTGGATTGCGCAGCCGCCGCGAGCGGTCCCAGAACATCCCCGCGCCCGCGAAAATCAGAATCAGCGGCCAATACTTTCCCACCACCGACCACGGATCAAAATTGGGAAACTCACGCGAAAGCAGTATGAACCCGCCAAACGCAATCAGCAGCATCGGAAACACCACCGACCCGCTCCGCACACCGCGATTTTCTGCCATCTCCGACCTCTCTACCGATATCTACGCAATTCTCGCCAAAATGTTCCGCTCTTACTTTGGAGTGCGGGAGCCAAGCTCCCGCTTTTGACCCCTAAACCAAGCTACCAAACCATCCCTTGTAGCGGCCCCGACTTGGTCGGGGGCGCCTTTCGCCCGTCCCGAATGCTTTTACGGGACGGGCGCGTTGTTGCCCGCATCCTATGTCCCCCACGCCACAACGTCAATTCACAACTTCCCAAACCCCTATGCTAGAGTTCGCTAAAGCATCCAAGGGATAGCAATCATGGCAAAGTTCGACCGCATTATCTGGATCGTGCTCGACAGTGTAGGCATCGGTCCGCTACCAGACGCCGCCGATTACGGTGACGTCGGCCGCACCACGCTAGGCCACATCGCCGAATATCGCGCCCTGCAAATTCCCACCTTGGCCGAACTCGGTCTCGCCAACATCGCCCCGCTCAAAAATCTCTCACCCGCTGCAACTCCCAAAGCCTCCTACGGTAAAGGCGCAACACACTCCCCCGGCAAAGACACCACCACCGGCCACTGGGAAATGGCGGGCGTCTGGCTCGATCAAGCCTTTCCCGTTTACCACCACGGTTTCCCGCCGGAAATTATCGAGGCATTCGAAAAACAGATTGGCCGGAAAACGCTCGGTAACAAACCCGCCTCCGGCACCGAAATCCTGAAAGAACTCGGCGAAGAACACGTCCGCACCGGCAAGCCCATCGTCTACACCTCCGGCGACAGCGTCTTTCAAATCGCCGCCCACGAAAGCGTAATCCTGGTCCCCGAACTTTATAAAATGTGCGAAATCGCAAGAAAACTTCTCGACGGCAAGCATAAAGTCGGCAGGGTAATTGCCAGGCCGTTCGAAGGAACTGCTGGACACTTCGTACGCACCTCGAAACGCCACGACTACGCCGTCGATCCTCCCAAACCCATGCTCATGGACGTACTCGCAGAAAAGAAAATCCCCGTCTTCGGCATCGGAAAAATCCACGACATCTACAACGGCCGTGGCGTGGACGACTATGCAACCACCAAATCCAATACCGATGGCATGGAAAAATTAACCGCGGCACTTCGGCAACGCCCTAACGGCCTGATCTTCTGCAACCTGGTAGATTTCGACATGCTCTACGGCCACCGCAAGGATCTGGAAGGATTCGCCCGCTCGCTCGAAGAGTTCGACGCGCAGCTAATGCCTTACCTGAAATTACTCGGGGCAAAGGATCTTCTAATCATCACCGCCGACCACGGCTGTGACCCCGACCCCCGCTGGGAAACCACCGACCACTCCCGCGAATATGTTCCCATCCTCGCCCACACGCCCGCCCAAAAAACCGGCGCAAATCTGGGAATCAGGCCAACTCTTGCGGACATGGGACAAACCATCGCCCAAAATTTCAGCACAACAATTCCCCACGGCACCAGCTTCCTCCCACAATTAGCGTAGCGGCCACTTTCAAGCTTGCCCTGACGAAGGCATGGGTGGCCACGCGGCTTCTTGTGGCACAGCCATTCCTGGCTGTGCGCTTGGGTTTTGTTTAGGAGACCGAGGCTTCAGCCTCGGCATAAATCTTCGCGAAGAAACTTCCTGAGTTACTTCCCCGAAACCCCGCTGCTCGCCGTAGGCGCGTAATACCCGTTCCTCGTTCGCGCCACCAGCTTCCCATGTCCCCGCGGCGGAATCACGTCCACGCGCACCGTCCGAAACGTCCCGTCCTTCGCCCCATTCGACGGGTAATACGCCAGCGTGTACTGGTGCCGGATATCGTGCGCCACCTGCTCGCAGATCGCGTGCACGTCGTCCACGTTCTCCGGGAAAAACGCCAGCCCGCCGGACGCCAGCGCAATCTCCGACAGCGCCTTCTTGGCGGTTTTCGCGCTGCGCTTGTTCTCCTGGCCCAGCAAACCGATCGTATAAATTACCGTCGACGTCTTCTGGATCTCCCGCAGCGTCTTCTCCAGCGAATTCCGGCTGGTGTTGTCCTCGCCGTCCGTAACGATCAACAGCACCTTCTTCTCTTTGACGCCCTTCTTCAGGTGATCGAGTGATCCGATAATGGCGTCATAAAGCGCCGTGCTGCCCCGCGAATCAATCCGCTCCAGCGCTTCCTTCAGCTCCGGAATGCTGTTCGAAAAATCCTTGTCCAGGTCCAGGTAAAAGTCGTCGTTGAAATTCACCACAAACGCTTCGTCCTGCGGATTGCTGCTCTGCACCAGTGTCAGCGCCGCTTCATTCACCCTCGGCCGCTTGTCGCGCATGCTGCCGCTGTTGTCGATCACCAGTCCCATGCTGACGGGAATGTCCTCGCGTTTGAAGATCGAAAGCTTTTGCTCCACCTTGTCTTCATACACGCGGAAATTATCCTGTGTCAGCCCTTCCACAAACTTTCCGCGGTCGTCGTTCACGGTCGTGTGCAGCACCACCAGGTTGACGTCCACCTTGATGCGCCCGCCGGACGGAGATGTGCCGCTCTCCTGACCGGGAGGCGGGGGAGGCGGAGGAGTAGCAACGGGAATTTGCGCGAACGAACCGCTCGCTACGAAGAGCGCGGCGAACACCAGGCACGCCAGTATCAGCCCGAAATGTTGAAGACGGCCAAACGATTCAGTGAGCCGGCGCGTAGTATCCGGTCTTTGAGTAAGTCGAGAGAGGCGGGAGTCCCTTGGGGGCGCGCAGTTTGACCTTGATCTTCCGCCACCGCGCGTCGTGAACGTGATTGCTTGGTTTGTATCCCAGCACATATTGATTGCGCAGCTCCATGCCGATTTTCGACGCAATGTCCGGCAGTTCATTTA
>Ga0210403_10002292_pt1 | contig 17450 bp, 14 predicted proteins | sample IncBWC19MmetaG_FD_150863 | JGI IMG/M metagenome (GOLD analysis project Ga0210403, IMG submission 150863) | Forest soil microbial communities from Barre Woods Harvard Forest LTER site, Petersham, Massachusetts, United States - Inc-BW-C-19-M | ecosystem: Environmental > Terrestrial > Soil >... | reverse complement strand
CGACGGCGAGTCGAAGTAATCCGGAACGTCGCGCCACCAATAATTGACGAGTACATTGAAATCTTCGAGCGCCTCGACATTGTGCCACCACAGTGCAGGGATGTAGACCGCGTCGCCGGGGGCGAGTTCGGCGACTTCGGCGACTTTCGCCGCCTCGGCATAGCGGGGGAAACGCTCGAGGTCCGGATTACGGATATCAACCAGAGTGGTGGGCTGACCCGCTGGGGTCAAGTCGAGTGGGCCCACGTAGAGATTTCTGATCTGGTCCGGAGGAAACATGGTGAAGCGGCGGCGCCCGCCCACGACACAGGCCAGGTTTTCGATATTGTCGAAATGCGCCGCAATGCAGGTGCGGTTTCCGATCCAGATCGACTCCCGCACCGACTCGGCGGTAACCAGGCTGCGGACGTGGTTGGCGTTGGAAAAACCGGGAAAATAAATCGGCAGCGACACGGAACCGGAGTACAGCGAGGGCGCGGACTCATTCTCCAATTCCTGGCAAAGACGCTCCAGTACATCGCCGAGCAGAGCGCGTTTGGACTCGAAATTGAATCCGTCCAACGTGTCGTTGTAGAAGAATCGCCCCTTGATGGACGCTGGTCCTTCGAACAGCGGCGCCGCGTGGCCGCTGTCGAAGGTCTTGAGATAGGCGGTGAGCGAGTGCGCCGATTCAAGGCCTGCCTTGGTCGCCGGCCAAGCCCGCACCAAGCCGCGCAGTACCGCCGGGCGGTCCCGTGTCTTTATCGTGTTGTTGAATACGGCCGCGTCGACATCCTGCCACTCCTCCGCTTTTTTTGGTTCGACACGCATATTCGAAGCACCCGCGGTGAGCAATGAAGCCCATTGTACCGCGACTTGCGCGGTCCCCCGTTACCGGCCGACGAAGAACTAGGAACGGGCGTTATAATCTTCGGATCGGCTGGAGGCGAAAGTGGTCAACCGAGTAGTTCTCAATAATCAGATTCACCGGGATGTTCGCATTGCCGCCACGCGGCCGACGCGAGAGAACGCAGAAGTCAACGCGGTGAGCGTGATCCCTCGAGAATTTCCGCGACTCCTCGCGCATTATCCGATCTTCTTCACCAAAAACATGGAAACGGGTCGATTCGAGCCTTCCGCGCTGCTGGGCTTCCAACCGCAGGAGAACTTGTTCTTCGTGGACGGTCGATGGGATGCTGCCTACGTGCCGCTGCTGATCCAGCGGCAACCGTTCTCGCTGATCACCCGCCGCGCGGAGGATTCCGATGGAAAACCACCTTCTCTCGACGTGGCGCTTGATCTGAGCCAGACCGTTCAATCGCACGATGGTGAACGCCTGTTTCTCGAGGACGGTCAACCGACAAAATTCTTGCAAGGCATCACATCGATGCTGTCGGCGCTGGTTGCGGGAGCGAAGGAAACTTACTCGTTCACCGGCCGGCTGGCGGAACTCAGCTTGATCGAGCCCGTGCAGATCGATATCGAGTTCGTCAACGGCAGCGAGACCAAGTTACAAGGACTATACTGGATTGCCACAGCTGCGCTCAAGGTATTGCCGGCAGCGCAATTGGCGGAATTGCGCGATCGCGAGTTTCTCGAATGGATGTACTTTCAGATGGCGTCAGTCGCGCATGTATCGGCTCTGGTCTTACGCAAGAACCGGCTGCTCTCCGGCGCAACCCCTGCGCGTCCTTGAGAGGATCGGCAGTTGTCCCCGGCTGAACCGCAACCGCTTCGCAAAATCCTTATTGTCGGCGGAGGCACCGCCGGTTGGATCACCGCCGGCGTGCTCGCATCGCGTTATCCGCGACGCGGGGAAGAGGGCGTTTCCATCACTCTCATCGAATCGCGCCAGCAGCCGCCGATTGGCGTCGGCGAAGGCACCTGGCCGACGATTCGAGCCACATTGAAACAGATCGGCGTCACCGAAACGGATTTCCTCCGTGAGTGCGACGCGTCTTTCAAGCAAGGGTCGCAGTTCGTGAAGTGGGTGGACGGCGGCGATGCGGACGCTTACTATCATCCATTCACGCTGCCGGCCGGCCACGAAGATCGCAACTTCGCTCCTTACTGGTTGGAGGATCCGCGGGGCCAAAGTTTCGCGGACAGCATGTGCTTTCAGACGGACGTCTGCAGGCACGCCTTGGCGCCCAAGCAGATTACGACACCCGAGTTCACGGGCTTGGCGAATTACGCCTACCACCTGGACGCCGGCAAATTCGGGCCCTTCCTGCAGAAGCACTGTGTTGAGAAGCTCGGCGTGGGGCACCGATATGACGAGATCGTTCGGGTCGAGTCCAGGGACACCGGCGACATTTCGCACTTGGTGACGAAGTCCGGCGAGGTGCTCACGGCGGACCTTTTTATCGATTGCAGCGGATTTTCTTCGTTACTGATTGGCAAGCACTTCGCCGTCCCGTTTCTGCCCAAAAAAGATGTGCTCTTCATCGACAAGGCGTGGGCGGTCCAGATTCCGTACCCGACCGACGACGACGCGATCAACTCAACGACCATGGCCACCGCACAGTCTGCGGGCTGGGTGTGGGACATCGGACTCACGACCCGCCGCGGCGTCGGGTATGTATTTTCCAGCGGCCACATCTCGGATGAGGGCGCGCTCGAGGAACTCAAGAACTACCTCGGCGCGCGAGGCAATCTGTCGCGGGAGTTGAGCTTTCGAAAAATTGACATCAATTCGGGGTATCGCCAAGAGTTCTGGACTCGCAACTGCGTCGCGGTGGGACTTTCCGCGGGCTTCCTCGAGCCTCTCGAGGCGTCGGCCATTGTCATGATCGAGCTGTCGGCCAAGTCGATTGCAAACCTGCTGCCGAGTTGCAGCGGTGGCATGCGACAGGCTGCGCGAATTTTCAACGACACCTTTCGCTATCGCTGGGAGCGCATTGTCGATTTCCTCAAGCTGCACTATGTGCTGAGTCGTCGGACCGACTCTCGATTTTGGATCGACAACAGAGCTCGCGAATCGATTCCGAACAGCCTGCGCGAAGGCCTGCAATTCTGGGGGGGCCATTGTCCGTGGCATGACGACTTCGCGCATCGTGAAGAAGTGTTCTCGTCCGCGAGCTACCAATACATTCTCTACGGGATGGGATTTCAGACTTACCCCGCGCCTTGGCTGCTGAACGACCATGACCGAAACCTGGCTCGCGAAAAAATGAGCGAGACGGCGCAATACGCCAAGCTTCTCACGGCGTCGCTGCCCGGCAATCGCGATTTGCTGTCGAAAGTGCGGCGCTATGGTTTCCAGAAAATTTGATGAGGGGTTCCTGGTCCCGTCCCACAAATAGAGCTCGATCCGACCTCGGATTTACGCAACGAACCGGCAATCGTGAGTTGCCGCTGTTACAAAAACCAAACCTATTTCCGGCTTCCCGTCGACTGTGGTGCCCTTGGTGAGGGGAGCGCGCGCACCCGAAGCGCGGATCTGCCTCGACTTGCCATCCTTCGCTGCTTAAGCGCTCGATCTCTTCCGCCATCGCGCCGGGCAGATCCGCCCCGGGTTCGAGCCGTTGGCTCTCGACGGTCTGCCACTGCAGACCGAACACGGCGATCCAGCGCGGCGTCGTGGCCTTGGCGTAGACCCGGGCCGCGGCGGACTGCTAGGCGATTCGATGCGGCTAACTTGCACAAAGTTTGCCCGGCTCGCTGCGATTGAAGCGCTTTCTTATGTCCAATTTCTTCTCTCATTTCATTCCCGACTCGCGCAATCACCTGCGCAACGTTTCCCTGGACGCCGGTTTAAACTTCAGGCGATACCAAGATTGCGCAAATAGGCGCCGTGGTTCATTCTGTTACCTCACAGACGTCCACCTCGAAGCACTCAGTGACCGACGAATCTTCCAGTAGAGGCGACTCGACTCCCGCTTCTAGCGAACACCGTGGCGTCTTCCTCAGCTACGCTTCGCAGGACGCAGAAGTGGCGGCACGAATTTGCGCCGGCCTGCGCAATGCGGGAATTGAAGTGTGGTTCGACCAGAACGAACTTCGTGGCGGCGCTGCTTGGGACTGCTCAATCAGGCAACAGATAAAGACCTGTGGGCTGTTCATTCCGATCATTTCCGCAAACTCGCGCGCTCGCATGGAGGGTTATTTTCGGCTCGAATGGAAGCTCGCGGTTGATCGTTCCCACTTGATGGCCGCTGAGAAGGCATTTCTGCTGCCCGTCGTCATTGACGGCACCAATCCGTGCGACGCTCGAGTGCCCGACAAGTTCCACGAAGTACAGTGGACGTGGGTCATCGGCGGGGAGACGTCGCCCGCATTCATCGAGCAAGTGTCGCGCTTGCTGACACTGGGTGTGCACGTGCCGCCGGCGGGCGCAGCACCGCCGCTGAGCGGGCCACATGGCAGCACGGTCCTCGCGGCCAAAGAAGGTGCGCACGGGGCGAAATGGTTGACGGCACTAGGCGATCAATCAAATTCGCATGGGCGCAATCCGGCCCCGGAAAAGTCGATCGCAGTACTGCCATTCGTGGACATGAGCCAGCACCGGGATCAAGAATACTTCTCCGACGGTCTAACGGAGGAACTCATCGGATTGCTCACGAGGGTTCCTGAATTGCGCGTCCCGGCCCGGACCTCCTGCTTCTATTTCAAGGGCAAGCAGGCGACGATTGGCGATATCGCGAAGGCGCTGAACGTCGCCCACGTGCTCGAGGGCAGCATACGCAAGTCCGGCAACACGATACGCATCACGGTCCAGTTCATTCGGGCCGATACCGGATATCACATTTGGTCGCAGAGCTACGATCGCACGCTCGATGATATCTTCAAGGTGCAAGACGAGATCGCCGACTCGGTGGTGAGTTCACTGAGCGCTACACTGTTGAGCCCCCCCGCACGGACCGTCTCGGTCAATTCCGAAGCGTATCAACTCTACTTGCGCGGCCATTATCATTGGAATCGACGGTCGACGGAAGATTTCAGAAGGGCCATTGAATACTTTCAGCAAGCCCTTACCCTTGACCCTAGCTACGCCCTCGCGCTCACCGGACTAGCGGCTTGTTACAGTCTGCTGCCGATCTACGACCGAATGTCGAAAGCGACGGAAACGATGCCGCAAGCGAAAACGGCGATATTGAAGGCGCTGGCGATTGACGCCAATTTGGCGGAAGCGCATGCCTCATTGGGATTGATTCTTGGCATCTTTGATTTCGACTGGGTAACGGCGGAACGTCAGTTTCAGCGGGCGATCGAGCTTAGCCCCAATTCCACGGCGCCACACCAATGGTACGGCGAACTGCTCGTCAATACCGGACGGTTCGACGCGGGATTGCTGGAGGGTCGTCGCGCCGTCGACCTCGATCCCTTGTCGCCGGTGGCGAATCTGGCGCTGGGAATTCAGTTGAATTCCGCCCGTCGCTATGACGAAGCCATCGCCCAGTTGCAAAAAACATTGACGCTTCAGCAGAATTTTGCCGATACCAATTATTTCTTGTTTGAAGCGTACGCAAACAAAGGGTTGTATCAAGATGCCGTGTCGGCCTATGTGCGGCAAATGAGGCTGAATGGGGAACCCGATTCAGAGGTCAACGCACTCAAGCAGGCATTCGACAAGCACTCGTGGCCAGGATTTCTACGATGTCGAATCCGCTCCCTCGACGCTCGGGTGCCGCTGCCGGACCCTGATGAAATTGCATCCTTCTACGCGCGGGCGAACGACTTGGATCGAGCGATTGCCTGGCTGGAACGATCTTTTGCGGACAGAAGCGGCAGGCTAACTCACCTAAGGGTCGATCCTCGATACGATAATTTGCGCACCGATCCGCGTTTTTCGGATTTGTTGTGCCGCGTCGGACTGGCAAGTTAATTTGTTTGCGGCGCCCCAACGCAGCCCTCGTCAGCCTTCGCGGCTCGCGAGCGGACGATCATAACGTGCCTTAATAAACGCGATGCCGGCGCCCATCATATGGCGCCAGGCCGCCTCGATTTCCATCGAGTACAGCTCATCACATTCCTTCACCGCCCGAATCAGGCAGTCAAGCCAAAGATCGTAAAGCTGTGGCTGAATATCGCGACCATGCTTACCGTGCGCGACGGCGATGCGCTCGAGATAGGCCTCGCATTCAGGCCACCCCAAAGCTATGTATTCCACGAGCATGTAAAAGGATGTTTGTAGCATCCTGCGCTGTTTGCGAAAGTCGGTGGCTTGAAACTTGTCGCGCACTTCCGGTGACGAAGCCAGAAACAGCTCGTAGAAGCGCTGAAAAAACCGCTCGCCCCGAAGACAGCGGGCCAGACTATCGTTGAAAGATTCAAGTTCGGGTGTGTAGCTATTGATGCTCATGGGCCGTTACTACGTTAAAACGCTGATGGCGCCGGCGGACACGGAAAGGCCGATTTCGCGGCGGCATTGGTTGAATGACTGCGACCATAGCAGCCGCCGTCACGCCTTGGGGCCGCGAACATTATAGGCCGTGACGGGACGGTGCAATCCCTTGAGGGCCAACTCACCCACCGGTTCGACATCGAAAAGATCGGCCGTGGCAGCGATCAGACGCTTGGAGACCAGAATCTGACCGGCCTTGGCTTCTCCACATAATCGTGCGGCGAGATTGGTTACGTTGCCGATTGCACCGTAGTCCCAGCGCCCCTCGTAGCCGATCGCGCCGATTGTGGCATACCCCTGCGCGATTCCAACGCCGAGATCGAGGTCATAGCCCATCTTGCGCCAGGACAAGCTCATCTCTTCAACCCGATTGCGCATAGCGAGGGCCATGCGCACGGTGAGTTCCGCCGCATTGGGCACCGGTACCGGATCGTTGAAGAATACCATCATGCCATCGCCAGTAAACCTCTCCAAAGTGCCTTGGTGCTCCATCACCAGCCGGCCCATCTCACCATGATACTCTCTGAGCACTCCCATAACTTCCTCAGGTTCGACGCTTTCGGCAAACGAAGTGAAGCCGCGCAGGTCCAGGAAGCAGACCGTTAGGTCGCGCCGGTGGGTCGCCAAGGGATCGTCCGCGCCGCCCGCCACGATGAGCTCCGCAAGTTGCGGAGAAAAAAATCGCTTGAGCCGCCCGAGTCGATCAAGCAGCGCCACTTGCTCCTGGACGCGCTGCTCGAGTTTTTGATTCCACTCGGCCAATTCGCGCAAATGCAGTGCTTCGCGATCACGCAAGCGTTTCTTTTCCAGACAAGCCCCGATACGCGCTCGAAGCAGCACCGGATCGAACGGTTTAGGCAAATAATCCTGTGCACCCAATTCGATGCAGCGCACGACGCTGTCAATTTCGTCCAACGCCGATATCATGAGCACAGGAATTTCTCGCAAAGTGTCGTCGGAAGTGAGGCGCTGCAGCACTTCGTAGCCGCTCATCCCCGGCATGATCACGTCGAGCAGGACCACGTCGACGGGTTGTTGGTGCAGCAATGCCAGCGCTGACGATCCATCCGCCACCACTTGCACCCGGTGTCCGACGCGCGCCAGCCGGCGGCTGAGCATCTCCCTGTTCGCGGCATTGTCGTCGACCACCAAAATATTCCCGGTTTCCATGGCGCGCAGCGAAACGACCGGGAATCGGGCGGTGTCCGACTCGGCGATCGACTGTACCGGGGGCGCGTTGACGCCGTCCGCGATCATGGCACTCAACGCCTGAGCGGCGCTGGCAATTCGATCGAGATCTTGGCCCACTCCGTTAGCGCCCATCTGCTGTGCCAGGGCCTTCAGCTCATCGGCGGCCGCGATGATGGAACCTATGGGACCGGACGCCTGAGTGTTGAGCAGGCTCAAGTCGATTACATTGTCCTTTCGCGAGCGTCCGAGCAGTTCATCGACGAGCAGCAGGAGGACTCGCGCATGTTCATGAAGTTCACGCAGCTGCGGCTCCAGCGTCGCCGCGCCCCCATCGGCGGCGCTTTCAATCAACAGTTCGCTGTAGCCGATGATATGGTTCAGCGGTGTGTGCAGTTCATGCCGTAGGTGGTCCCATGTCGCGCGATCGGTGGTCACTCGCACCGCCCTTGATCGATCAAGACCTCGATTTTTTCCAACAGGCGCACCATTTCAATCGGCTTAGTGTCGTAGTCGTCACACCCCACGGACATTGCTTTTTCGCGGTCGCCGGGCCTGGCGTACGCGGTTAGCGCAACGATCGGAATATGACGGGTCCGCGGCGCCGCCTTGAGTTGTCGAGTCGCCTCCCAACCATCGATACCGGGCAAACTGATGTCCATCAGGATCAGATCCGGAGCTTCGGCTTCCGCCGCCGTCACGCCTGTTTCCCCATCCACCGCCGTCACAACCTCGTATCCTCGCTTTTGCAATCGCCGCGACAACATATCTCGGTTGAGCTCGTTGTCCTCGATCAACAGGATCCTCTTCATGCGTCGCTCCCAGGCGTAATGGCTCGCCAACTTCCATTCACTGCCGGCGGGCCGCCGTTTGTGGTCGCAAGGAGTCCCGTTCCCGTTGCGACCGCCTCGCCGATGACGCTATGCCGCCCCGCCATCAGATAACAGCGCGCGAATCTTTTCGAGCAGGCGCGGCATTACGATCGGCTTAATATCGAAGTCATCGCAACCGGCTGCAAGAGCTTTCTCGCGATCGCCGGTCATCGCATTGGCCGTCAGGGCGATCACGGGAATGTGCCGTGTCTGCTGGGCAGCCTTGATCCGGCGCGTCGCCTCCCAACCATCCAACACCGGCAGACTCAGATCCATCAAAATCAGATCGGGCTGCTCGCTTGCGGCAAGGTCCACTCCCGTCACACCGTCGCGTGCAATCAGCACCGAATGTCCCTGGCGAGTTAGGCGATTCTCAAGGACATATATGTTGTCCTCATTATCTTCTACATACAGAATTTTCACGCGAGAATCTCCTTGAATTTTCCATGCTGGCCACGCTCGATCGACCGCGGCAGTATCCGGCCCAGCTCGCGCAGCAGTTCATCCAACTCAGAGGCATTTTTCTGCATCACGCGCTCGACGTAGCCGTTCAGCCGATTTTGATCCTCCGCGCTCAAGTCTTTCGCCGTCAACACTAGCACTGGAATGTCGCGCCATTGCGCGCTTTGACGCATCTCGGCCAAGAACTCGAACCCGTCCATCTCCGGCATCATCAAATCCAAAACGATTGCGTCGGGACAAGATTCGGCCAGATGCTGCAACGCGATGCGTCCGTTGCTAGCCTCCGCTACCTCCCACTTTTCCTGCTCGAGCACGCGCCGCACGCTCTCGCGCATGATCGCATCATCGTCCACTAGCAGAATTCTTTGTGCCACCGGGCTGCTGATATTCTTCAACAGATGAACGAGCCGCTCGCGGTCGATCGGTTTGATCATATATTCAGTCGCACCGAGCGAATAGCCGCGGCTCCGGTCATCGTCGATGGTGACCAGCACCACCGGAATGTCCGCGAGCCGCGGATCTCCCTTGATCGCCGCCAGCACCGTCCATCCATCCAACTCCGGCATGTGGATATCGAGTGTGATCGCCGCAGGGTGCAGTTCGTGCGCTAGCTCCAGGCCTTGACGGCCCCTCGTTGCGGTACGAACCGAAAACCCCTCGCGCTCCAGGTATCGCGCCATCACCTCGCATACCACCTGGTCATCATCGATTACCAAAATCAGCGTGCCTCTGTCCGGCTTCTTCGGCGGTCGTTCCGGGCGTATCCAGCGTCCCGTCGGCGCCGGCTGCGCCGATTCGATCCGGACCGGCAGGCGAATGGTGAATGTCGAACCCCCGCCCAGTTGGCTTTCGACGGCAATATCGCCGCCCATCATCTGGCAGAAACGGCGGCTGATGGTGAGCCCAAGGCCGGTCCCGCCATACTTGCGCGTCGTCGAAGAATCGGCCTGCACAAATTCCTGGAATAACCGACCCACCTGCTCAGGCGACATTCCAATGCCGGTATCGCTCACGGCCATCATGATCTCTTCGGAACCCTTGCCCATCACTCGCGCCACCGCGACCGTCACACTGCCGTGTTCGGTGAACTTGTTGGCGTTGCTCACGAGATTGAGCAGCGCCTGGCGGATTCGTGTCTGATCGGCATGCATCTCGCCAATTTCTTGCGGGCATTCGATGGTGATTTTGTTGCCGTTCTTTGCTGCCGCGGGACTCATCGTGGCCACTACTTCGGCGACCAGCGGAGCGATCGCAAAGGTTTCGATGTGCATGTCCATCCTGCCGGCCTCGATTTTCGACAGATCCAAAATGTCGTTGATGAGTTCCAGTAGATGATGCGCCGCACGCAGCACGCGCTCGAGCGGTTCAAGTTCTTCTGCGCGCTTGAGCTCGTGTGCATCCTCATGCAACATCTCGGTCAAGCCTATTATCGCATTCAGCGGCGTACGCAGTTCGTGCGACATGTTCGCCAGAAACTGCGATTTCAACTTGCTCGCCTCCGCCAGCTGCTCGCTCTTTGCTTGGCTATCCTTGAATAGACGGGCATTCTCGATGGCCAATACGGATTGCGAGGCCAGAGTCTGCAGAAGTCTGACGATTGATGGCGCAATTTCATTGGGTAGTCGCCGGCGAATCACCAGGGCGCCGGTCACGTGCTCGTCGCGCAGCAGGGGCACTGCGACCAAGAGCCGAATGCCTTCGTGCGCCCATAGGATGCCTACTCTCTGGTTGGAGGAATCTACGTCCGTCATCTGAACCGGTGCGCGGTTTACCGCGCACATACCCACCGGACCGTCTCCCATTCCGATGCGCGAGCCACGCAATTTCTCAATCATTTCTTCGCTGACGCCGAAGTTTGCGCGCGGGTCGAAGAAACCATCGACCTCGTCGAACTGATAGAGGGTGCCTGAATCCGCATCGGCCAAGCGCACTGCGCGGGCGATGACGGTCGCCAACACCGTCTCGAGGTCGAGAGAAGAACTGACCGCCTGGCCTACCTCGTTCAGCACTTGCAGTTCCGCCACGGAATGCATCAGCTCGCGCGTTCGGGCCTCGACTTCCGACGTGCGCTCAGCGACGCGCTGCTCTAATCTTCGCTGATCCTCTTCTATCTCCAGTTTCGACTGGCGCAACTTGTTGCTCATCATTTGCAGCGAGGCGAGTAGGTCGCCGAGGTCGCGCTTCGGCAGCAGTTCTGCAGCCCCGGCAAATTCACCTGCTGCTATGCGCCGGGCGAGATCCACGGCGGCGTTGAGCGGTTCGGTGACGCCGGTTATCATGCTGTAGATGAACCATGCGGCAACCACCAGCGTGAATAGGGTGGCGCCCGCGACGAACTTGCTTTGGCGACTTGCTGAGTCGATGGATTGCGCTATCGCATTGCCGCTTGCGCTCTCGTAACCTGCATCGAGCGTGCGAATTGCCTCGCTCATCTGCCTGATCCGAGGCTGAAGCGCCAACACTTGCCCGACCGGCATAGCGACCGAGATTTGGCCCGCGAGGGCCTGCAGATTTGCTGTGACGGCCGCCGCGCCCTCATCCTTTTTCCGCAATGCCGCGGCCGACGCCGATGACTTCTGAAGTGCGTCATACGCATGCTGGCCTAGGCTGCCCGTGTCCACCGCGTCCGCGGCAAGCGTAATAAAAGACTCGAAGCCGTCCTTCGTCGCTCGCGACAGCCCGTGGCGCACAACGATACTCTCAACGGCAGCGGTGCGCCGCAGATCGGAGACCGCCTGGTAGAACAGCACCAGCGTGATCGGTGCGACGATGATTACGAACTGCGCAAAAATACGCAGCTTCAATTGCTTGACTTTAATCATTAGAACGGCACCCCCGGGGCGCAATGAAATTGCCGGGCATACGCAGCAATCCGCAACGCCGATTTCTACGCGGTGCGTTGCGGTCCGTCAATGCCGCGGCGACCAACGCCGCTCACTCGACTCTCGCATCTGGGCGCGGAAATTTCGACGCGCTAGCACGACCAAATAGACCAGGCCGCCCGCGAGTGGCCTAGTAGCGGGCTATGACGGTGACGCCAGGGCCCGGGTCGACGCCGATATAGCTGCAGCCGCCCTGCGTCTGCTTGACATATGCGAGCGCCTCGGCATTTCCGGCCTTGACTGGCGGCGGATTGATTCCGTCGCGGAACCACTTCTTTGTCCAGATGCCGCTGTACCTGGTAGCGTCCACTTTCAGCACTCTCTCAAGGAATGCCACCTGGGCCGCAACATTGTCGACCGGAAGCAGCCTAATGGTGTTCGCGAACTGCTTTTCTCCCAAATAAACATAGCGTACCTCGGCGGCATCGAGTGATACGCCTTCATGACAGACGACATACAGCACGTCCGCGGCGGCGGCCGAACGTACCACGAGCAGTACGAGCAACCCAAACCAAACGCTAAATTTAGGCTGCATGGCCTGTATGGCTCGTGTCGCTAGAACCTTATGGCGTAGTTCAATAATACATCGTTCCATTCTTGGATATTGCGGTCGGTATTCTTGGTGCGCGCAACTTCAAACTTGAGAGCCGACTTCAGATCGAGGTCGAAACGCAATCCGAGGGCTGCGCGGTAATATGACATGCCGTTATTTTGTAACGCAAAATACTCGTCGCTTTGGTCGAGGACCGCGCGCTCGTAGCGCGCGTAAGGCGTCGTGGCAAAGGGCAGCCGCCAGGCGAGCTGCAGGAAGCCGGCGCTGCTTCGATGCAACGGCCCCACCGGCGTAAGGTCGGTGTCGCTGAATCGGTAGTACTCGCCGACGTACTCGAATCGATCGGTGTCGTAGTTGAAATATACGGCGACATTGTCGACTCGAATGAAGTTGACGAATTGTTGATCGTCCGTGATCTTGCTGCGAAATGCGCTGACGCCAATTTTCAGCCCGTTCAGAGTTTCGCCGAATACATAGCCGAGGTTTCCCCCATAAATGGCGCCGCCGTGATCGACGCCGCCGCTGCGCGGATCAATCTCGCCTCCGGAGATGCTTTGACCGTTGCCCGCGAATAGATCGTACGTCACTTTACCGTCGGTCAAGTGCTCCGAACCCGTGAACCACGCACCGACGGTGTGACTCGGCATCACGCCGCCTTGATCTTCGAAGAGAATCAGCCGCGGACGACGCAGCGAGATCGCAATTTGCTGACCGTGATGGTAGGCGGTATTGTAGTAGCCGAAAGGTGTGTGGAATCGGCCGACCCAAAGGGTCGCCTGATCGTTAAACTGATAGCCGATTTGAGCGCGCTCGAGATCCGACTGAACTTGACCTTGTTCGTTCACCTCGAAGGTCAACTCAAATAGTGAGCGGGTGTGCTGGCCGAGCTGCGGATTCAAGAAAATATCCAGCGCGCCGACGTTCGCTCCTTGAAACTGCTGCTCATTCGCAGTGTGATTGCCGATACCAATGTCGGCAAAGCCATGAAGCGGGACACCGGTTGTGTCGCCGCTGCGCCCCGCGTTAGTGGCCTCTATCTGCATGACCCTGTTTTCAACCGTCTCAATCCGCTGTGCATCGGTGGGCGCCGCTGCCCCGGCGGCGGCGGGCGCCGATGCCGATTGCGCGGCTTCCAGTTGCTTCACGCGCTGGGTCAGGGCCTCAATCAGTTTCAAACTCTGGTCGAGCTTCTGCTGCAGTTCCGTCAGCTGCTTGGACTCGCTGCTCTCGCCCCGTGCCGTCAACGGCGCAATGGCGCCGCATCCCGCGACGGCGAGCACCAAACCGAACATACCGCCACCCAACCGCTTGATCACGCGGCCCCGCCATAACCAAGCGACACCGAAGCGCCCATCTCTTGCGTGCGCCAGCGGCGCATCCGACATAACGGTCGCCATCACAGTGCGCTCGCCCAGCTCTTGGTTTCCGGGCCAAGCGCAAGCTGAAGCTCGCCCCGCACATCGAAGACTACGGCGCGCGCGTCGTGCATTACATGCTCGTCGTATCTCCAAAAGTCAAACCCGAGCTGACGCGCCAGCCGCTCGGTGTCCGTACGCGAACCCGACAAGAAATGCCAGTTGCTGCGATTGAGATGGCGATCCGCACGGTACACGCGCCAGTCGGACGGTCGATCGTTATCCGGATCGTAACCGATGATGACAAAATCGACGCGCTCGCCGCGTGAGTCGAGCAGGCTTTGAATCTGCTGCAGCTGGCGGACTGCCTGCGGACAGACTACGTGGCATCTCGCATACGCCATGGTCAACACCACTCGCCGACCAGCGAGCGAATCGATTGCCAGCGTGCGTCCGTCGTCCTCGAGCCAGCGCTGCGGCAGTTGAGCGAGGCCTACCGCGGCGGCCGTGACCGCCGGCGCCGCCACCGTTAGAAACAGTCCCGCCAGCATCGGGGCCAGCCAGCGCAAGCAACATAGGGGAATGGTGCTGTGGGCACTCATTGCCGATCGCCCTTTTTCGTTCGTATATGGGTCGCAGACGGACAATACGTAGAGTAGGCACTGATTTGCGAAGGAGTCTGATACAAGAGTAATTGATATGCAAGCATCGCGATGTAGCGGCAGAGTAAAAGCTGCTGACGTCGCCAACGTGGTCCTGGAAATCAAGGGACGCTAATACAGCTGACCATCACCGACTTTGCGACTCGCTAGCTCTACAGTGTTTCCCCCCGGCCCTATAGCGGCTTGAGCGACATGTCCAAACCCCTTCGCTGATGGCACCATCACCGTCACGCAATGCGGGGATCTGCATCGGGCGACGCAAGATCAACTGAAGCAGTGTGTTTACCGGCCAGGACGTGGGCATCAGCGCGGTTAGCGAGAAAATCTCGCTGGTGAGCTTTATGAGCTGCGATTTAGCCTTCTTTGACCACCAGAATCCGGGCGCGTCGAGTGCACCCCAAATCCCTTCGGTGCTAAGTGTCCGGAATAATCCGTTCCGCCAAGAACTCTGGCGACGATATAAGGCCGGCGAGACGATCCTCGGTCTCCCAAGCAATGCGGGTTGGCTCCTAAGTGTTTCGACGACCCATCGAGGCCAAGTTACCTATCTGTCCGGATCGGACCCAGACAGAAGTGGTGGCGGGTGCGTGACGCGGAATTCTACGCACCTGAATTACCTAGAGATATTCTTCGGCGCCGAACACGTGACCCGCGGAATACCGGCAACATCGTAGGCGTTAGCGGGCGCCGCTGAGCGCGTCCAACATGACTCCCGAGGTCCCCGGTTGCATGTTTGAGGTTTCGCTAGTCACCCCAGGTAATCTCGATCAATCCCTTGAATTCGGGTCAAGAACTCTGTATTGCGGACGCGCACCAGGAGCCTATAATTCGACGCGGGGGAATACTACGTCGCGCGCCGCGAGTGGGTACTTAGGCGCAAAAAAAAAGGAGCAAAACCATGAGTAAGATTCTTATCATGACGCTAGTCGGGCTGCTCGCAACGGGGTTAACCGGCGGAATTGCACTTGCGCAGAAGGCCGCCGACACTGCTGCCTCAGACTCCCCGATAGGGGACATCACGGTGACTGCATCACGGCCCAACTCAAATCTCACTACAAGCGTGGCTGGATGGCCTCGCTCGCCGGTCAAACAAGTCACGCTCAGTTATTCCGTCAACGCGGGCTCCTTCGACCTCACCACGACCGCCGGAGAGGCGCAACTCGAAAAGCTCGTCAACGACACGGCCATGGACGTTTGCAAGGAGATTGACCATCAATATCCCGGTTCAACCCCGGATGATGCGGCGTGCGCTAAAGCGGCAGCTGCCAAAGCGATGGTCAAGGTGCATGCGCTTGTTGCGGCGGCAAACAGCAAGAAGACCGCCAAGTAGCAGGCAGTCGCTGCACCCTGCCTCGAAGGTGCTGCATAATCGGACCGAGAACAAGGCGGTCGAAACTGGTTGGGTAGAGCGCGTCGCTTCTTTGCCACGCGCGGCGTCTGAATTGCGTTGCCTCAATCGTGGAGCGGGATGCCCCGGAATGGACAATGGATTATTGGTAGCGGGGGCGTGATTCGGAATTATAACTATCGGAATTTCCACGATATCCTATTCTAGGCAACGCACGTGAAGCACCCTCTTACTCTCATCGACTTGCGTTCGAAAGCCGCTCGACATCTATCGTTTTCACGAGCAAGTGCTGCGGCTCCTCAACTGGCCATGACAGGTATTTCAGTCGAACCAAGCTCTCAATCTTCGATCGGTTCCGTTGAAACGCCTCAACGCGCCCGGCATTATCGAGACCATCGGTACCGAAGTGATCATCTAGTGCCTCACGGCTGATGGCGCACTGAACGGGACTCCCAAATGCTGCGCCAACAAACGTAACGGTATCTCGACTGAAATCGTAGCGTGCAGTTGGGCCATCGAACGTCAAATCGATGCCTGGAAGGATTTCACGAGCACGTCCCAGAATCCTTAGCAGTAGATCGCGCGCCTGCGGAGCCAGATTCCGCATTCCTTCCAGAAGATACTTTCGCCAGTGCGGCCCGCGCTCGTAGGCCTCTTCCCATACGTCCTTCAATTCGCCGGGTCGCCTATCCGCAAGTGCTTCAATCAATCGCTCCGCCTGCCGCAGATCTTTGTCGCGCTTCGCAATTGCCGCGGGCCGGTACAAGGACAAAATCAATTTGTGGACCGCGTAGCGCTCCGGCGCCGGAACATGAACATAAATGCCTGAGGCGTGGAGTACCACGGCTGGCGCGGGATCGCGAATCAGAAAGTCGAGGAAACGCAGGGGCTGCGCATTTGTCTTCAGTGCAGGAAGCATTTGTGGAGCATCTGTGTCGGCCCCCTCATTCGGCGTGACGAAGTCCACGCGAACTCCACCCTTCGCCGCGTAGCTGGTTGCGAGCCCGTGTCCGGATAGGTTCGGTATCTCACGAAATGTTTTATCAGCGCTCTTCAGGACATGGATCATTGGCGGGGTTTCGTCGCCCGTCGCAAGCGAAACGCTCGCGAACTGCGCGAGGTCGACATCACTCGTTTGAAGCAGCGCGCCCGGAAGCCTGACACCCAGCATGGCTGGATATACTTGATACGCCACTGTTCCGATGAGTACAGAGCGAAGCCTGAAGGCTCCCGATCTCGCTAGCACCGCCACGACCTCGCCTATTTGCGGAATGGGCGGTAGAAGCCCTAAAGATCGCACCAGCGTCGATACCAATGCTCGGCGCTCGCGTTCATCATCTCGCGCTTGCTTATGCCGCGCGATTCGCTCGAGCAATTCTGGAGATTCCGGCCCAACATATCGTTGCAAGCGGCCCTCCGCAGACGCCGTTTGAAAGTACCAGTAGCGACGTCCTTTAATGGATTTGGGAGTAAAGGTTCCATCATCTGGAAAGGACTCGCCAAAGGCGGCCGCTGCACAGCGCTCGAGCAACTCTGCGTAAGTAGTCTGGACGACGAGTGAAGGGGCTGGCATAGGAAACTATTATACGCAATTCGCAAAATGAGTATAACAAGTTATACTCAAACTGCAAGATGCGTATAATAGAGCCCATGACCGGCAACTTAGTCTGGCCCTTGTCGATTCGACCAGGGATAATTCCTCACGGCGTACAAAGGCGGAGCAGCGATGCTCGAACAGCCGAAGGTTCAAATCATGTCGCTGATAAGCGACTGATAAATAAGGAATTGTATCTGAATTGGTAG
>Ga0210403_10002291_pt1 | contig 17452 bp, 14 predicted proteins | sample IncBWC19MmetaG_FD_150863 | JGI IMG/M metagenome (GOLD analysis project Ga0210403, IMG submission 150863) | Forest soil microbial communities from Barre Woods Harvard Forest LTER site, Petersham, Massachusetts, United States - Inc-BW-C-19-M | ecosystem: Environmental > Terrestrial > Soil >... | reverse complement strand
GCTCGATGCCGACGGCAACCTGCCGCGCATGCGCCAAGCCCTGATCGCCGACAGCTTCGCCGCCATGTTCGGCGCCCTGATCGGCACCTCGACCACCACGAGCTATATCGAGAGCGCGGCCGGCGTGGCGGCCGGCGGCCGCACCGGCCTCACCGCCTTCTTCGTGGCGATGTTCTTTCTGCTGACTTTGTTCTTCTCGCCGCTGGCCGGGATGATTCCCACCTATGCGTCGGCGGCGGCGCTGCTCTATGTGGCTTGCGTGATGACGCGGGGACTGGCCGAGATCGATTGGGACGACGTCACCGAATCCGCCCCGGCGGTGATCGCGGCGGTGACCATGCCGCTCACCTATTCGATCGCGACCGGCATTGGGCTCGGCTTCATCACCTATGCGCTCGGCAAGATCGTGTCCGGCCGGCTCGCCGACGCCAAGCCGGCCGTGCTGGGCTTGGCGTTGCTGTTTGCGCTCAAGTTCGCGTTGCCGGGCTGACGGCGCCTGTAGCCTGGATGGAGGCGACGCCAGGGCGTTTACGCCCGTCTTCGACGGGCTATGGCGCCGCAATCCGGGAACGCCGCTCCCGCATTACGCATAGCCCGCGAAGACGGGCGTAAACGCCCTGAAGCGCTCCATGCAGGCTACGACGCCGTCAGCGCCTTCTTGATCGCCAGGAAATCCCGCCAGGCCAGCCGCTTCTGCAGCGGCTGGCGCAGCAGATAGGCCGGATGCAACGTGGCGGTGGCGCGAATTTCGCGGCTGCCGGTCTGAAACGCGAACCAGCGCCCGCGCGTCTTGAGGATTCCATCCCGGCTGCCAAGCAGCGTTTGTGCCGACGGCCCGCCGAGGCAGACCAGCACGTCCGGATCGACCAGCTCGATCTGGCGCAGCGTGAACGGCAGGCAGATCGCCGATTCCTGCGGCGTCGGGGTGCGGTTGCCGGGTGGTCGCCACGGCACGATATTGGCAATGTAAGCGTTGGCGCGGGTAAGCCCGATCGCCGCCATCATGCGGTCGAGCAGCTGGCCGGAGCGGCCCACGAACGGGAGGCCCGCGATATCCTCGTCACGGCCGGGCGCCTCGCCCACGAACATCACGCGCGCCTGCGGATTGCCGTCGGCAAAAACCAGCCGGGTGGCGGTCGCGCGCAGCGTGCAGCCGGTGAAGCCGTCCAGGATCGAGCGCAGCTCGTCGAGGGTCGTGGCATTTTTCGCCTGCTCGCGCGCCGCCATGACGGCACTGTCGGGCGGCAGCGGAATCGGCGCCGCCGCGGGCGGGGTCGGCCGCGAGCGGTCCAGGGCGGGGCGGTTCCCGGGTTGCGGCTCGCTCGCGCCGGGAGCTTCCCCGGCCGGCCGCCCGCTTGCGGGCCGCGAGGTTTCGGCCGTATCGGCGAAGCGATCGACCGCGCTTTCGCCCAGCACGGCGTCGACACCGGCCTCCAGATAGAAGGCCAAGAGCTCGCGGGCAGCCTGGTTGCGATCCGGGTTCATCGATGATTAGAAGGCGTCGCCTTTTCCATGACCCGCAAGCCAAGAAAACGAAGTGAAACCAAATGAAACCATATGCTCTTTCGATCCGTAACTGAAGGGCTCGGCCCGTTCATCGCCGATCGGCGTGAACCGGCATACGGCTTGCTCAAAAAGGCTCTATCGCCGGCTGTTCACGAGTAGAATGGCGAGATCAACCCGAACCCCGGCTGCCAATCCGAATGTCACCAGAATGCCGATGAGCGCTCCGAATTCATCCGCGCAGGAACTGCCCGCTCGCGAGGCGATGGAATTCGACGTGGTGGTGGTCGGGGCCGGGCCGGCCGGGCTTGCCGCTGCGATCCGCCTCAAGCAGCTCGCCCCGGAGGCCGCCGTCGTCGTGGTGGAGAAGGGGTCCGAGGTCGGAGCCCATATTCTCTCGGGCGCGGTGATCGATCCGATCGCCCTGGACCGGCTACTGCCGGATTGGCGGCAGCAGGACAGTCCGCTCAAGACTCAGGTGAGCGAGGACCGGTTCTATTGGCTCTCGCAGTCGCGCGCGCTGCGGGTACCGAATTTCGTGATGCCGCCGCTCATGAGCAACCACGGCAACTACGTGGTTTCGCTCGGCAATGTGTGCCGCTGGCTCGCCGCCAAGGCGGAAGCCTTGGGGGTGGAAATCTATCCGGGCTTCGCGGCGGCCGAGGTGCTGTTCGATGCAAACGGCGCGGTCGCGGGCGTGGCCACGGGCGACATGGGGATCGCCAGGGACGGCCACCGCAAGGAGTCGTTCACGCGCGGCATGGAGCTGCGGGCCAAATACACCCTGCTGGCCGAAGGCGCGCGCGGCAGCCTCACCAAGACCCTGGTCGGGCGTTTTGGCCTTGCTGCGAATCGCGAGCCGCAGAAATTCGGCATCGGTCTCAAGGAGCTTTGGGAGGTGGCGCCGCAACGGCACCGGCCCGGCCTGGTGCAGCACAGCTTCGGCTGGCCGCTCGACGACCGCACCGGCGGCGGCTCTTTCCTCTATCATTTCGACGATCGCCTGGTTTCGGTGGGCTTTGTCGTGCATCTCGACTACCGCAACCCCTACCTTTCGCCGTTCGACGAGTTTCAGCGTTTCAAGACCCACCCGCTGGTGCGCGACACCTTCGCGGGCGGCAAGCGGCTGGCCTATGGGGCGCGCGCGATCACCGAAGGCGGCTACCAGTCGGTTCCGAAGCTGACGTTTCCAGGTGGCGCGCTGATCGGCTGCGCCGCCGGCTTCGTCAACGTGCCGCGCATCAAGGGCAGTCATAATGCCATGCTGTCCGGCATGCAGGCCGCCGAGCATGTTGCGCACGCGCTCAAGGCCGGACGCGCCAGTGACGAGCTTGCAAGCTACGAGCAGGCCTGGCGAGACTCCGCGATCGGCCGCGATCTCTGGCGGGTGCGCAACGTCAAGCCGCTGTGGTCGCGCTTCGGCACGCTGGCGGGCATTGCGCTCGGCGGCCTCGACATGTGGTCGAACACATTGGGCTTCTCGGCCTTGGGAACGCTTCGCCATGGCAAGCCCGATTGGCAGAGCCTGCAGGGCGCCGCGCAATCGACGCCGATTTCCTACCCCAAGCCCGACGGCAAGCTCACGTTCGACCGGCTCTCCTCGGTATTCCTGTCCAACACCAATCATGAGGAAGACCAGCCGGTGCACCTGCGGGTTGCCGACCCGGCCCTGCAGGTCGCGTCCGAGCACGATATCTATGGCGGGCCGTCGGCGCGCTATTGCCCGGCCGGAGTCTACGAATGGGTGGAGGAGGCAGCCGGTCCGCGCTTCGTGATCAATGCGCAGAACTGCGTCCACTGCAAAACCTGTGACATCAAGGACCCGAATCAAAATATCACGTGGGTGCCGCCGGAGGGCGGCGGCGGGCCGAATTATCCAAATATGTGATCGGCTGCGTCACGATGCTGCCATATCAGACCTTCCAATAAGCGCGGACTTGCTCTAAATGGGCCGTTCTTGCGGCTTTCGACCCGATGGGTCATGCTGGTGCCAAGGCCGGCTTGGTCCCGAGGCATTCCGGTCCAAGGTCATCATGGTCTAAGGTCATTGTGGTCCAAGGGCATCATGGCCAAGCCATCATGGTCCGAGGCCATTCTGGTCCCTGAATGCTTGGTCCCGTGAATTCTGGTCCGGCGAATTCCGGGTCCCTGAATTCGGGTCCCATGAATGCGGTCCTGCAATGCGGTCCCGCCGAGGGCGGGGTTCGCCAGATGGAGTCGACCCAATCGTGATCCTTTCCGTGATCCTTTCGCTCACCACCCGGCGCGCGGTTTTGGCCGCCCTCGCCACTACCTTGAGCATGACCTGGTCCGGCCCGCACGCCGCTTTCGCGCAGGCGCCCTCGGCGAGCCCGCACGTATCGGCCTCAGGCAGCTTCCTTGCCGCCCAGCACGCCAGCCGCGAGCGCGACGCGGCCGCGGCCGCCAATTTCTATCGCTCGGCCCTGCGCAGCGATCCGCGCAACAATGATCTGCTCGACCGTACCTTCCTGTCGGTGCTTCTCAACGGCGATGTCGAGGAGGCGGTGCGTCTGGCCGACCGCGTCCTGGCGGTCGACAAGGAGGATCGCATCGCGCGGCTGGTGCTGGGCGTGCGCGCCATCAAGCAGAAGCAATACCAGGTCGCGCGCCAGCAGCTGGCGCAATCGGTCCGCGGCCCGATCACCGATCTCGCCGCCACGCTGCTCGCGGCCTGGACGCAGGACACCGCCGCCGAGAGCAAGGCGGCCGTGGATGCCATCGACAAGCTGTCGGGGCCCGATTGGTACGGCATCTTCAAGGAATTGCATGCCGGCATGATTCTCGACGTGGCGGGCCAGAAAAAGGATGCCGGCAAGCGCCTCGATCACGCCCATCAGCTCGACGCGACCGCGTTGCGCGTGGTGCAGGCCTATGGCAGCTATCTGTCGCGCACCGGCAGCAGGGACGACGCCCTCAAGGCGTTCAAGGCCTTCGATGAGGTGCTGCCGCACCATCCCTTGATCAACGAGTCGATCGCCGATCTCAATGCCGGCAAGAAGCTGCCCATTCTCATCGACTCGCCGCAGGCGGGCGCCGCCGAGGTGCTCTACGGGCTGGGTGCCGCGCTCGGCCGGCGCGGCGGCGAGGATCTCGGCCTGATCTATCTGCAGCTTTCGCTCTACCTGGTGCCTTCGCATCAGCTGGCGCTGCTTTCGCTGGCGGATCTCTACGAGGGGCTGAAGAAGCCCGAGCTCGCCATCAAGACCTATGAACGGATGCCGCCCAATTCGCCGCTGGAGCGCAGCGCGCTGATCCAGCGCGCCATCGACCTGGACGGCTCCGATCGCAGCGACGAGGCCAAGGCGGACCTGGAGAAGCTGATCGCCGCGGCGCCGGCCGATCTCGATGCGATCATGGCGCTGGGGAATCTGCTGCGCGGGCGCAAGCAATTTGCCGAATGCGCGGATGTCTATTCGAAGGGGCTCGCCACCATGCCGGTCCCCGACAAGTCGGCCTGGACCTGGTTTTATTTCCGCGGCATCTGCTACGAGCGCTCGAAGCAGTGGCCCAAGGCCGAGGCCGATCTCAAGAAGGCGCTCGCGCTGTTTCCCGATCAGCCGCACGTGCTCAATTATCTCGGCTATTCGTGGGTCGACAAAGGCATGAATCTCGACGAGGGCATGCGCATGATCACGCGTGCCGTCGAGCAGCGCGCGGACGACGGCTATATCGTCGACTCGCTGGGTTGGGCCAATTACCGGATCGGCAAATACGACGAGGCGGTCAAGCAGCTCGACCGCGCGGTCGAGCTCAAGCCCGAGGATCCGACCATCAACGATCACCTGGGCGATGCCTACTGGAAGGTCGGCCGCGTCGTCGAGGCGCGCTTTCAATGGGCGCATGCGCGCGATCTCGGTCCGGATCCCGAGGATCTCCCGGCGATCGAGCAGAAGCTGAAATCCGGCCTGCCCGATGACACCTCCTCGGCGGCCGAAGCCGCCAAGGCGAAGAAGCCCGACGGCGGCGGGTAAGCCAAAAAGCTGTGCCGACTGCGCGCGTCGAGCGGGCGCCCGCGAAGGTCAATCTCACGCTGCGCGTGCTCGGCCGCCGCCCCGACGGCTATCACGAGATCGAAAGCCTGGTCGTGTTCGCCGCGGTCGGCGACGCCTTGGCGTTCGCGCCCGGCCGCAGCCTCGCGCTCGCCGCGCGCGGCCCGACCGCGGCCGCCGCCGGCGATCTCGCCGACAATCTCGTGCTCAAGGCCGTGCGCGCGCTGGCGGAGCGGAGCGAGGGCCTGAAAGTCGGGCGCTTCCTGCTGTCGAAGCGGCTGCCGGTCGCGGCCGGCCTCGGCGGCGGCTCGGCCGACGCCGCCGCGGCGCTGCGGCTCGTCGCACGGCACAACCGCATTGCGCCCGACGACGCCTGCTTGATGGCGGCGGCGCGCGCGACTGGCGCCGATGTCCCGGTCTGCCTCGATCCGCGCCCGCGGCTGATGCGCGGCATCGGCGAGCTGCTGTCGCCGCCGTTGCGGCTGCCCGGCCTGCCGGCGCTCCTGATCAATCCGCGCGTGAGCGTCGCCACCCGTGATGTGTTCGCGGCGCTGAATGCGGCGCCGGTCGCCGAGCACGGTCCCTCAGCGCATGCCGCTGAGGGATTCGTCGCGCGCGGCCAAGCCGGGACCGCGCAAGCATTGTCCCGCGCTGACTTGATCGCCTTCGTGTCCCGCCACGGCAACGATCTCGAAGGCCCCGCCATCGCGCTGCATCCCGCCATCGCGCATGCGCTTGCGGCTCTGCGCGCGCTCCCTGGCTGCCGGCTCGCCCGCATGTCCGGCTCGGGCGCCAGCTGCTTCGGGTTGTTTGATTCCAATCGGGCCGCCGCGGCGGCCGCGCGCGCCCTGCGCGTCGCGCATCCGCAATGGTGGATCAGGTCAACGGTGCGCGGATGATTGACCAAGGATTCCGGAGAGCCTTCCGGGGACTGAAGGTAGCTTATTACCTCCGTTTTGGCAGAACAAACTTGATTTTCATGAATGAAATCAACAGCGCGAGCAAAGTCACTGCCTCGGCACAGAGATTTTGACTTTTTCAGCCCTTCCGCTTGCCCCCGAGCGTCCTGATCGCCTGTTCGACGCTGCGGAATATGTGGTCGGCTCCCAGCAGGTCGACCAACCCCAAGCGCTCGAACGATTCCTGCGCGCGGACGGATTCGAGCCGCGCCACCGCGAAATCCACGCCGTCGGCGCGGCACGTGCGGATCACCTCGGAGAGCACGTCGGCGGCCGTGAAGTCGATCGCCACGATGCTGCCCGCCTCCAGCACGACCAGGCGCACGTTGCGGCCCGCCCGCGCCACGGCATCCACGATGCCGCGGCGGAACTCGTAGGCGTTGAGAAAGGACAGCGGCGCCTGGAACGCCATCACCAGGACGCCGTCCTCCTTCTCGCCTTGCACGGTTTCGTGCGGCGGCCACCAGATCGTGGTGCCCGGCACCCGCACGAATTCGATCGGTTGGGCGCGCGTGATAATGAAGACGCCGTGCAGCAGCGAAAGAAAGATGCCGATGACGGTCCCGGTCTCGATCGGCAACAGCACGATGGCGGTCATGGTCGCCACGACCAGGACAAACTCGCCGGGCGCGCGCCGATAGATTTCGACGAACGTTTGCAGCCGAAAGATGCGCTGGGCCACGAACAGGAGCATGCCGGCGAGCGCCGCTTCGGGCACGTGCGCCAGGAGCGCGGTGCCGAAGCTCGCGAGCGCCAGGATGATCGCGAGCGCCAGCAGCCCCGCGAGCTGCGAGCGCGCGCCGATCTCCGCCACGACGGCGGTGCGGGGCGGGCTGGCGTTGACCGGAAACGCGCCGGTGAGGCCCGCCAGCACGCTGCCGGCCCCTACTCCGATGAAATCGCGATCGACGTCCGGCGGCTCGCCGGGCGAAGGGAAGGAGCGTGTCGTCAGCGCGGTCTGCGTCATGACGACCAGGCTGACCACGATCGCCAGCGGCACAAGCGCATAGACCTGCGCGAGGTCGACGGCCGGCAGCGCCAGGCGCGGCAGTCCGGCCGGAACGGCGCCGAGCACGGCTATTCCGTATTTCTCCAGGCCGAAGGCCGCAACCGCCGCGGTCGCCGCCAGCAGGGCGATCAAGGCGCCGGGAATGCGCGGGTTCCATCTTTCGCAGCCGAGCGTGACCGCCAGGACGCCAAGCCCGAGCGCCACCGAGAGCGGATTGATGGCATCGAGATGGTTCGCCAGCGCAGCCGCGCGTTGGTAGACGCTGCCGCTGATGTTCGGCACGCCCAGAACGGTCGGCGCCTGTGACAAGATGATATGGATCGAAATGCCGGCCAGAAATCCGGTGATGACGGGCTTCGACAAGAGATCGGCGATCCAGCCGAGCCGAATGATGCCGCCGACGACCAGGATCGCGCCGACCAGGAGCGCCAGCGCCCCGGCGAGCCCGGTGTAATCCTGCGATCCGGACGCGGCGAGCAGCGCGAGGGTGCCGGCAAATATCGGCGTGATGGTGGAATCCGCCCCCACCGACATGAGGCGGCTCGATCCGAACGCGGCGAAGCCGAGCGTGCCGGCGATGAAGGCAAAGAACCCGATCTGCGGCGCGAAGCCGCCGAGCCGCGCGGTCGCCATCTGTTCCGGGATGGCGATGGCGGCGAGCGTCAATCCGGCCGCCAGGTCGCGGTTCAAGTTCGCCGCCGTCAGGCCGCGCAACGTTCGGAACAGGGGCCAGTAATCAGGCATCAGTAATCAGTAATCAGTAATCGGTGATGGGACATCGGGCATGACGGCTGGCTCGTTCTGATCACTGACGACTGATCACTGACCTCTGACTCTTACTGCTCGATCCTGGCCCCCGACAATCGCACGATCGCGGCCCATTTCGGCAGCTCGCTGGCGATGAGCCCGGCGAATTCCCGCGGCGATCCGGTCTGCGCAATGGCGCTGAAGCGCGCCAGGCCGGCCTTCGCCGCGGGCGATGCGAGACTTTCGTTGATCGCGCGGTTGAGCATGTTGACGATCGCCGCGGGCGTGCCGGCCGGCCCCACCACGCCGGTCCAGGCATCGACGGTGAAATCCGCAAAGCCGCTCTCGACCAGCGTCGGCACGTCCGGCAGCTCCGGCCAGCGTTGCGCGCGCGCCAGCGCCAGCGGCCGCAGCTTGCCGTCCTGGATCAGCGGAAAGAGCCCGGTCAGGCCATCGATGGTGAATTGCGTTTCACCGGCCAGGAGATCGGTTACCGAGGCGGCCGAGCCCTTGTAGGGCACGTAGACCACATCGATGCCGGCCCTGGTCTTGAACAGCGTCGAGAGCAGGTGCGGGGGCGTGCCGATCGAGGCGCCGTAGTTCAGCTTGCCGGGATTGGCCTTGGCATAGGCGATGAGCTCGCCGACCGTCTTGGCCGGGACCGAAGGGGAGACCACCAGCACGTGCGGCAGCAGCGCGACCGCGCCGATCGGCACGAAGGCGTTGCGGATGTCCACATCGAAATTGGCATAGAGCGCGGGCGCGACCGCGAGCGAGCCCGACGATCCGAACAGCAATGTGTAGCCGTCGGGCTCGGCGCCGGCGGCGGCCCTGGTGCCGAGCATCGAGCCGGCGCCCGGACGATTGTCGATGACCACCTGCTGCCCGAACCGCTCCGACAATTGCTGGCCGAGCAGGCGGGCCATCGTGTCGATCGGCCCGGCCGGCGGGTAGGGCACGATCATCTTGATCGGACGGGCGGGATAGGTTTGCGCCGCCGCGGACATCACCGCGCCGTTGGCCGCGGCCAGCGCAAGCGGTGCGACAACAAGGCTGCGTCGGGTGAGCATGGTCCTAGTTCGAGCGCGCGATGCAGAACTCGACCGTTTCCTCGAGCGCCTCCTTCATGGCCGACGCCGGAAACAGCGCCAGCGCATCCTTGGCGATCGCCCCATAGTGGCGCGCACGCTGGATCGTGTCTTCGAGCGCGCGGTGCTTGGCCATCAGGCCGATCGCGTGCTCGAGGTCGGCCTCGGTCGCATCGCCGTCCTCGAGCGCGCGGCGCCAGAACGCGCGCTCGCCTTCCGAGCCGCGGCGGAACGACAGCACCACCGGCAGCGTGATCTTGCCTTCGCGGAAATCGTCGCCGACATTCTTGCCGAGCTTGGCCGCCTTGCCGCCATAGTCGAGCGCATCGTCGACGAGCTGGAAGGCGATACCGAGATTCATGCCGAAGGAGCGGCAGGCCGACTGCTCGGCCTTGGGGCGCGAACCCAGCGCCGGACCGACCTCGCAGGCGGCGGCGAACAGCTCGGCGGTCTTGCCGCGGATGACCGAGAGGTATTCATCCTCGGTGGTCGCCGTGTTCTTGGCGGCCGCAAGCTGCATCACCTCGCCCTCGGCGATGATGGCGGCGGCCGACGACAGGATCTCGAGCGCGCGCAGCGAACCGACCTCGACCATCATCTTGAAGGCCTGGCCGAGCAGGAAATCGCCGACCAGCACGCTCGCCTCGTTGCCCCAGAGCATGCGGGCGGCAAGCCGGCCGCGGCGCATCTCGCTCTCGTCCACGACATCGTCATGCAGCAGCGTCGCGGTGTGCATGAACTCGACCGCAGCCGCCAGCCTGACGTGACCGTCGCCCCCATAACCGGCCAGCTGGGCCATGGCCAGCGTGAGCATCGGCCGCAACCGTTTGCCGCCGGACTCGATCAGGTGCTTGGCGATCTCCGGGATCATTGTCACCTCCGATCCGGTCCGCGACAGGATGGTGGTGTTGACCCGCTCCATGTCGGCAGCCACGAGCTTGATCAGCGGGGCGATCGAGGGCGAGGACGGGCTTTCGAACGGGACGATGACGGCCAAAGCGGCGCTCCGCATGGAGGGACGCGCGAGCATAGAAACGCTATGGTGGGGGGGCAAGCACGCAAAATGTCCTAAGTTACGCAAAATGTCCTAAAGCGAGTCGCCGAGGAACGATGTTCAAAGCCGAGGGGATGCCGGCGGCCGCCGCCGGGCTCGATCTCGCTGGCCAGCGGATCGCGGTCCTGGTGCCCTGCTTCAATGAAGAGGTCGCCATCGCCAAGGTGGTGGCGGACTTCCGGGCCGCCCTGCCGGAAGCCATGATTTACGTCTATGACAACAATTCCACCGACCGCACCGTCGAGGTGGCCCGCGGCGCCGGTGCCGTGGTCGGCCGCGAGACGCATCAGGGCAAAGGCAATGTGGTGCGGCGGATGTTTGCCGATGTGGATGCCGACGTGATGGTCCTGGTGGACGGCGATGCCACCTATGACGCGGCGAGCGTCCGCGGCTTGATCGCAAGACTGCTCGAAGATCGGCTCGACATGGTGGTCGCGGCCCGCGTCGATCGCGATGAGACCGCCTATCGGGCGGGTCATCGGCTCGGGAACCGGCTGTTCTCGGCTTCCGTCGCTTGGGTCTTCAACGCCACCTTCACCGACATCCTGTCCGGCTACCGCGTGTTCTCGCGGCGATTCGTCAAGTCGTTTCCGGTTCTCTCGCGCGGCTTCGAGATCGAGATCGAGCTTGCCGTCCATGCGCTCGAGCTTGAGCTGCCGACGGCCGAGATTGCGACGCCGTATTATGCACGCCCGGAGGGGTCGGCGTCGAAGCTCAGCACCTGGCGCGACGGACTTCGCATTCTCTCGACCTTCCTCAACCTCTACCGCAGCGAGCGGCCGCTGGCGTTCTTCGGGGTTTTGGGCGTCGCCCTCGCGGTCGTGTCGGTGGCTCTGGCGATACCGGTCTTTGCGACCTATCTGGAGCAAGGCGTGGTGCCACGCCTTCCAACCGCGATCCTCTCGACCGGCCTGATGCTGCTGGCCTTTCTTTTCGCGGTTGCGGGCCTCATTCTTGATACGGTGACCAGGGGCCGGCGCGAGACCAAGCTGCTCGCCTATCTGGCGCAGCAGGCGCCCGGCCATGATCACGACCGCCGGCGGCCGTGAGGGGAGGGAGCGTGCGCGAGCTGGTACGTACCAATGATGCGGTCTTGGTCTCCGCGATCGCGGCGCTGCTGGATGGCGCCGCCATCCCGCACCTGGTGTTCGACCAGAACATGAGCGTGCTCGAGGGCTCGATCGGAATCCTGCCGCGCCGGGTCCTGGTCGCCGAGGAGGACGCCGCCGCGGCGCGCCGGCTCCTGGAAGCGGCGGGGCTTGGCCACGAGCTGCGTCCCGATGCGCGCTGACCCGGGCATGACGCGGGAGAGCCATGATGCAGGAAGGGCTTGGCGCTTTGACCGAGGACGCGATGCTCGGCGGTGCCTTGCGCCTGCGGCAGCCGCGGCGCGGGCATCGGGCCGGGCATGATGCGGTGCTGCTGGCGGCTGCGTGCCCGGCGCTATCCGGCGAGCACGTGGTCGACCTCGGCGCAGGCGTGGGCGCCGCCGGCCTCGCGCTGGCGGCGCGGACCGCCGACATTGCGGTCACCCTCGTCGAAATCGATCCGGAGCTGGCGGCGCTCGGCGCCGAAAACGCGCAGCTCAACGGATGGGCGGGACGGGTGAGGTCCATTGCCCTCGACGCGGGTGCCCCGGCCCGCGCCTTTGCGGCGGCCGGGCTGCTACCGGATTCGGTCGCCCGGGTGCTGATGAACCCGCCGTTCAACGATCCGCTGCGGCAGAGAACCTCGCCGGACCGCCGCCGCCGCCTCGCCCATGCGGCGCCGCGCGAAACATTGGCTGCCTGGATCAGGACCGCGGCGCGGCTCCTGCGCCCGCACGGCACGCTCACCGTGATGTTCCGGGCGGACGGCTTGGTCGATCTCGCCCGGCTGCTGGATTCCGTCTTCGGCGCGGTCGTGATCCTGCCGGTCTACCCGAAGCCGGACCAGCCGGCGATCCGCGTCCTGGTGCGGGCCACCAAGGCGAGCCGCGCACCGCTCGCCCTGTTGCCGGGATTCGTTCTCAACGACGCCGCCGGACATCCGACCCCGCAAGCCGAGGCCGTGCTGCGGGCCGGCGCAACGCTTCCGCTCGCCCAAAGCTGAGCCCATCGCGCCGTGTCCGGGGGAGGCCGGCCGTGCCCGCAAGTTGTGCAGGGTGCTTGCGCTTGTGGCGGCAGCGCCAGCGTGATCAGGCTGCCGGCTTGGGCTGCTCGTCCCGCTCCCGGCGGTGGGAAGCCGCTGCAATTGCGCTGAAAAGGACCATCAGAATGAGTATTTTCATTGGTGGCTTCACCGTTTCCCCTGTGACCCGTCGAGCCCGCCCGATCGTTCGATGCAAGCCTTCGCCTGCAAATTACGTTCCAACCGTGAGGAAATGGTAACTTGAGCGGCCCGCACGCGAGGCCTATCTGGTCATGATGGCTGAAACCGGGATGTCCGAAGGCTTTCTGAGGGTTCTTGCCGGCGCCCGCGCGCTGGTGCGGCCGCTTGTTCCCAAGCGGTTTCGGGGCGACATCCCGGTCGTACCGGTGGTGCGGCTGAGCGGCGTGATCGGTTTCTCGACTCCGCTCAAGCCCGGCGTCACGGTCGCCGGCATGGCGCGTCCGCTCGAGCGGGCCTTCGACATGCGCAACGCCCGCGCGGTCGCTCTCGTCATCAATTCGCCGGGCGGCTCGCCGGTGCAGTCGCATTTGATCTACCGCCGCATCCGCCAGCTGGCGGAGGAGAAGAACCGGCCGGTGATCGCGTTCGTGGAGGATGTCGGCGCCTCCGGCGGCTACATGGTGGCCTGCGCGGCCGACGAGATCATTTGCGATGTCTCCTCGATCGTCGGATCGATCGGCGTGATCGGAGGCTCCTTCGGCTTTCCCAAGCTGATGGAGCGGCTCGGCATCGAGCGCCGCCTCTACACCGCGGGTGAGCACAAGGCCACGCTCGATCCGTTCCTGCCCGAAAATCCCGACGACGTGGAGCGGCTGAAGGCGCTGCAGAAGGAAATTCATCAGGGCTTCATCGCGCTTGTGAAGGAGAGCCGCGGCGCGCGGCTCAAAGGCCCGGAAAACACCCTGTTCTCCGGCGAATATTGGTCCGGCACCAAGGCGATCGAGCTCGGCCTTGCGGACGGCATCGGAGACCTGCGCTCGACATTGCGGACGCGCTTCGGCGAGGAGGTGATGACCCCGCTGGTCGCGCCGGAACGAAGCCTGTTTGGTCGCGTGCGGCCGGGAATTGGCAGCGACCGCGACGCGCTCGGTCCGGGCGGGTTTGATCCGCTGTCGCACGGCGCGGAGCTCGCCGGCGGCATTATCTCGGCGCTGGAAGCCCGCGCGCTCTGGGCGCGTTACGGATTGTAGTTCCCGATCACTCCTCCGGCTTGATGGTAATACCCTTCTCGCGGATCACCTTCTCCCATTTCGCGGTCTCGCTCGCGAGCAGCTGGCCGAGCTCCTCCGGCGAGCTCGGCGACGCCGAGATCGCGTTCTCGGCGAACTTGCGGCGCATGTCGGGATCGTTCACCGTGTTGGTGAACGCGGCATTGAGCTTGGCGATGATCTCGGGCGGGGTCTTGGCTGGAGCGAACAGGGCGGTCCAGTTCTCCGCCACCGCGCCCGGATAGCCCTGCTCCACCAGGGTCGGTATCTCGGGCACGAGGTCGGAGCGGACCGCCGAGGTGGTACCCAGCGGCCTGATCTTGCCGGCCTTGATATGCTCGAGCATGACCGAGACATCGATCATGATCCCGTTCACGTGCCCGCCCAGGAGATCGGCGAGCGCCGGCCCGGAGCCGCGAAACGGAACATGGACGAACTTCACGTCGGCGGTGGATTCGAACAATTCGAGCGCCAGATGGGAGATCGCGCCGACGCCGGTCATGCCGAGACTGACCGTGTTGGGTTTTTGCCTGGCGAGCGCCACCAGCTCGGGCGCGGATTTGAGCCCGAGCGCGGGGTCGACCGCGAGCACCGGCGCGGCGCGGCCGATGAGCGCGACCGGCGCAAAGTCCTTGATCGGATCGTAAGGCAGGTCCTTGCGGAAGGCGGGATTGATCGCGACCGCGCCCACGGTGGTGAAGAACAGCGTGTAGCCGTCGGGCGCCGCCTTCGCCACGGTGTCCGCCGCGATGGCGCCGTTGGCGCCGCCGCGGTTGTCGACAAAGACCCGTTGCCCCAGCGGTCCTTGCACCTTGTCGGCGACGATGCGGGCAATGAGATCGGTGTTGCCGCCGGGCGCGAATCCGACCACCAGCCGGACCGGATGGTTCGGATAGGTCTGCGCGGGCGCCGCGTTCGGCGCCAGCACGGCGCCGGCGATCGATCCCGCGGCGATGAGGGCATTCAGTCGACGAGAGCGTCCCACGTTGTTCCTCCCCGGGGCTTTCGTATCAAGGCTCGTATCAAGGCTGCGTCCGGCCGAGATTAGCCCGGCCCACGCGCTTGGGCCATGGTGCCGTCCGGGGGGTCGGGAGACGAGTTTCTTGACCCATCCGGGGCCCCCCGATAGGGTCCGCGCCCATTCCTCCAATTCGAAATCGCGCGATGGCCGCTGCCGATCCGCCTCCTCGCACGCACCCGGATCAGACGGATCATGACCGCATGGATCATGGCCCGATGGATCCCCGGCGCTCGTTCCAGGGGCTGATCCTGACGCTCGAGCGCTATTGGGCGGATTACGGCTGCGTGATCCTGCAGCCCTACGACATGGAGGTTGGAGCCGGCACCTTTCATCCCGCGACTTTGCGGGCGCTTGGGCCGAAGCCTTGGAATGCCGCCTTCGTGCAGCCCTCGCGCCGCCCGAAAGACGGCCGCTACGGCGAGAACCCGAACCGGCTACAGCACTATTATCAGTTCCAGGTGATGCTCAAGCCGTCGCCCGACGACCTGCAGGACCTCTATCTGAAATCGCTCTACGCCATCGGTATCGATCCCACGCTCCACGACCTCCGCTTTGTCGAGGACGACTGGGAAAGCCCGACCTTGGGCGCCTGGGGGCTCGGCTGGGAATGCTGGTGCGACGGCATGGAAGTGTCGCAGTTCACCTATTTTCAACAGTTCGCCGGCTTCGAATGCGCTCCGGTCTCCGGCGAGCTCACCTACGGGCTCGAGCGGCTCGCCATGTATGTGCAGGGCGTCGACCGGGTCTACGATCTCAATTTCAACGGCCGCGACGACGCCAAGCGCGTGACTTACGGGGACGTGTTCCTGCAGGCCGAGAAGGAATATTCGCGGCACAATTTCGAGGTTGCCGATACCGACATGCTGTTCGAGCAATTCAAGCTGGCGGAGGCGGCGTGCCGGAAATATCTGGCCGCCGGCTGGGAGACGCATGGCAATGTGCGGGTGCACCGGCTGGCGCTGCCGGCCTATGACCAATGCATCAAGGCGAGCCACGTGTTCAACCTGCTCGACGCGCGCGGGGTGATTTCCGTGACCGAGCGGCAGAGCTACATTCTGCGCGTGCGCGAGCTCGCCAAAGCCTGCGGCGAGGCCTGGCTCGCGACCGAGGCCGGAGGGGGAGGAAAATGAGCGTCGAACCGAAAATCGGCGGCCGCGAGCCGGTCCTGGTCGAGCTCGTAGCCGGCGAGACCTATTGGTGGTGCCGCTGCGGGCGCTCGCAGAGCCAGCCGTTCTGCGACGGCTCGCATGAGGGCACCGGCATCGAGCCGCTGGAATGGAAGGTCGAGCGCAACCGGCGGGCCTTGCTCTGCACCTGCAAGCGCACCAAGACCGCGCCGCTCTGCGACAACAGCCACTTGAAGCTGTGAGCCCTTCCTCTCCCCTTCCCACAAGGGGGAAGGGGAATCGTAACTCTGCGCTGCAAGTCTCTGTGGAAGCGGACGTTTCATGCCCGACCTGCTACTCGAGCTGTTCTCCGAGGAAATCCCCGCCCGCATGCAGGCGCGCGCGGCCGACGACTTGAAGAAGCTCGTCACCGACCGGCTGGTCGCGGCCGGGCTTGCCTACGAGGGCGCCAAGGCGTTCGCGACCCCGCGCCGCCTGGCGCTCACCGTGCAAGGCGTGCCGATGCGCCAGGGCGACCAGAAAGAGGAGAAGAGAGGCCCGCGCGTCGGCTCGCCGGAAGGTGCCATCAAGGGATTCCTCAAGGCGGCCGGCCTCGCCTCGATCGATCAGGCCAAGATCGAGAAGGACGCCAGGAAGGGCAACTTCTACGTGGCGGTCATCGAGAGACCAGGCCGGCCCGCCATCGATGTGCTCGGCGAGATCGTGCCGGACGTGATCAAGACCTTCCCGTGGCCGAAATCCATGCGCTGGGGCGATGGCCGGCTCACCTGGGTGCGGCCGCTGCATTCCATCGTGGCGACGTTCGGGCCGGAGACCGAGGAGCCCGATATCGTGGAGTTCTCGCTCGATGGCATCAAGGCCGGCGACGTGACGCGCGGCCACCGGTTTCTGGCGCCCGCGCCGTTCCGGGTGAAGCGCTTCGACGATTATGTGGCCAAGCTCGCCCAGGCCAAGGTCGTGCTCGATCCCGAGCGGCGGCGGGACATGATCCTGCACGACGCCAAGAATCTCGCCTTCGCGCAAGGCTACGAGCTGGTGGAGGATACCGGCCTGTTGGCCGAGGTCGCCGGCCTGGTCGAATGGCCGGTCGTGCTCATGGGCGCCTTCGACGAGGCCTTCCTCGCGATCCCGCCCGAGGTGATCCGCACCACTATCCGCAACAACCAGAAATGCTTCGTGCTGCGCGATCCCCAGAGCGCCAGGCTGGTGAGCAAGTTCATCCTGGTCGCCAACACCGAGGCCGCAGACGGTGGCGCGGCCATCACGGCCGGCAACGAACGGGTCATCCGGGCGCGGCTTGCGGACGCGAAGTTCTTCTACGAAACCGATTTAAAGACCCGACTAGAAGACCGGCTGCCGAAGTTCAGGGACATCATCTTTCACGAGAAGCTTGGCACCCAATGGGAACGTGTTGAGCGGATTGAAAACTTGGCGGCCGAGTTGGCGCCTATCGTGGGCGTGGACGTGGAGAAGGCGCGGCGCGCCGCGCGGCTGTGCAAAGCCGATCTGCTCACTGAAGTTGTCGGCGAGTTTCCCGAGCTGCAGGGACTGATGGGAAAATACCTGGCAGAGGCG
>Ga0210403_10002290_pt1 | contig 17455 bp, 21 predicted proteins | sample IncBWC19MmetaG_FD_150863 | JGI IMG/M metagenome (GOLD analysis project Ga0210403, IMG submission 150863) | Forest soil microbial communities from Barre Woods Harvard Forest LTER site, Petersham, Massachusetts, United States - Inc-BW-C-19-M | ecosystem: Environmental > Terrestrial > Soil >... | reverse complement strand
GAAGTGCCGTGGCCGTCGCGGGTTGAGGCTCGGCGGGTCGCAGAAGAATCGCTCCCGCTTGCTCGCCATCTGCACCCTGATGCCGCTCGTGGCCAGCGGCGCGGCCCACCACGGCGCTTCTTGTGGGTGAAACCCACACGCGGCCAGCGCCGATGCCTCGACGGGCAGGCGCGGCGCGTAGAGCCAGAGGGTGCCGTCGAAGCGGAGCACCCGGTGGATCTCCGCGAGTACAGCCTCGAGCGTTTCGGGCCTCGTCTCGCGGAGCGGGCTTGTAATACATGCTTGTGCCCAGTTCTCGGGCAGCTCGCGGAGGATCGCGAGCGCGTCTGCGTGTTCGATTCGCGAACTCATGCGGGCTCCTCGTCGGCGTCGAAGGCCGAAGCCGGTGGAGGCGGAGCGGGCGTTTCGCCCGCCTTCGGCCGGGGTTTGCGAGGGTTGGGCTCGTCGTGGGCGTCGCCTGGTTCGGGCACCTCGACGCCTTTTCGCTCGGGCGGGATCGGGAGCGGCGCTTCGCTGCTGACGATCGGCTCCTCGTGATCGGGCTCTGGCTCGGGTGGCGCGGGGATCGGTCCGCCTTCGCTGCCGCCTATGGGCTCGTCCACGTGCTCGCCTGGTTCGGGCACCTCGACGCCGCGTGGCGGCGGAGACTCAGGCGGGGGCGTGGGTGCGGGCGTGGGCGGGGGCACGGCCTCCTCTTGGCCGTGCCCCCTGGTGAACGCCGCTGGTGTGTGATGCCGGTGCAGCCCGGCCATCCGCGCGAGGCGGGTGGTGTAGTAGAGGGCCTGCAGGCGGCTCACCCTGTCCTGGGCGCCGCCGCTGCCGGCGGTCGCGGAGAGGAACTCCCCAGCGATCCGGTCGCGGTTCAAGAACACGGCCCACAGGAACACGGCCTGCAGGCCGAAGGCCATCAGCCAGCCGAGGTTGCTCGTCGCGTCATCGAGCGCCTGGCAGACGGCGAGGACGACGGCAAGGATCGCGCTGTAGATGACCTTGCGCAGCAGGTAGCCGGCGAGCCGTGAGAGCCAGCTTCGGAAGAACTCGTGGCCGCGGCCCGGGATCACGCCGATGACCAGCGCGAACGGCGCGAAACCGAGCCACATCAGTAGGAAGACCCCGGCGATGATCACCCCGATTGCCAGCGCGCCAAGCAAGAGCCACGCGCCGAGTGACCCGATCGCGATTAGTAGCGATAGCAGCAGCCGCTCGTACTGGCCGCCCTTGCCGGCAGCTTCGCTCGCGGGCTTATCGGCTGGGCCGAGTGGGTAGCTGCCGTTGGTCTTGGCGGGGTCTTGTTCGGGAAGGTCGGAGTCCGTCCCGTGTTCGATCGCTTCAAACTCCTGGTTGCGTTCCTTGCTCTGGAAGGGGTAGGCGAGGGCGTGAGCCGCGTACTTGAGTTCGTTGTTGATGCAGGTCTTGCCGGCGACCTTGACTTCCGTGTCGTTCTGAAGCCGACTGGCGAGCGTCTCTTCTTCGCTGGCCGTGTTGCCAAGTGGCCTTACTGGCACCGAGACGGTCTTGCCGGCGGCTTGCTTGGTGCAGTGCTCGATGCCGCCGAACTCGAGGACGGGCCAGGTATGCACCACCAGCAGCGAGAAGAGCTGGTTACCCGCGGCCTGCTTGGCAGCCGCTTCGCTTGTGAGGTTGCCCTGGCTCGTGACCGACAGCAGCGCGGTGGAGAGCTTGTTCGCGTACTGACTGGCGGGCGCGATCGTGCGCTGCGGCTGCGTGACGAGCGCGAGCGCGATCAGGCAGTACACGAGGGAGAGCGCCAGCGTGCCGGCGGTCTCGGTGTAGCGGCGCTGAATGAGCGCCTTCCACATCGCCCACAGCGACACGAGCGCAACCACGGCGACCAGCCACGGTTGCCCGAACGTGTGCTGGTAGATGTTCTGGATCGCTTGGGATACCGGGGCGAGCGCGCCGGAGCCCGGGCTGCCGTTCCCGTTGACCAGATCGAGCGAGAACGCGAACGCGAACAGCGTGATCACCGCGTTTGAGACGAAGGCGGTGATCAGCCAGATGACCTGCGCGACGAAGTACGCGATCATCGGCAACAGCCCCGAGGTGTCAACCCCCGAGAAGACGCCTACCGAGATCGCCGGGAAGTATTGGTCGAGCTGGTAGGCGCTCAGCGGATAGCGGCCATAGAGCCCGCCGGCCGGTATCTGTGGCGCGGGGCCGATGTTCCCGTACACGTCGCCGGCCAGGGCCGAAGGCCCGGGCAGCAGCACGAGCAGGAGCGCGCCTGCGAGGGCGAGGAAGAACACGCGGCGCCTGCGCGCGGCCAGCTGGATCACGCGGCGGGCCTGGCGTCTCATGCCGCGCTCCTTTGTTGGCCGGGGGTGGTGCCGAACGCGGCGAGCAGGTGCGGGTAGACGAGGTCGACCTGGACTTCGCCGATGCGCCCGTTCAGGTCGCGCATCAGACAGCGCCCGGCGCGCAGCTCGCGCACGAGCGCGACCAGCTCGCGGGTGGGCTCAAGCCCGATGAACCTCAACGCGGCGGCGGCGCCGTCGTCGGAGTCCTGGCCGAAGACGAGAACGACGCCGATCAGGTCGGCGAGGTCGCCGAGGTCAGCAACCCGGTGGGTGCCGAGCAGCAGCGTCGCGTTGAACGCGCGGCCGAGCCGGACGAGCCGCTTGATGATCTGCCGGCCCTGCGCGGAGTCCAGCAGGAACCAGATCTCGTCAAGCCCCACAACCTTGTGCCGGGAGCGGTCGTGTGAGATCAGCCGCAGCGCATACGCGGCAACGAGCGAGAGCGTCGCGACTGAGATGCGCTCGGAGCGCGTGTAGGTGTCGCGGGCGGCGCCGGGCTCAGGCAGCGAGAGCCCGGGCATACGGATCGCCGTCACCGGCCGCGCGGCTTGAACGACCGTGTCCTCACCGTCGCCGAAGCCCAACCTGGCGAGCCCGAAGTCGCGGATCACATCGAGTGCCTCGCCAGCTTCCTGGCCCGCACTGCGGTCGCTCGCGGCGAGCAGCTCCACGACGTGCTGGAGGCTTCGTGAGCCTTCCCTGACCGCGTCCTTGACGGCGCGGCTGACAGCGTTCTCCCACGATGCGCTCGGGCCGGGGAGAAGGTCGAGCAGGTAGGAGCAGGCAAGCTCCTCGCGCAGATCGTCAAGGCCGATCGCGAGCGGGTCCAGGCGTCCTTGCTGGGCGGGGTCGCCTGAGAGCTCGAGCACTTGCAGGCGGCCAGTCAGCTCCCGCAGCCGGTGAAGCCCGTGATCGGGCTTCGGGTCGAAGTCAACGATCAACGAGCCCCTGCGCTCAGCGGCGTACTCGATCGCCTGCGTCGCGACAGTCTTGCCGCTACCGAGCGTGCCGATCAACAGGACGGCGGAGGCGCGGTCCTCGCGAGGCGCCTGCGTCGGGTCATACCGCACGGGGCGCGGAGCGCCCGTGGGCGTGTATCCGAGGTAGGGCCCGCCGGGAGAGCCGACCTCGCGCGTCGCGGTTGCGACCATCGCTCCGAACTGCTCGACCGTGAGCTGCTGCGCGTAGTCGCCGCTCACAGCCAACCGTCCGGACGCGGTAGGTGGTCAAAGAACAGCCGGTGCTGCAGCCCCGCCGGGCGGTGAAGCTGAATGTCGCCGTACTGCTCTTTCAGGACGGCGACACGCCGCTCAAGCTCCTCCTCCTCGGGGGCGCCGAGAGCAAGACCGATGGAGGCGTAGAGCATCGGCGGGTGTCCACCGGCCTGTAGCTGCGCCTCGTACTCCCTTGCGAGGACGCGGTCCTCTCCGGCGAGCAGGCTCGGGCCGTGCGCGGCGCCCTGAACCTGCTCGTCATAGGCGTGCTCGACGTCAGCGATCCGCTTGCGCACTGCGGCGAGCGCCTGGCGATTCCCCATCCAGCGCGCATGCACCGCTGCGTCGACGGGGAAGCTCAGCGCCTCCAAAGGCGCGTGCAGGGCCTCCGCGACGGGGCCTGGGAACTCGGGGGCATCGGCGAGCGACCCGAGCGCGAGCATCGCCTGCCAGCAACGGCCCTGCTCGCCGTCGATGATCAGCGTCTGCGTGCGCTCGGTGATCGCCGCGTTAGCGCACTGCTCGAGATCATGGGAGAGCGGCTGGAACGCAGGCTTTCCCGCAGCACCGGAGATGATGATGGCGTCCGGTGCCCAGTAACCGTCGATCTCTGGCTCGGCGATCCCGCGACATGCCGCGCGCCGCAACAGCCACTGAAGCTCCCCGGTCGTCGCTCGGCGCGCGGGCACCACGCCGCGCACGCGCTGGAAGACGCGCTGCTCGGCCGCCGAGAGCTCTTGAAGCTCGCCGGCGGGGATGGGGGAGGCGTCTGCGATGCCGGCGAGCTCCTCGACGCGGCGGCGCACGCGGTCAACACCCCGCACAAAGCCAGCGCCGACCCCGGTCGGTGTGTGCTGCCCGAGCGAGACGGCGAGGTACACCTCCGGCACGTGTGAGCCGAGCTCTCCGAGCCGCTGCTCGTGGCCCTGCAGGAACTCCTGCCATACCTGTGGGTCCTGGTGGCGGTCGTCCAGTAGATCGGCCGCACGTTCGACATACCGGTGGGCGGGGTAGGCGCGGTTCACGCGCCACAGCGAGAAGTCCGCGGAGATCGTGTGCGCGAGCCGCTGAAGGCGCCGCGCGAGCGCCCACTTCCCGCCTGTCGGCAGGAACGGATAGGTGCTCATCCCGAGTCGGTACAGGCCGGCGGCCTCGCCGCCACGGCCGAGCAGCACGTTGGCGTGCGCGTAGCGCAACGGGAAGCTCGAGGTCACGGGCGCACCTCCACGACCTGCTCTGGTGCGAGCTCAATCACTTCGGCTAGCCGCTCGCCGCGACGCATCCTGTGTCCCGCAGCGGGACGAACGACGTGACGCCCGCGGCGGGGGGTCACCACTACCGGTTGGCCGAATACAAGCCGCGCCGGCCCTCGCACCAGACCGTGCTGAAGTACGGGGGAGTGGTGGTCGGGGGCAACCCACACTTGGGGCGCCCACAACTCGCTCTCGCCGTCAGCCGCCAACGGCCGATCCAGCGAACGGCGCGCCGCTCGCAACCGCAGTCCTACCCGCGAGGCGAGGTAACGGTGCGCTGCACGGCCGTCGGGGGAGACCTGGCCCGCGAACGTGGCGAGCATCGCCGGGGCGATCACTAGCCGCAGCGGCCAGTCGAGCCACCCCAGCAGCACCCCGGCCGCCAGCGTCCCGACGAACCCCACGCAGCCCGCGACCACAGCGCCGAGCCAGCCGCGCGAGCCTGCGCCGAGGAGTGCGCCGACCGCCCCGATCACGAGGGAGAGGAGGAGCGAGCGCTGGCTGAGCGCGAGGATCCCGACGAGCGCCCCGAACGTCCAGGCGAGCCACTCAAGCGACACGCCGCCGGGGACAGGCAGGCGTCGCCCGTCGATCTGATAGATCCGCCGGTCGGGACGGAAGATCCGCTGGTAGGAGCGAATCGGCGCGGGAGAGTCACTCACCGAAACCACCACCGTCACCCGAAGATCTGGTGGCCGATGCCTTCTGCGGCCTTCGCGATCTCGCCGGGGGCGAATACCATCCACGCCACCACGACCGACGCGAGCAGGAACACCGCGAGCTCGCTGTAACGGCGGTGAACCAGGAAGAACAGGCTTACGATCGCGACGATCCCGCCGTACAGCTCGCCCGCGTAATGGCGCAACAGCCCAGCGAGGTTCCCGCCGACGTCGTTGCCTGCTGCCAGCGCCTGCGCCGGGAACAACGCCAGGACCCCAGCCGCGAGCAGCACGGTGATACCAAGCCGATGCTTGCCAGCCATCCGGCTCACCTCCCGCGCCCAGCCGGCGGTGCAGGAGTGGTGGGCTGCGTAACGGTGACCGCTGGCCCAGCCGGTGTCTTAGCCGGCTGGGGAGTCCCGGCGAGCACTGAGGAGATGCCGCGGATGAGCAGCACCAGCACGCATCCCCACAGCACCAGCCGCCCGGCCGCTCGAGCAAGACGCCCACCGGCCTCTCCGCCTTGGGCGTCGCGTCCGTTCTTACTGCGCAGATCAATCATGCGAGCGAACGTACGCCCGCAAAATCGTCCCAACTACCCGAGTCCGTGGATACGTGTATCCGCGCGAAAGTGAGTAGACGAGGCGCGCGAAACGTACTAAGAGCGCGTGTCAGGGCAGGCGGGCCGCTGGTCACTTGCCCGACACCGCAGGGGCGTCAGAGAGGTCAGTTTTCGACGACGAGGTCGCCGAGTTCTTCGACCTGCGCGACGACGCTCTCCGCTGATTGCCCGAGCAGCCGGCACGCGGTGAAGTCGGAGATGCCATAGAGCACCCTCGTCCCGTCCCGGCGGCGCGTGAGAACACCCTCGCGATACAGAGCGGTCAGGCTGCGTGAAGCGTTGCGATGTTCGACGTCAAGCGCGTCGGCGAGTTCCTGCACGGAGGACTCACCGTCCTGCAGCGCGAGCAGCAGCCTGATCCGCAGCGGATCTGACAGCATTTGCATCCTGCGGGCCACAAGCCCCACGACGGCGTCTGAGAGAACGACTACAGGCAACGGGTCCTTCCTTCGCTTCGCCTACAGCCAGATTGCCCGCCGGGGGTGACACGCAGCTGGCTCGCGCTGACAGCGGCGCTGACGAGCGCTTCGGTACCGCCCGGATGCCGGCGAGGTTCCAAAGAGCAAATTGCGGGTATTCCGAATCGTTAGGAGGACACTGGACGATGCGTCGGGCTGCCACATCTCACGCCGGCAGGGACGCCGCCGCGAGAAGCGACGACGCGCAGACGGCTGCGCTACAGCCTCCGCCTCGCCGGCGCTTGACGGCTGTCGCAGTTGCCGCGGTTCCTCGTGCGCGTGCGCTTGGAGAACTGTCCCGCTGGCCTCGCGAACGTCGGAGAAGTCTCTGGTGTCAGCGAGTCCGTCAGTCGGTGTCAGGTGACTTGCCAGTGATTTGTCAGCGCTCCGTGGAAGGAATAGGCCCATGACTCCTCGCCCCAGGCTCCCGCGTCTCGCCCCCAGCCCGACCCCCCGCGCAGAGAACGGCAACCGCCAAGCGCCGAAGCTACGGGTGCGCTCGCAGCCCGAGCCCGTCGCGCCGAGTCGCGCGGGCGCACGGCGCCTGCTGGCACCGCTGCCGCTCGTGGGTATCGCGCTCATCATCCTCGCGCTGATCCTCGATTTGGGGGTGCTCGCGGCAAGCAGCAAGCGCTCCCCAGTATTGCTCGCCACGCACACGCTGCCCGCCGGCACGGTCTTGAGCGCGAGCGACCTGCGCACCGGCCAGCTCGCCGGGGAAGCCTCGGTCCTAGCCGCGCTCATACCCGCACGCGAGGGCCAGCGGGTCATTGGTCAGCGACTCTCAAGCGCCGTGCCGGCTGGTACGCCCGTGCCGGTCGGGGCGCTCGCCGGCGGTCAGAGCAGCAGCTCGGCGCTCGTGCTCTCGGCGCCCGAGTTCGACGTCATTGGCGCCAAGCTCCAGCCAGGGGATCGGGTGACAGTGTTTGCCACCTTCGGCGCTGGCTCTGGGCCTGCCACGACTCGTACGATCGCCCGCAACCTCCAGGTGCTCTCTGTTGGTGAAGTCGGCGCGAACGCGAACCCGAGTACCTCGACGATCCCCGTCACCGTCGCGGTGGAAAACACCTCGCTTGCCTCGTCGTTGGCATTGGCGAATGAGGACGCCAAGCTCGACCTGCTGCTCGAAGGGTCCGGTGCATCCACGGCGGCGATCCCGCCGGCAACGCAGGGGGGCGCGCCATGAGCGACCTGCCGACGGTCGTGCTTGCGCTCAGCCCGCCGGCCGAGCGCCGCGTCGAACCGCTGCTGTTCGACAGCGACGCGCCACTTGAGCTACTCGCGACCGCGCTCGATGGCCCCGAACTGCTCGACGCCGTGCGCAAGCACAAACCCCTGGCGGTACTGCTCTCGCTCGACCTCTCGGGCCTGACCGCCGCGCACTGTGAGCGGGTGCGCGCGACTGGCTGCCGCGTAGTCGGCCTCGCGGTCGAAACCCGCGACCATCAGGCGCTTGACGCTCTCGGTGTCGATGCGAAGGTCGACGCCACCGTGTCACGGGATGAGCTACTGACCGCCCTGCGGCCATCACCGGTCGCACCTGTCGTGCCCGCGGCGGCGCCCGCTGTGCGACGCCAGCGCGGCGAGACCGACGGGAGCCTCGTCGCTGTGATCGGCAGCAAGGGTGCTCCGGGCTCAAGCGAGTGCGCGGCCTCGCTCTCGGCGCTGGCCGCAGGCCGTTGGGAGACGCTGCTTGTCGAGACCGACGCGCTCGGCGGCGGGCTCGCGCTGCGCCTCGGCGCCGACCCCAACGAGGGGTCGATCCTCGGGCTGATCCGTGCGACCCAAGCTGGCGAGGGCGCATTGCGGGAGCTACTCGAACGCTGGCGCTGCGAACGCGAGGGCTGGCCGGCGGTGCTGCTCGGCGCGCCCGACCCACAAATGCTCGGCGAGCTGTCACAACCGGGCGCGGTCACGCACGCACTCGACGCCCTTACTGAGGCGAACCCGCTGGTCATATGCGACGTTGGGTTCCTGCTCGCCGACCCGCAGGTGCCAGCGGCGCGTGCTCATCGCGAAGTGCTCATCAACGCCGACGCCGTGCTGGTCGTACTCGGCTCAAGCGAAGCCCAGTTGCGGCAGGGCCTGCACCAACTCGAGGTGATCCTAGGGACGCTCGCGATCCCGTCCGAGCGGCTGCGGATCGTCATCAACGGCGTCGGCGGACCATCTAGCGCCGAGAAGGATGCGATCAGCACGACGATCGCCGAGCACGTGAGTGCGAGCGGTGCGACTGTCGATGCATGGTTGGCTTGGGACGCGCGAGGCGCCCGCCGGGCACAGCGCCGTGGCCTCCCAATTGCCCTCGCTCGCCGCCACGGACGATACGCCCGGGCGCTCGCCGGTCTCCTCGACGAGCTGTTCCTGCCCAACGAAGCCAGCGCGAGCCCAAGAACCAAGCGCAGAAAACGCCGGCTTGCAGTCCCCAGCCCGCTCCGGCGCGCACAACCGCAGCGGCAGTACGCGCCGGAGGGGGAGGAGGAGGTGGCGCTGCCGTGGCAGACGTGACCCGCGCCGAGCTTCCAAGTGATGCGGCCGACACGGTTCGGCTTGGCGTCGAGCGTACCCTCGCCGCCGAGCAGGTCGACCTCACTAGCCAGGGCGGCCGCGAGCGCACGCAGGAGATCATCGACGCGGCGATCGACGCCTACCACGCACGCTCTCTCAACAATGGAGACAACGGGCAGCTCTCAGAGGCCGAGCGAGACGCGCTCGCGCGGGCCCTACGTGATGACTTCATCGGCCTCGGCACGCTCGCTGAGCGCATGCTCGCCGACCCGATCGCGCAAGAGTGGATGATTAACGGCCCGAAGCAGGTCTTCCGCGACGACGGCGAGCGCATCGAACGCGTCACCGATGTGCTGTTCACCGATGACCGCCAAGTTCGCGCGCTGATCGAACGACTGCTCGAGCGCACTGAGGGAAAGGGCCTGAATCGCATCACCCCGATGGTCGAGGCGCGGCTACCGGACGGCTCACGTCTCACCGCCGCGATACCTCCCGTCTCAGCCAACGGGCATGTGATCTGCACGATCCGCCGTTTCCGGCTTGCGGCCAACACGCTCGCCGAGCTCACCGGCTTGGGCTTCCTCAGCGAGCAGGCCGCAGACTTCCTCGCCGCCGCAGTACGCGCCGGAAAGAACATCGTCGTGGCAGGCCCCGTCAGCGCCGGAAAGACGACGCTGCTGAACGCACTCGGCCGTGCGATCCCCGGCACCGAGCGCGTGGTGACGTGCGAGTCATCCGCCGAGCTGAAGCTACCCGAGGTCTTGCCCAACTGCGTCGGCTATGAGGCAAGACCAGCAAGCACCGAAGGGCTCGCCCCGATCACCCTGGAGAAGCTCGTCGCTGAAGCGCTACGGATGAACCCCCGCCGCATCATCGTCGGGGAGTGTCGCGGCCCCGAGACGATGGCGATGCTCTGGGCACTCGCTACCGGGCACGCGGGCATGACCTCCGTCCACGGCGAGTCAGCCGAGCACGCACTCAGCAACCTCGTGCGGTTCGCGCTGACCTCCGGTGAGAACATCGAGGCAGACCAAGCGCGCGAGTGGCTGCGCGAGATCGACATCGTCATCCACTGCGATCGACCCCGCAGCCAAGGCACCAGCAACCAGCACTTCCTCCCAAGACGCATCGACCAAATTGTCGAGGTCGCCGGAGTCGAGGGCCGCAACATGACCCTCAACCCGCTGTTCACGGGCACCGGGCCCGAACTCACCTGGGCAAATACCGCCGGCCCGGCGCTCCGGCAGGATCTCGAACACGTCGGCTACGCCCCCCAATGAGACGCGCCATACCGCCCACGATGATCCTGCTCCCGCTGACGCTCGCCTTGAGCAGTTGCGGCAGCGACCCAGCTTCCACCGCAGTCAACTCTCCGACTACGACGACAGGCGTGAGCCGACCGGCTACTCCTGCTGCGAGGCTCGAAGCGGCGGTGCGCAGCGCAATCGAGCAGGCCCACCGCACCTCGGTGGAAGTCCTCTGGACCAACCGGGTGCCGTCCAATCCGTCTGCGAGTGGGGGTCCGGCGCTCGCGAGCTTGCGCCGGTCAGCGGCTCAGCGCCGGAAGGCCGGCGTTCGCGTGAAGGTGCTCTCCGAACACTTCCACATCGTCGGCGTGCAACTGGACCCCTCCTACGCGACTGCGACGGCGACCGTTGTCGACGACGAGCGCGTGCAGCCCAGCTATCCAAACGGGCGGCCACGGGGGAAGCCGGCGACGCTGAAAGAACACGTGCGCCTCGACCTGCGACGGATCGATAACACCGAACGGTTCATCGTGTGGAAGGTCGTTCTCCTCCCATGAGACGACGGGCGATTCTGACTCTCGGCGGAGTCTTGCTGCTCCTGTTGCTAGGTATTCCCTCGACGGCCGTCCAGGCGGGAGTCAGCATCGGGGCCTACTCGCAGGAAGCAAGCAGCGAAACCGCTCGGGCTGGAGGATCGATCTCCTACACGCACGGCACCAACGGTCGCCAAGGTCCGCAGACGAGCAGTTCCCCCGGTCCGGTGACGAGCTATGAAGCCGGCGGGATTCCGACCTCGCGGGAAGCATCGTCGACATCGGGAGAAGTCTCGACGAGTCCGAACGTCGAAACGGAATGCGTGCGTAAGCAGGAAAGCGCGGTCTCGCCGTGCTACGGCGTCCTGCCTGCGCCAGCGGGCACCCCGCTCGCCCCGGCGACAGGCACGCGGCGGCCGGTCGTCAACCCGGCTGTGCTCGCTGCGACGGTGGCTGCTCGGCTCGCGCTCGAACCGGGACGAATCCAAGCGAGCCCGTCCGGGCGGACAGCCGGTTTGACCGGCGCGGCCTCCTGGTTTTGGCTCGAACCTGCGCCGGGCACGCGCTCGCTCGCGGTCGCGCTAGCCGGCGAGCGGGTGACGGTGAGCGCCGCCGCCTCCTCGGTGCAGTGGGGCTTCGGAGACGGCCTCTCGCGCTCGGCCGGGCCCGGCGTGCCCTACAAGCCGGGGCCGGTGTCCGACGGAGCAGTGCGTCACGTCTATCAGACGCGCTGCCTGCCCGGCGATCGGGGACGTGACCCGTCCGTGCTCTCTAGCTGCGGGATCAATGGGTACACCATCGCAGCGAACGTGATGTGGGCGATCTCGTACCAAGCCACTGGGCCGATTAGCTCCAGCGGCCTGCTTCCCCCACGCACAACCACGACTACGATTGCCTACCCGGTGAGCGAGTCCCGCGCGTTCCTGACCGCGAGGGGAGGTGGAGGGTGAGGTTCCTGCTTGCTCTCATTTTCGTTTCCGGGGTTGGCCTCGTGTGGTTCGGTGCCGTGGTCGGCGTTCAGTTCTCGCCCGCGACGGTTCGCCCTGTCCGGGTGGGGGCGTTGCTCGATGGAGCTGGGCTTGGCGTTTCGCCGTATGCGTTCTCGGCGGCCGTCGTTGGCTGTGCCGTCGTGACGGGGCTGCTGGTTTGGTGGATCGTGGCTTTGCCGGCGGCAGCTCTTGCGGGGGTGCTTGGCGGCGGGGTGGCGCCCGTCGCGTGGGTGCGCTCTCGGCGCGAGCAGCACCGCCGCGAGCGCGAGCGTGCGTGGCCGGGCGTGCTCTCGCAGCTGGCCGACGCGCTCGAGGCGGGGCTCGCGTGGCCGGCGGCAGTCGCGCTGGTCGCGCGGGCAGGCCCGGTGGCGCTGCGGGGGGAGTGGGCAGCGTTCGCGACGAGGCTGCGTGGGGCCGACCTCGATGCGGCGCTTGAGGGGTTGCGTGCGGCGGAGGAGCGCACCGCGGATTCGGTGGCGGTGCTGCTGCGGGCCGCGCTCGTGGATCTGCCGGCGGGCGGGCTCGCACCGATGCTTCGCGAGCTCGCGACGGTGCTCTCCGAACGCTTGGAGTCGCGCGAGAAGGCACGCTCCAGGGCCTCGACGCTGCATACCGAAGCGGCCGTGCTGGCTTTGAGCCCGATCGCGATCCTGCTGTTGATTGGCGCTGTCTCGCCCGGCTACCTGGCGGCCTATCGCAGCCTCGGCGGCACGATCGTGCTGGTGGTAGGCGGCGGGCTGATCTGGGGCTGCTATCTGATGATGCGCCGCCTCGGACGCGTACCGGAGCCGCGCCGAACCGGGGGACGGTCGCCGTGAGCGCGGCGTTGTTCTTCTCCTCGCTATGCCTGGTCGCTGGCGGTCTGCTGCTGGCGGTGCATGTCCGTTCGCGTCGGCGTCCGAGCCTGCAGGTTCGCCTCGCTCGCGCCGAGGGCCAACCCGCCGTAGGGATGCCCGGAAGCCTGGTCGGCGAGGTGCCAGAGCCGCTGCACGCGTTGAGCGAGCGCATCCTCACGGGCTATGACGATCGGCTGCGCCGCGCCGGACGCAGCGAAGCGGCCTCGCTGCTCGTGCTGAAGAAGCTGCTACTCGCTGTCGCGGTGCCGCTCGTGCCCCTGTTGCCCTACTCGGCGACGGTGGGGCATCTGCCTTCGCCCGTAATGGTGCTCGCGCTTGCCGTCGTCGGGTTCTTTGTGCCCGACCTCGTGTTGCGAAGCGAGGCTGGGCAGCGACGCGAGGCGATCTTCCTGGACCTTCCCGAGGCGATCTCGGTGATGGCTCTCTCGCTGCGCGCCGGTCAATCCCTGCGCCAGGCGCTCGAGCTAGCGGCGCGCGACTGCGAAGGCCCGCTCGGGGATGAACTAACCAGAGCGCTGTCACTGGCAAGACGTGACCGTGCGCTCGGCGAGCGCGAAGCGCTCGTGGCGGTCGCCAAAGACACAGGCGAGCCCACATTCCTTCGCTTCACGGAACTCCTCGCCGCGAAGGAGAGCCCATATGTCGAGTTCCTCCGCCTCCAAGCCCAAGGATTGCGCTCCGAGCAGAACCGCTACCTCGAGCGTGCCGCCGACCGGGCATACCTGGCGATGCACGCCCCCGTCATCCCGTTGATCGCGGTGCTCGTGCTGATCCTCGCCTACGGCTTCATCCACTTCCTAACGCAAACCATCTGAGAACGAAGAAGGGAGGAAACGATGAGACTTCTAGACGCTATCTGGCTCCGGCTCCTCGCCACCGCGCAGCGCGTGCGTGAGGAGGAGCGCGGCGACAGCATGATCAACTGGGTCGTGCTCGCAGTCGGGCTCTCCGTCGTCGCGGCGGCGCTCGTGGCGCTGCTCGGCCCAGCGCTCAAGCAGGCCGCGCAGCACATCGTCAGCGTCCTCGGCGGCTAAGCCGGGAGGGGTCGCGATGGTGCGTTTGCGTTTGAAGTTGAGCGATGAGCGCGGCGACGCGCTCATCTCGGGGCTGCTCACGCTCGGGTTGATCATCCTCGTCGTCGCTCTGACCGTGCAGGCCCTCGCCTACGCGCATGCCCGTAACGTCGCGCAGGCCGCAGCGCAGGAAGGCGCCGAGGCTGCCGCCGCCGAAGGACAGGGCGCAGGTATCGCGCGCGCCGACACGATCCTCACCGCCGCTGGAGGCGCAGCAGCCGGCCTGCGTCCGTCGGTGCAGAGCAGCACGAGCGTCGTGACCGTCCGGGTTGCCGGGCAGCCACCGCACGTCTTCCCCGGCGTCGGTCTACTACTTCCAGGGATTACGGCGTACGCCAGCGTCCCTACAGAGCAATACCCACAGGATGAAAGACGCCAATGACGATCCGCGGGCTGATACACAGGCTCGCAGAGCAGCGCGGCGAAGCGTCCATCGTCAGCGGGATCTTGCTGCTCGCTGGGGTGTTGATCCCGCTCATGTTCCTGATCCCGCTGTTCGCCCGGATCGAGCTCGCGCAGGTCGACGCCCAGCAGGCCGCCCGCGACGCCGTCCGTGCTGCCGTGCAGGCACCCGACGCTGCCGGCGCGCACACCGCTGCGACCGCCGCGCTCGCGCGCGAACAGGCCGGGTCCAGCGCGCTGCTCGCCCTGACTCTCGGCGGCAGATTCACGCGTGGGGAATCGATGACGGCGAGCGTCACGACCAGGGTGCCGATCGGGGCGCTGCCCCTCCTCGGTCATTTCGGGTCGATCACCATCCACGCCCACGCCAGCGCCCCGGTCGACCGCTACCGCTCCATCCCCGTAGGCGGCCCATGACCAGCCGCCTACAACGACGTCTCGGCGACGAGCAGGGCTCAGTGCTCATCACCGGGCTCTTGCTCGCGGTTGCGCTGCTGATGGTGATCGGGTTCGCAGTCGACGTCGGCCACGACTTCCTCGTCAAGCGCCAGCTCGCCTCGATCGCCGACGACGCCGCACTCTCAGGCAGCCAAGCCATCGACCTCCCCGCGCTCCATCAGGGCCACCTCCAGCTTGACCCAGGCCAAGCGCGCACGGAAGCACTGCGAACCGTCAACGCCAACCCGTCCGTCACCGGCCAAGCCAGCGCGAGCACCGGCGCCGTGACCGTGACCGTCAGCCGTCGCGTGCCGACGATCCTCCTCGGCCTCGTCGGGCTCAACACGCTCACGGTCACTGCGCACGCAACGGCGGCGCCCCGCGGACCGTGACCAGGCATGGCACTGTCATTGCAGCGAGCGGCGCGGGGGCGGTAGCCCTGCCGCTCGCTGCTGCACGACTCGACATCGACTCACTCGCGGTCGCGCGGCTCGCGATCCTTGGAGCTGCACTTGGGCAGCTCGCTCTCTACGACCTACGCGAGCGACGCATCCCCAACCGAATCGTTCTGCCAGCAATCGCCATCTGCGCGGCGCTATCGCTCGCGGACGGAGTCCACACGAGCTCAAGCCTGCTCGTGGCTACCGGACTAGTCGTGCTGCTCCTCGCCGTCAGCCTTGCCTCGCCCGCCGCGCTGGGTATGGGAGACGTCAAGCTCGCACTGCTGCTCCTCTGCGCACTGGGCGGCCTCGCATCGACAGCGCTGCTACTCACGCTCGAGCTATACGCCTTGGTCGCGCTGCTTCTGCTGATCCGCCGTGGCCGTGCCGCGTTGGGCAGCACGCTCCCACTGGCGCCGATCACCGCTGCCGGATGCCTCATCGCGCTGCTGCTATGAGACGCAACCCGCGTATCCCACTGAATGCAATCGCAGCGCTCGTTACGGTCGCCGCCCTCGCCGTGCTCTGGCAGCTACGCCCCGGACTACCAGCGCTCCCCGGGTCGTGGACATCGGCGATAAACGCCGTGGAGGCCGAAGAACTCCTCTTCTGGCTGCTCTGGCTCGCGCTTGAGGCGGTGCTCTTGCTTATCGCACGGGCGCTGCTTCGCGAGATGGCGCACGCAATGCGACAGCGCCGCGAGCGCCAGATAGCGAGCTTCACCGAGCGGATGAAGCCTCGTGCCCGATCGCCAGCGCCGCCGTCCCTCGCTCCCATATATCCCGACCGATACGTGATGACGCTCGAGCCGCGCTCGAACCTCAACCACGAGCCCGCACCGGGCCCCGTCGTCGCAGATCCAGAGGCACCATCGGACGCCGGCCACGCGTCCGTCAAAGAGCAGTCGCGGGCGGGACTCTCGATCTCGGTGCTCGGCCCGCTTCGGATCGAAGGGCTGAAGCCGATCAAGCGCGCGGCGACGAGCGAGATGCTCGCCTTCCTCGCGCTGCACCCGCCGGGAGCCACCCGCGATGAGCTGATCGAGGCGCTATGGCCCGGACAAGATCCCCAACGCACGCTGCCACGCCTCTATCAAAGCGTCAGCGATGCACGCAGGGCACTCGGCGATGGCCTAATCCGCAACCGCGAGCGCTACCGCCTCGACCGCGCAGGAATCCGCGTCGACCTCGACCAGCTGGATCGGCTGCTCGCGATCACCGGAGACGCGGAGCGCGAACGGCACGGCCTCGAAACGGCGCTCTCGCTATGGCGCGGACAGCCGCTCGCAGGCTGTGACTACCCTTGGGCTGAGGGCTTCATTCACCAACTGCACGCAGCCCTGCTCGACCTCCTCGGGCGCGTCGGCACCGCCAGGCTCCAAGCGGACGACCCCCGCGGCGCGCTACAAGCAGCCGAACGAGCGATCGCCCTCGACAACCTCCACGAGCCAAGCTGGCGCCTGGCGCTCCAAGCCGACCACGCGCTCGGCCTCTATAGCGGCGTTACCAAGCGCTACGAGGCGCTCACCCATCTCCTCGACGAACAACTCGGGCTTCAGCCCAGCCACGACACGCGGATGATGTATCGGGAGCTCCTCGGACAGAACTAAAAGCGGGCCACTGATAGTTTGGCCTCTAGCGTCCGTCAATGCCATCGAACAGATCGGCGGCGGATACTTGTAGCGCGAGGGTGAGCTTGGAGATGGTGCGGACTCCTGGCTCGCGCTCACTGCGCTCGATCTTGGCGACGTGGGTCATGTTGAGGCCGGCTGCATGCGCGAGGCTCTCTTGGCTGAGGTCGCGGTCTAGCCGAGTGCGCCGGAGGTTGGCCGCGAAGACATCGAGCGAATCGGGCATAGTCGCGATCCTTCGCGACCTGTGCCAATTGTGCTAGATACAATTGGGACAGTTAGGGCCTGCCCATGCACCGAGATAGACCATTCAGATGGAGCCGCGTGGAGACCCGACGGAGAGGTCTCAGGCGCGGTCATGCAGAGGCTGGTTCGTGGGTCGCCGGTCAACGGTCTCTAGTTCGTCCGCGCTGCGGGCGAGTTCGTGTAGGGCGAGCCCGAGGGCTCGTGCAACCCGGTCGGCGACATCCCAGGTGGGGTTAGCGATGCCGCGCTCGAGGCCGCGTATCGAAGTTGCGTCGAGGTCCGCTGAGTCGGCGAGGGCCTCTTGGGTTAGACCAATCTCCTCGCGGCGTAGCCGGATAGCTCTGCCGAGGGCGATCTGGGGGCTGTGGCTGATCCGCACGCCCGAAACCCTCGGCGGCTGGGCGCTCCATGACCAGGGAACAAGTTCCCGGTAGAGTCCACCAACGTGCGCCGAAGGCCACTTCCAGCGCATCGGCATGTTCCGGGTGAGCGGCCTGTTCAGCTATCCAGTAGCCTACCGAGCCGTCGTGGTTCGCGGACAAAGGGCAGCACTCTCTGGTGCGCCGGA
>Ga0210403_10002288_pt1 | contig 17458 bp, 16 predicted proteins | sample IncBWC19MmetaG_FD_150863 | JGI IMG/M metagenome (GOLD analysis project Ga0210403, IMG submission 150863) | Forest soil microbial communities from Barre Woods Harvard Forest LTER site, Petersham, Massachusetts, United States - Inc-BW-C-19-M | ecosystem: Environmental > Terrestrial > Soil >... | reverse complement strand
CGCGTGCGAACGAAACGCGTTCGACATGTCCTTATTGCGCGGTAGGTTGCGGCGTCATCATCTACACGCTCGGCGACAAGGCTAAGAATGTCACTCCTCAGGTGATCCACGTCGAAGGCGATCCCGATCACCCCACCAATCGCGGAACTCTTTGCCCCAAGGGCTCTTCGCTCGAACAGGACATGCTGAACCCGCGACGGCTCACCAAGCCGCAAGTCCGGCGCCCGGGTGCGACGCAGTGGGAGGATATCTCCTGGGATAGCGCGCTGAACGAGATTGCGCGCTGGACCAAGAAGACACGCGACGATACGTTCGTGGAGAAGGACGCCAGCGGGCACACGGTGAACCGATGCGAAGGCATTTCGTTCATCGGCGGCTGCACTGACACAAACGAGTTCAATTATCTGGTCGTCAAGACCATGCGCAGCCTGGGGGTCTGCTACCTGGAAAACCAGGCCCGTGTTTGACACGGCCCCACGGTCTCAAGTTTGGGACCAACATTCGGACGCGGGGCGATGACCAATGGCTGGGTCGACATCAAGAACACCGACATGATGTTGATCATGGGCGGGAATCCGGCCGAGAACCATCCCTGCGGATTCAAGTGGGCGATGGAGGCCAAGCGCAACCGCAACGCCAAGCTGATTTCCGTAGACCCGCGATTCACGCGCACTTCTGCCACCGCCGACCTTTTCTTACAAATTCGCGCCGGCACGGACATTGCGTTCCTTGGCGGGGTGATCCGCTACGCACTCGAAAATAACCGGATCGCGCGCGATTATCTGGTGAACTACACGAACGCCGCGTTCGTCGTCAAGGAAGGATTCAAACTGCCCGAGGACGGACTGTACTCCGGGTTTGATTCCGCAGGTGGGACCTACGCCGACAAGTCGACCTGGAATTATCAGGCGGTCACAGGCTCCAGTGGTAGTGCACCCGAACCCGCGTCCGGCAAGCCAAATGGACCAGCGCCGCCACCCTCTCTTCCTCCCAATGTTGCCTACGACCCGACGCTCCAAAATCCGCACTGCGTGTTCCAACTGCTGAAACAGCAGTATTCGCGGTACACGCCGGAGATGGTCGAGCGGATTACCGGCATTCCAAAGGATCAATTTCTTCGCGCTGCCGACCTTTTCACGTCCGTTCGCAAGGATGGAGACATGAAGAAGGCGGCGACGATTATTTACGCCGTCGGCTGGACGCAGCATACCTTTGGGACGCAAATCATCCGCACGGCGGCAATGTTACAGCTCCTGATGGGAAATGTCGGGCGTGCCGGTGGCGGCGTGAATGCGCTGCGTGGTCATTCGAATATTCAGGGTGCCACGGACATGGCCGGGTTATACGATAGCCTGCCCGGGTATCTGAAAGCGCCTGTTCCCGCCGATAGCGATTTGGCGACGTTTCTGAAGCGCACCACACCGACAGCGTCGAAACCTGCAGCATGGGATTCGTGGAACTATTACTCGAACACGCCGAAATTCTTCGTTTCGTTGCTGAAGTCGCTGTATGGCGCAGCAGCCACGAAGGAGAACGACTTCGCCTTCCACTATCTGCCGAAGGTCGACCGCGATTACTCCTGGACCCACATCTGGGACGACATGTACAACGGCAAGGTCAAGGGCATGATCGCCTTCGGAATGAATGGCGTGATGGTCGGGCCGGACACGAACAAGAATATCAATGCGCTCAAGAAGGCCGACTGGCTGGTCGTGGGGGAGATTTACCAGGATGAGACCAGCGAATTCTGGCGCGCGCCAGGCATCACCGAAGAAGAAATGAAGAACATCAAGACCACGGTCTATCGCTTGCCGTGCGCCGGCTTTGCCGAAAAAGACGGCAGCATGACGAACTCGGCGCGCTGGGTGACATGGAAATATGCCGCGGTTCCGCCTCCGGGAGACGCTCGGCTCGATCAAGACATCCTCGCGCAGATTTTCCTGCGCGTTCGTGATCTGTACAAGAAAGAGGGCGGGAAATTCCCCGACGCAATTCTGAATCTTACCTGGGCGTATGCTGATCCGGCTCACCCGCCACTCAGCCAACTGGCCATGGAAATCAACGGGAAAGCGATAGCGGACCTGAAGGATGAAGCGACGGGTCAAGTAATCAAAGCTGGGCAGCAGCTGCCCGGATTTGCGTGGCTGAAAGACGATGGGACAACCAGTTGTGGCAACTGGATCTATTCCGGTTGCTGGACGGAGGCGGGGTCTCAGATCCAAAGGCGAGGCACGGAAGACCCCTCGAACCTGGGGGTTTTTCCGAATTTCTCGTGGTCGTGGCCGGCGAATCGGCGCGTTCTCTACAACCGTGCATCGTGCGACCCTGAAGGAAAACCCTGGGACCCAGAGCGCCCCCAGGTTTGGTGGCTCGAGGCGACGGGGAAATGGGTCGGCAATGACGTGCCTGACTTCAAAGCTGATTCGAATCCCAAAGACCACATGGGTCCGTTCATCATGAACCCGGAAGGCGTGGGACGATTGTTCGCTCCGATCGGTGTCCTGGCGGACGGGCCGTTCCCGGAGCACTACGAACCGATTGAAAGCCCAATCAAGAATCCCCTGCACCCCAACCAGTCGAACAATCCCCTGGTGAAGAAATTTAATACACCTTACGACAAGTTTGGGACGCCGGAGGAGTACAGCATCGTCTGCACCACGTACCGACTGACCGAACACTATCACTATTGGACGAAAAACAATCCGATGAACGTCCAGCTGATCCCGGAACCGTTCGTGGAAATTCCGGTCGAGTTGGCGGACGAAAAAGGAATTCGCGGGGCCGACAAGATCAAGGTCATCAGCGCGCGAGGAACTTACATCGCCAAGGCGTTTGTCACTCGGCGGCTGAGGCCGATGATGATCGACGGCAAGAAGGTCTATCAGATTGGGTTGCCGATTCATCAAGGCTTCCGCGGTATAGGCGAGGACGAAGGAAGAAACGCGCGCACGCCGGCGAATTTGCTGACGCCTGCTGTGACCGATCCGAACGCCCACACCCCCGAATCCAAGGGCTTCCTAGTAAAAATCGAGAAGGCGTAGGGAGCGGACGATGAGCCAGGCGTCAACAGAAATAGTCCGGATTTCAGGACACGCTGGGACCGTTCCCGGTGTGGGGTTGAACCGCGAGTTTCAGGTCTGCAAGTTGGTCGATACGACCACCTGCATTGGCTGCAAAGCATGTGAAGTGGCTTGCCTGGAATGGAATGGGTATACCTTTAGCGAAACCACTTTTAACAACACCTACCAGACGATGCCCGAAACGGCATGGAACTACTGGAATCTGATCAAATTTAACGAGCACGAGCGTGAAGACGGAACCTTGCAGCTCCTGATGCGCAAGGACCAGTGCATGCATTGCGAGGAGCCTGGATGCCTGGTCGCGTGTCCGGCCGATGGCGCCATCATCCAGTACGCCAACGGCATTGTGGACTTCCAACAAGACAAGTGCATTGGCTGCGGCTATTGCATGAGTGGTTGCCCCTTCAACATTCCGAAGTTCAGTCCGACGGCCCGCAAAGTTTTCAAGTGCACGCTGTGCGTGGACCGCGTCACGCAGGGCTTGGAGCCGGCGTGCATCAAGTCCTGCCCGACCGGCTGCTTGCACTTCGGCACGAAACTCGAAATGAAAGAGCTGGGCGAGACTCGCGCGACTCAGCTTCGCGATAATTCCGGCTTTGCCAACGCGGGAGTGTACGACCCCGCTGGAGTTGGCGGGACGCACGTCATCTACGTGCTTCACGACACGACCAATCCGGAAGCCTACGGCGGGTTGCCAAAGGACCCGCGTATTCCCTGGACCGTCAAACTTTGGAAGACGCCGCTGAAGTGGCTGGGGAATCTCGCCATCATAGGCGGCGTAGTGGGCGTCTTCGCTCATTACCTGCGCTTCGGACCGAAGATCGTTCCGCCTGACGAAGAGGTCCCCTCACAAGGAGGGGCGCTCCGGCAAGGAAGCGCGCCGCAAGGAGGAATCAAGCCATGAGCACCGCGCCGATTCTTCCGAACGGGCGGGTCCTTCGTTACACGTTTCACGAGCGGCTCGTCCACTGGCTGGCGGCCGTTTCGTACATCTATCTCATGCTGACGGGACTGGCGTTCTGGTCTCCCTGGCTTTTCTGGATCGCAGTACTCTTTGGCGGCGCTACCGTTTCCCGTGAACTGCACCCTTGGGCGGGCCTGATCTTCGTGGTCGGGACGCTGATGATGTATCGGATGTGGGGCAAGCAGATGGGCGAGACGGAATCGGACAAGGCGTTCTGGAGCGCGGTTCCGCATTACATTCGGAACGAAGACGAGCAAGTTCCGTCTGCCGACCGGTTCAACGCCGGGCAGAAACTCCTGTTCTGGGGATTTTTCTGGTGCGGAATCCTCTTGCTGCTCTCCGGTCTGATCCTTTGGTTCACGCATCTCGTTCCGTGGAACCTTCGTTATCTGAGGTACTTCGCGGTGATCGTCCATCCGGCGGCAGCCCTGCTCACGATTGGACTGTTTATCATTCACGTCTACATGGGTACTGCGATGGAGCGCGGCGCTTTCGGTTCGGTCATTCGCGGCGACGTTTCGGTCGGCTGGGCGAAAAGGTACCATCGCGTCTGGTATGAGCACTTGCTTCGGGACGTTGCGGCGAGGAAATGAAAAACGGAAAGTGGGATGTACGTATCAGGCGTGCCAGTGAATTGGCCGCTCTTCACCCATTCGCGGCGGAAGGTCTGCGCTTTTATGAGCAACTCGCCCGATTTCAAAAGTCGCTGTACTCTGAGGTTGAATCGGCTTGCGGCCGCTCGAAAATGCCCCGGGCGGCTGGCGCTCTGCGACAGGAATTCGACCCATTTCTACTTCTTCCGCGATTCTCTCCCTTTTTGTCCCTGATCGAACAAATCGCTCCGCCGCCTCTTTCACGGTCTGCGCGCGAACTTGGTGTCCAGTCCGGCAGCCAATGGCAGGAGACACTGGCGAAGTTCTGGGATGCGGGTCTCGGACCGGAGGTGAATCTCGATCCGGCCGGAGCCCTGCTCTCATGGATTTTCTTGCAACCGTACGCCGAATATCTTGCAGATTACACGGAGTGGACGGCGCCGAGCGGCACACCTTCTGTTTGCCCGCTCTGCGGCGGCAAACCTCAAGTGGGCGCGTTGCGGCCGGAGGGTGACGGCGGGAAGCGCTCGCTCATCTGCTCGCTGTGTGGCACGGAGTGGGCGTATCGCCGGATGGTGTGCCCCGCGTGCGGCGAAGAGGACGTGCACAAGCTCTCCGTTTACACCGCGAAAGAGTTCAGTCACGTGCGTGTCGAAGCGTGCGAGGCTTGCCACAGCTATATCAAAACAGTTGATCTAACCAAGGATGGGCACGCCGTGCCTGTAGTGGACGAACTGGCGACGATTCCTCTGAATCTCTGGGCCACCGAACACGGCTACCTAAAGCTCCAGAGCAATTTCCTGGGAATCTAGCGGCCAGAGAGTCAGAATAAGCGCCCACACGAAAAACGCAAATGATTCTCACACGCGTGTTATAGACCACCGCTATCCGGTCCATAGCGCCGTGATCATTCTCCCTGGCAACACGCCCCACTTCCACTGGGCGAAATCCGGCGAGTACGTCACGCAAGTAACCGCGATGGGCCGCTGGGACTGGAATACCTCAGCGCGAAAGATGATCCGCGAAACAACAATTTGTAGGAGGACTCCCACCCACCTCAAGAAAGGCGGATGGCCAACCCGGTAAACCAGAGAGTGTCACAGCGCGGCCAAAGGAGAAACGACAATGGCGACGACAAAACACGCGGCGGTGCCGAGCCTGATAAGGGCGGTTCGGATCGCGCAGTACGGCGGCTCCGAACAACTGAAATACGAGGAAGCACCACCGCCGGAGATCGGCCCGGGCCACGTGCTGGCGAAGGTGCGCTACGCGGGCGTGAACCCGATCGACTGGAAAATCCGCGAGGGCTACATGAAACAGGTTCGCCCGGCGAACTTTCCGCTCACGCTCGGGCTCGATTTCGCGGGAGAGATCGTGGCGGGTGGCGGCGACTCGGGCCATTTCCGGACAGGCGAGCGGGTGTTCGGGTTCGGCGAAGGGACATATGCGGAGTTCACAGTAGTGGCGATTACGGACATCGCGGCGATTCCGGGGAAAATGGAGTTCCCGGTGGCGGCGGCGCTACCCACGTCGGGGCTGACGGCCCTGCAGGCAATTCGCGATTATGTGCAGCCGAAGCCGGGAGCCCGGATTCTGATCCACGGCGCGGCGGGCGCCGTAGGCTCGTTTGCAACCCAGATCGCCAAGCTGTGGGGCGCGCAGGTGATCGGGACGGCTTCGGGCGAAGACATCGTGTACCTGCGCTCGCTAGGCCACGTGCAGGTGGTGGACTACAAGCAGGAGCGGTTTGAAACCGTGGGGCAAGTGGATGCGGTGCTGGACCTGATCGGCGGCGAGACGGCGACGCGCTCCTTCGCTTTGGTGAAAAAAGGCGGCGTGCTGGTTTCGACGGTGGGCGGGGCGAACACGGACCTGGCGGCACAGGCGGGAATTCGCGGCGTGAATATGGGGCAAAAGCGAAGCGCCGCGGACCTGTCAGAGCTGGCGGGCTTCGTGGAACGCGGCGACGTCAAGCCACGGATGGGCGAGGTGTTTCGGTTGGAGCAGGCGCGTGAGGCACAGGACGCGAGCCAGCAAGGCCGCGCAAAGGGCAAAATCCTGCTAAAGGTCGCGTGAGCACCGACCGTCACAAGGGCTCGCGAGCTTAGCGCCACGAATCCCGCGAGGCCAGCGGCCGGAAAGTCATTCCGCTAAAGCATTCAGCTTCTTGCCAAATTGAGGCCTCAAGATGAACGATCCACGGAAGAACGAACAGTATTCTGAAGTGCGAGATCAGCAGATCCGTCCGGCGCTGGATCGGCATTGGGCGGCGTCCGACGCCAACGATTTTGAAACGGAGCACCGCATCTATCACGAGGACGCGGTGCTCGAATACCCGCAGTCAGGCGAGCGAACCCGCGGTCGACGCAACATACAGAACCAGCGCGCCAGTCAGCCGAGCAAAAAGCGGTTTACGCGAGAATTCGCTGACGACACCGCCATTTTCGGCTTGCGGCGTAATTGTCGAGAACGGAGATTAACGCCAGAGACCCGCTAAGTCCTGATGAACGCAGTTACCCGAGAAGTCGAACTTTGTGATATGGGGTATCGTCACTGCACATTCTCCGACGGAGGGACAAGACGTGGATTGGAAACGGTTGGTCCAGTTTGCGCTGTTGGGCAGCAGTGATTTGGAACAATATGGCATCCTGCTGGCACGCGTTTTGCTCGGGCTGTTCTTCGCCATCTCCGGGGCAAACAAATTGTTTGTCGCGGGCGGCACGAAACCTGTTTACGAAACGCTCGTTAAATCCAAAGTCCCGTTTCCCCACCCGATGGCTTATTTCGTGTCGGGTGTCGAGTTCGTCGGCGGATCCTTGGTGACCGTGGGCTTTCTTTCGAGCCCGGCCTGCGTGGCTTTAGCGATCGATATGACTGTCGCCACCCTGACCAGCGCGCTTTCCACCCTGCCTAAAGGACTTTCGCCCCTTACCTGGCTCGACGATTTTCTCTATCTTCCGGAAGTCCTGTACGTGATCTTCTTTATCTGGCTGCTCTGCTCTGGACCGGGAAAGTTCAGCGTCGATTACTGGCTCGCCGGCAAGTTGCTGGGGTGATCGGTCGACGAAGCATTATTTTGCGAATGGACAGCACGAAAGGAAAATCGGAGATGAAAAAGGGTCCGCGCGGAATCAACCCCGCTTCGAAGCCGAGTGGCGATGGTTGTATGGAATGCCTGGCGTCGCCGAAAGGTTGGTGGTTTCACCTCCGGCGGTGCGCGGAGTGTGGGCACATCGGTTGCTGCGACAGTTCTCCGAGCCAGCATGCATCCAAGCATGCGGCAGCGACAGGGCATCCGATCATTGCCAGCTTCGAGCCGGGTGAGGATTGGTTCTACGATTACGAGAAGCAGGACATGATCAAGGGCGTGGAATTGCTCCCGCCGCATTCGCATCCAAAAAATCAACCCGTTCCCGGACCGGCAGGAAGGGTGCCGGCCAACTGGGAATCGCTGCTGCACTAGCTGGCGTCGATCGACTTTTTATGAATGGGAGCGGGACTCGGGACGTATTTGTAAATGAGCGCCGAACCGAAAGGAGCCATCAATGAACGCGGTACAAGTCGAACAGAAGAGCTATGAGATGCCCCCGCGCGAGGGGATCAGCATCGCGCATTTTCTCACCGTCGCCGACGTCGAGCGATCGGCTCGCTACTACGAAAAGGTCTTCGGTGCTCGCATTCTGACCATGGGCGACGGCAACGCACCTCCATACCTTCAGCTTGCGAATATCTGGATGATCCTCAACGTTGGGGGCGGTCCGACTCCGGATAAGCCGACGGTGACGCTCAGCGTCCCCGACCCGAATCACATCAACAGCTTTATGAATTTCCGCGTTGCGGATATTCAAGCGTGCTACGAATTGTGGAAAAGTCGAGGAGCCGAGTTCCTCACGGAACCGATTGCCAAGTACGGCGAGATTCGCTGCTACATCCGCGATCCTGACGGTTACATTATCGAGGTCGGACAGAGCACCGATCTCAAGTACGGTTAGCGCTCGGTTCGGATGGGATTCGGATTTAGACGGCTGCGGATGTTCTCTTGAGGCCTTCCGGCTGCAGTGTGATCGAGCCAGTACTTTGGTCTTGATCGATCCGTTCGTCCAACGGATTGGTCGTCGGGCATCTGCCAATTTTGCCTTGAACAATCACACCTCTGCCATCGAAAGGAGTATCAAATGGACGGCACAAATGGACAGAAAGAGACCACGCGCGTGACCGCCCCTGTCGCATCGAGCACGCTTAGTGTGAACGTCTTTACGGCCCCGGGAAAGACAATGGTCGGCGAGCGGCCAAAGCCTTTCGGCGAAGCGCTCGGCTTTGACCCGATCACGTCGACCTTAATCTTCGGCGAGTACGACGCGGTGCTGGTGGACGCAATGGGGACAGTGGCTGAGGCCGAGGCTCTCGGGCATTGGGTGGCTCTGCACAACCGCAACCTGGAGACCATCTATATAACGCACGCCCATTTCGACCACTTCTACGGTCTGAGCATTCTGCTCGAGCGTTTCCCGGGCGCTCGGGCGATCGCAACGCCCAAGACGGTGAACGCCATGCAGATGTCTTTCTCTCCCACAGTGGAGCGGTTGGCCCGCCGGCTCTTTCCTGGGCAAGTGCCCACCAAGTTGGTTCCACCTGTGCCCTATGAGCACAACACGTTCACTCTCGAGGGCCACGAATTGCGCATCATCGAGCAGGGCCGCACCGATAGTCCCGATTCGACGTCTCTATACGTTCCGTCGATCGGCCTGATCGTCGCTGGCGACGTTGTGTACAACCAATGCCGCATGTACGTCGGCGACACCACCCCCGAGAGCCGAAAGAATTGGATTGCGGCGCTGGACCGGTTAGCGGCGCTCAACCCGGCGATGGTTGTCGCCGGTCACAAGAAGACTGGCGCGCCCGACTCTCCCTCGACGATCCAAGACACCAAGCGTTACCTGCAGGACTTCGATCGGCTGCAGAAAGCCGCGAAATCCGACCAGGAGCTGTTCGATCAGATGACGGAGCTGTACCCGCATTGGGTAGCCAATCAGTCGTGGTTGATGTTCGGATTCCCGCAGCCATAACCTACATCAACCGCTGATGCGAATGTTTCCTCGCGCATGATGGAGGGTTGCCCGTAGTTGGAAAGCCGGAAGCGTGCGACGTTCCTGTCAGATGGTCGTGCCAGACTGGAGTCTGTCATACCTGCATGACTGGTCTGATTGCCGGATCGGTTATTTATCACCCTGAGCTGTTGGAGAGACCCGCTGCCGGGAACGTGCTCGTATGCTGCTCCCAGCCAACCGCGGGAGTCACTCTGGATCTTTGAGAGAAACGGGAGGAGTCGAATCATGCGTCCTGATATTCTGCCTGGAGCCATTTTCCCCGACTACGAACTGCCGGATCACGCGGCCACACCGCGCAAACTCAGCGAACTCCAGGGCGACGATCCGCTGATCCTTACGCTGGCGCGCGGCCACTACTGCCCGAAGGAGCACCAGCAGCATCTGGAACTCGCCGCGTTCTACCCGAAGATCGCCGTGGCGTACACCCAAATCGCCACGATCTCCACCGACGATCACCACACGATTCAGGAGTTTCGTGCGTCGGTCGGCGCCCAGTGGCCCTTCCTCTCCGACCCTGACCGAAAGGTTCAGAAAGACCTCGACATCCAGGAGTACACAGACCCCGACAACAATCCGATGATTCCGCACACGCTCGTGCTCAAGCCGGGCCTCGTGATCCACAGCATCTATAATGGCTACTGGTTTTGGGGCCGCCCGTCCGTCACCGACCTCTGGCACGATTTGCGCGCGGTGACGAGCGAAATCCGTCCCGACTGGGACCTGAGCAGCCCTGGACTCCGCGAGGCATGGAACGCGGGCGACCTATCGCGCTTCCACGGGTGGAACAAGCGTGGCGCCGCGAAGGCGCCTTCGGCAGGACAGAAAGTGTAACGATGACCACCGGCGATGAACCCTGCCCTCCGGGCAGGCGGCTTTCTTCAGGCAAACGCAATTCTAGACTGCTGAACGGAGGAATCATGAGCATCGCAGCTGGCGCCTCTCTCATCCAGCCCGAACCGGGACTTCTCGGACAAACTGTCGTCGTGATCGGCGGCAGCGCCGGCATCGGACTCGAAACGGCCCGGCGAGCGCACGCTGAGGGAGCCAAGCTGATTCTCGCGGCGCGCAACCCGGAACACCTGGAACATGCGTCACGCCAACTCGGCACGCTAAGCACCGCGGCGTTCGACGCCACCAACTTCGATCAACTCAAAAAATTCTTCGACGGACTCCCGGCACCGATCGACCACGTGCTGGTTACCGGTCCCGGTCCCTACTATTCACCGCTGGCGGAACTCGAGATCGAAAAGGCGCGCCGCGATGTCGAAGCCCGTCTGTTTCTTCCGATGCAAGTTGCTCGGTACGCGGCAAAGAAAATTCGCCCGGGAGGTACGCTCCTCTTTATAGGGGGCACGGGCGGTCGCCGGCCTGCCGCGGGTGCGCTTATCGCGGCGCTGACCGCCGCGATGCCTGCCCTTACCAAGGCGCTTGCCCTCGAGATCGCGCCGGTCCGCGTCAACCTTATCGCCGCCGGCTTCGTCGATACTCCGCTTTCAGCATCGCTGCTCGGCGATCAGTTGGACGCGCGGCGCGAGCAACTCCGCGCGACACTCCCGATCCGCCGCGTGGTCGGCCCAGTGGACGTCGCCGCTTTGGCCGTCCACCTCATGACCAACACAGCCCTAACCGGCGCAACCTACGACATAGACGGCGGCCAGCAGCTTGTCGAGGGGTGAGCCCGGGCGGCTTGGGAATTCAGCCGAGTTCTCTGAAGGAATTGGCAACAGTACTGGTAACAGTTGGTGGAATTCAGCGATTTATAAGGGCTTTTGCTAGTTTGGCTGGGAGGCCTGGACTCGAACCAGGATAATCAGAGTCAGAGTCTGATGTACTGCCGATTGTACGACCTCCCAATTCAACAACTTACTGAAAAACATGCACCGTTTTGGGGCGCATTTGACATCAAAGTCGTAATCAAACAGTTTGATTGCGAAGAAAAAGCTGTAAAAATGCGGGTTTCAGCGACGTAGATCGCAGAATGCCCAGCAAAATTGAGCGTTTTCGTCATGGTCGTAATCAAAAACATCAACCTCGCACGACACGCAGTTTCTTTGGCTTCGGTGCTGCCGACGCCAATTTGCGCTGCTGGTCCAAATACTGTTGAACCCGCGCGCCTGCGTTCTGAACGTCCTGCGTGGTGGTGATGTTGTACCGCTCGAATACGCTTTCCGTTCGGTGGCCCGAGATGCGCATTGCCAGACTGCGCGGAACTCCCGCCTGCGTCAGATTCCGAACTGCCGAACGGCGCAGATCGTGGAAGAGAAACCCAACGTAGGTGCCTTCCTCGATGTGGTCTGCTTCACAGTACGGACAGCACTGCGAACCCTTCGAGAAATGCGAAACCACCTCCTTGCCATCTAATTTTGTCCGAACCGCTGCTTTGATGCAAGCGGTTCTCCACGGCTTGATGAAGGAAGATGCAGACTGGATCGGATTGCCTGCTGCGGTCAGGAACACAAAATCCGAGCCCTTTGCAGCAGGATTCCTACGACGTAGCTTTTCCAACATCGCAGGTAGTCCGTCGATCAGAGGGACGATGCGCGGCTCGGAATTCTTTGTGTCTTCGGCGGCCAGTTCAACACGGCTCTCGCCCTCGTGGTCGGACAACTTCACCTGATGCCACTTGAGGCCAATGATTTCGCCAAGACGCATCCCAGTATAAAAGCCCATCGCCAATAGAGGCTGGATATACGGCGGCAACGTGTCGAAGAGTTTTTGGTAGTCGGCAACTTCGAGGAAACCCTGCCGAGGTGACGTGCTCTTCGACTCAAAAAGCATTTTGATCGCAGGCGCATATTTGACTTTGCCCTGCTCCATCGCCAGCTTGAACATCCGGCGCAGCGCCGCGAGTGAGCGATTCACTGTGCCATTGGCCGCGCCTACAGCTTGTCGGGCAGACTTGAACTGGTTGATCGCTTCCGTCGTGATTTCGGACACCTTCCAGCCATTGAAGTATTCATCGAGATGTTTCAGGCTGGAGGCGAAATACATCTCGCCGGTTTCCGCGTTGCGGCGCTGCGATTTTCTTTGCTGATCGGTGTAATCCTGCACGTACAGTGCGCGCAGGTCCGCATAGTGGAGTCGATCTGGATCAGGAACGACCGGGGAGCTGCGCGGGCACAGTCACTGTAGATATGTCCTACTGGCGCTCATTTTCAGGTCAAGCGATAGCTGAGACGGATGGGACATCGAGCACGACGGATTCCAACTATAACGAATACGTTTTCTTCGCTGGGCGCCGCATAGCACAATCCAACCCTTACAGCAATGCGCAGTATTATTATTTCGTTGACCATCTTGGGAGCACGCGCGCCGTCACAAACGCCACTGGCACCACATGCTTTGAGATGGACTATCTTCCATACGGAACGGAGAACCCACCAGCGGGGTTCATAGGTTCGTGCTCAAATCCGCCTCCATTCCGGTACCTATTCACAGGCTACGAACGAGACGTCGAGACAGCGTACGGCACCAGCGCGGGAAGCGACTATGCATTTGCGCGCTTCTACAATTCTCGCTTAGGTCGGTTCATGTCCGGCGACCCACTCGATGGCGACATTACCGACCCTCAGACGCTGAACCGGTATGCATACACGCGAGGTAACCCGCTCAATGCGGCAGACCCGACTGGAATGGGCACCTGCTATCTCGACACCGGTGACGAATACCCCTGCCCTGACCCCATTGCCCCACCTATGGTCGTCACACCAGACCCGTTCGATGGAGGCGGTGGTACACTTACCGAAGGAGGGGGTGGAGGCGGAAGTGGTATGTCATATTCTTATGCATATATCCCAGCGTCTTGGGTGAAGCCGCCGCCTCCAAAATCGGCCCCAAGTAAAACTGGATGCTTCGTCAAAGGCGTAGTTGCCGGAGCGACGACCACGCTAGTTGTAGGTGCTGTGGCTATAGTGGCTGCGCCTGTCGTTGGTGCGACCGCCGTGACAGTTGGTTTAGGTGTGCTAGCCGTCGCTGGAGCGGCATCTCTTGGATGGACCGCAAGCCACGACATTAGCAGCCACAACTGGGCCGGAGTCTCTTACGATGCAGGCTCTCTGGTCGGAAGCTTGGCTACCGGGATAGCAGGCGGCCCGAGAGTTGCGACAGCGATAGACCCTAATGCGACACCGGGCTGGAGTCCTCAAAGCTGGAGTGCACAAGCATACGATCCCAGCAAAGGATCTCTTGGAAGTTGGATGGGATCTGGCCCAACTCATGCCTCGGCAGGTGTATCAACAGGTGCTGGCGGATGGCTGAGTTCTCTGTTTGGGGCGGGGTGCCACTAATCATGCTGCTTATTTTGCTCGCCATCATCAGTTCGACCACCCTGCTCGTCGGCGCTATATCCGCAGTGCAGGAGCAATACGTCACGGGGCACGGTTTCATTGTTGTAGCGGTAGCGCTCACGCTCATATTGGCCGCAGTAAACTTCTTCGGCGTTCAGCGGGCAGGACTAGGCATGGCGGCGATTACTAGAGAGAAGCCTGAAGCTGTGCAAGCCAGGTATGGCAAAGCCTTCTCTGTCGGCATCTTGATCTGGGCCGTCTGTGCAGGATTCCTCGGATTCTGGATGGTGCGCTTAATCAGCAGTCTCCTGAGACTACGTTGAGTTGCAGGCTATCAGACCGGGAGGTGCGAGGCAGTCGCGCCAGTGTTGTTGCGTCGAATAACGCCGCTCTAAAAAGCCACTGTCTGCACAAGGCCGAAGCGAACTTCGCACTTCACGGCGGCGTCGATCTTGTTGGCTGTTCTGGTGCAAAATCGCAATCAAAACCTTGACATCAACTTGACATCAACCCGACTAAATCGGACCAAACCGCACTAAACGACGCTGCGCGTAAGTAGTTGGGGAATCAAGAAAACCCGCATAAAACATTGGGGATTTTTGAGTGGGATCACAGTCAGAGTCTGATGTACTGCCGATTGTACGACCTCCCAGCCGGGGAGACGCAAGAAATGGGCCGTGGCGAACCGGAGATTGGTCCCGGTCTCACGACCCAGAGTTTCTACTTTAGACAGGAAATGTCCCCTCGTCAACCGCGCGACGGCGCTCCGCTGATGATGTGTATAAGACTTTTGTTCTTGAGCTGGGGAGTTTCGGCCAGTACCATCTTGTGCCGGCTTTTCGCGCGCTGCGGACGCGCGCGAATTCGAGGGAGCCCAGCTCAATGCCTCCTGTCGTCAGCGAATGGACCAATCTCGTTCTGCGCTGGATTCACGTGCTCGCCGGGATTTTCTGGATCGGGCAGACGTATTACTTCACGAAGCTCGAGGGCCGCATGGCCCTCGATGAAGAATCCGCGCGGAATTCCGGCAGGCTGCCCCAGGTGTGGCTCGTGCACAGCGGAAGTTTTTCTGTTGTCGAGAGGCAGTCGTCGCCCACGGCAGTGCCGTCGAAATTTTACTGGTTTCGCTGGGAGGCGCTGATCACGTGGATTTCGGGCTTCCTGCTCCTGGGCTTGCTGTACTACTCCGGCGGGCTACTGCTGGATGACAGCGTATCGAGCATCGGCATGGGGACGGGAGTCGCAATCGGTCTCGGCACGCTCATCGCAGGGTTCGCCGTCTACGAGGGGCTCTATAGGTCGACGCTCGGACGGATGCCGGTTCTGGCCGGAACAATTTGCTACCTGCTCGTCGTCGCACTCGCATACGGACTTACACATCTGATCAGCGGGCGCGCCGCGTACATTCATATCGGCGCGCTGTTCGGCACGATCATGGCCGCCAACGTCTGGATGGGCATCCTGCCCGCCACGCGCAAGATGCTCGAAGCGATCCGCGCCGGCAAGCCCATCGATCAAAAGCTCGCCGAGCGCGCCAAGGGCCGCACCATCCACAACACCTATATGACGGTGCCGCTAATTTTCCTCATGATCAGCAACCACTTTCCGACGGCAACTTACGGCGCGAACTACAATTGGCTCATCTTGTCCGTGCTGGTCCTCGCAGGGGCCCTTTCAGCAAAATTCATCTACATGGCGCGGTAAAAAGCTCTTCGAGGCAGTCCACATCCTCTGTGTTCCTCTGCGCCCTCTGTGGTGACCGGTGCTTGGCCCCACAGAAAAGCTGTTCACCACAGAGGGCGCTGAGGACGCAGAGAAAAACCGGCTTTCGTTCTCACCCACAAAAACGGCAGCGCCGACCGGGACTAGACCCCGGGCCGGCGCCGCTGTTTTGTTTCCATCTTTGGTTGCGCTCCCCAGCTATTCATCGTGGCGCACAGCCTTCTTACTCTTACTCTCCGAAATGGAGCAGGTCGGTCAAATCGCCGAGCGCCGGGCTGTTCGTCGGAGCGTACGGGTTGTCCCCGTCCACTTTGGGATTGGGGTAGTTATCCCGGCTGCGGTGCGAGATCGTCGGGAGGTTCCAGTTCTTCTCGATGAATTTGATGATCGAGACGTGATCGGAGTAGACATGGGAAACCTTTCCGCCGGTGGAATAAGGTGAAACCACCAGCAGCGGGATCCTCGTGCCGTCGCCGAAGAAATCGAGCGGCTGGACGTAGCCGGAATCGTAATAACCTCCGCCCTCGTCCACGGTGATGAAAATCGCTGTGCTGGCCCAGAGCTCGGGGTTGGCCTTCACCATGTCCACAATCTTGCGCGTGAAGCCCTCGAAGAGATCGAACTTCGAGGAAGCCGGGTGGCCGTCCACCCATCCGCTGGGTTTGACGTAGGAAACGGCGGGCAGGGTCCCGTTCTGGATATCCGAGTAGAGTTCGGTGGTATCGACGAGATGTTCCGTGCGCACCGTGTCATTCTCCATGATGGAGCTCTCGTACTGGAACGGGTTGCAGATGTTGCAGTACTGGTCGCTGTTTGTGCCCACCGTGCCGTAGTTGAGCTGATACGGATCGGTCAGATACGGCGTCCACTGGTCGCCGTAGTACTTCCACGAGACGTGCTTCGCGAGCATCACGTCGGCGATACTCTTCTGGTTGGTGGGAGGAATCGTGAACGGGGTATTGTTCGCGTTCATATCGGTGTACGCGTTCGACCCGTCGCCAAAGAAGCCAGGGTTGTAGTTGTTGAGGAGGTAGTAGTGGCCTTCGTCGCAATTCGGGTTGATGGCGGGCTTCAGAGACTGTAGGTACTTGACGATCGGGCCCGCGCCGGGCTGCGAGGTATCGGAGCAGTTGGTGTAAGTGCCGCCGCCGGACGAAGGACCGAACCCAAAAGAGCCAGCGCCGTAACCGTCCTGAGTCCACCAGTTATTCGTGCCCGGCTGCGACCCTGGATTCTCGATTTCATCGACGACGCCCGCGTCCACCGTGCCCGCAAATACGAGTTGGTTGTGTGGAGGCGTGCCCGCCGAGCCGTCCGGGTTCTCAAAGTAAAGCGCATCGGCAAAGCCCAGCATAATGCTGTTGGCGCCCGTGCCGCCCATCACCGGCTGGTGATAGTTATCGCTGATCGCGTAGGTGTCGGCCAGCTCCTTGAAATACGGCACGTCACCCTGCTGGACGTTGTAGAAGCCCATGGAGGTCGAGCCTTCACCCGTGGTCTTCGCGCCCGGGGCGTAGTCGGTGCTGAAGTTCGAGGGCTGGGCCGCGCCGTTGTTTCCGGCGCCGATTGTCACTTCAACCCAGGGGAAGAGGTCCGCGCGGCAGCCGCTTGGATTGCTCCGAGTGGCATGGGAAGCGCTGCAATCCTCTTGCTGCCACATCTGGTAGAAGCGGTGCACCGGGCTGGCGGCGTAGGAATCCCACGT
>Ga0210403_10002287_pt1 | contig 17458 bp, 14 predicted proteins | sample IncBWC19MmetaG_FD_150863 | JGI IMG/M metagenome (GOLD analysis project Ga0210403, IMG submission 150863) | Forest soil microbial communities from Barre Woods Harvard Forest LTER site, Petersham, Massachusetts, United States - Inc-BW-C-19-M | ecosystem: Environmental > Terrestrial > Soil >... | reverse complement strand
CGCGTCGATGGTATGCAGTGTGGAGAGCACCAGGTGGCCCGTCTCCGCCGCTTCCATCGCGATTTCGATGGTCTCCTTATCTCGCATCTCTCCCACAAGAATCACTTTCGGAGCCTGGCGCAGTGCCGCCCTTAAGGCGAGCGCAAAGCTGGGCGTATCGCTGTGCAATTCCCGTTGATTCACAATGCAGTTCTTGTGGGGATGCAGGAACTCTATAGGATCTTCGATGGTGAGCACGTGATAGGACTGCTCTTTATTAATTTTGTCGATGATGGCCGCCAGCGTGGACGATTTGCCGGAGCCGGTCGGGCCCGTCACCAGCACGATTCCATTGCGCAACTCCACAATCTTCCCCAGTTCGTCAGGCAAATTCAGAGTTGCGAAGTCTGGGATCTTACTGGGAATTACCCGCATCACGATAGCGCAGGAGCCGCGCTGCATAAATACGTTGACCCGAAACCGATGTGCCCCCGACAAGCTATAGGACACGTCGCAGGAACCGAGTTGCTTCAAGTTATCAATCGCCTCTTGGTTGCTGCCAATGAGATCGGATCCAATGCGCCGTGTATCGTCATTCGTGAGGACTCGCGTCGCTCCGGCGGGGGCCAGTTTTCCACTAATTTCCACGAGCGGTGGCTTGCCCGGTGAGAAGAACAGATCGCTGATCTTTGGCGAAGTTCTTAGCATCGCCGCCAGCAGATCAGGAGTCGTTATCGGCGCAGCGGCAGGGGCTGCGGCGGCAGCCGCCCGCGGAGCGGCAGCTACTGTATTCGGTACAACATTCGTAGGAGAAGACATAGAGGTGGTGACGTCCTTTGGTTGAGAAACTCGAAACTCTAGATAAGAAGCCGCGAAGCTGGCTGTCTGAGCGATTCAGCCACGTTAGGGCTTATCCCGAGAGTACACACCGAGTCGTGCATCAGGAAGGTTACGGAAGGTTACCCCCCCGTCGCCGGGTCGAACAACTGAGGGATTGTCTCATTGAGTCTTGGTTGGCAAGACATGATGTAAGTGGGGCGCCGTCTGCGGACAGACAGACTGCGGAAAGAGAGTATTCTTTGCGCCGCAGTCCGAACGTAGCTGCCAAAAGCCGGTACTTCCCTGCTAACCCTTAAGAGCAACGTGCGCTCTGTGCTCGATCGACTAACCCTTTGCGTTTCGCCCTCAGAACTCATACCGCAATGCAAATTGCATCACGCGCGGTTGCGTCAACAGGCTCGTATACGCTCCGAAATTCGTCGACTGCTGCGCCAGCGACGTCAGCAGCGCCGACGATCCTACCGACTGAGCATTGAAGCGCGTGAGATTCGGCACGTTGAACACATCCCACCGGAACTGCACGCTGTGAGTTTCCCGATAGGGCATCCTCCAGCTCTTGTATAGACTCATATCCCACTCGGCGTAGCCGTTCCCACGCAGCACGTTGCGCGAGCCGACCCCGCCGGGGAGGGGTAATGTGAAGTCCTGCTGCGCCGCCTGGGGTTCGGCAAAGAGGTCGACGCGGCCGGCTCTCTTGTAGGTGCCGATCTGGGGTTTCGCCGTCATCTGCGCGACGCCGGTGAGGAACCAGTCTGTCGGCCAGCGTTGGCCGCCATCGATGCTGAAAGGGAACCCGCTGGTCCAGCGAGCGACGCCCGAAGTCGACCAGCCGCCGATGACGGCGTCCAGCACACCATGGGCGCCGCCGGCAAAGGCGCGACCTCTGCCCACGGGCAGCTCTACAACCCAGTTGAGGTTGAACTGATGGGTGGAATCGAAATCAGACACCGCGCGCGCCAGATTCGGGGAAAATGCATTGGCCAGGCGGGTTCCGACCAAGCCGATGTTCTGGTAGCCGTAGACCGAGAACCCGACGCGCGACGCGGCGGATGTGACGTCAATGGATTTCGACCATGTGTAGTTGAAATCAAACTGGAATCCGTGGCTCACCTGTTTCCTCAGATTCACTTGCAGCGCGTGGTAGCTGGAATTGCCCATCGAACTCCATCCGTACGTGGAAAAGGCCTGATTGTTGAGGAACTGGCCGGAGCCGGTACCCAGCAGGCCTGCGGGGCCGTTGAAGAAGTAGGACCCTGTGTTGGCGTCGTCGTTGAGCCCGCCGTAGGAATCGATGTCTGCCAGGCCGACGATCTCATCCCCGATGACCGAGAGGAGCGGGTTGTAGTACAGGTCGAACACCGACTCGATCAAGCTGTCGGTTACGCTGGTCCCCGGGTTCGGCACGAAATTGGTAAACGGATCCGTGTAGACCGTCGCGCCGTGACGAAGCGCGGGTAACATGTCAACCCAGTACTGGGCCGTCGGGCCGATGTCCGATGCCTTCAAGTTACTGATCTGTGCAGGCGTGATCACGGCCTGGTAGTAGTTTGTTGGCTGGCCGCCGTTGTTGGCCAGTGCAAACTTCCTTGCTTGGATCGACAAGGCGGAAGCCGCGGTGTAGTAGTCGATGCCTGACTTGGGGTCCCTGATATTCAGAGGCTGGGTCAGGTCGCGCTGGGTGAGCAGATCGCGGCCGAAGCGGCCCACGTAGGACACCTGCACGGAAAAGCGGTGAGGCAGCTCGCGCCCGATGGAGAAATCCGCGCTATAGGCGTGCGGCGTCTTGAGCGTGTTGTCGTTGCCCCACAAATTGGTCTGTGAGTTAAACGGAATTTTCTGGGGGAAACCCGGCGGCTGCGGTGGCGGCTGCAGGAACGGAACTCCGTTTATATTGTTGGCCGGAATCGCGTTGATGCCGGTGATTCGAGGCAGGTCCTCAGCGCTCGTCACTCCAAATGTGCAGCAAGTGTTCTGGAGCGTGGTGGAGAAACCGGCAGCGCCGATCTGATCGAAGCTGTTGATGAGCGCGAATCCGGCGCGGTCGTACACGCGGCTGAAGCCCGCTCGGATCACGGTCTTGTCATTGTCGCCAAAGATTTTCTTGAAGAGCCCGGATTCGAATCGCGGCGAGTAAGCAATCGAGATTCGCGGCGACCAGTCCGTCTTTTCCAGGGGATAAAACCCCGCTGCGTTGTTCGCCGGACCACTCGGGCTGAAACTGATCGACGGCATGGCGCCGTAGCCAATGCCCTGGTTCATGTTCTTCACGTTTTGGGCGAACTGAGTTCCCAGGCCGAATGTCGTAGACGCTTGAAAACCATTGGTCTCCCAAGGTGCAGGAAAGAACGACCAGCGCAGTCCGTAAGTCAGCGTGAGATTCGGCCTAATGCGCCAAGTGTCCTGGCCATAAAACTCGTATGAATCGAGGCCATATCTTCGGTTGACCGGCGCGCCGCATGTTCCTCCGGGACACGAATATCCCGGCACCACGTTCCCGTTGCGATCCAGGTTGTAGTTGGCGACCACGTCCGAGATCATCCCGTACAGGGACAACAAAGGACGATCGTACTGAGTTGCAGTCACGGGCTCTGGAGCATTGATGAGCGGGTGCGCAATAACGTTGGCGGGATCGAGAGTGCTGCCAGTTCCAGCGAAGCCGATGGGAGAAGTCCAGTTGGTCGTTCCCAGCGCGATCGTGTTGGAGTGCAAGAAGCTGGTGCGCGGGTTCCGAGCAATTTTGATCGAGGTTCCAAATTGAAACGAGTGCGTCCCCTTGGTCCAGGAGAAATCGTCCACGAAGTTGTGCAGCGGCAACTGGAAATTGTGACTGAACGTGACCCCCTGATCCAATCCCAGGAACTCGTTCCACTGTTGGTTGGTGTTACCGACAACCCCCGAGCTTTGCCGGGTGTATCCCCAATGGAAGGAATTGACCATCGTTGGGTTGAGAATGGCGGTGTAGCCGAAGGCAAAGCCTTTGCTGTGATCGGCAAGTGTTTGCATGGGAGCAGCGGGGTTTAACTCGCCAGGCAGTGTCTGGTATTTACCTGGAAGGAAGGGTTCCCCGGGATTGCGCGAATCATTCAAGTTACCGCGCCAAAACAGACTGTGCTTGCCGTCCGCGGTGAGATGGTAATCGAGACGCGCAATGAATTCGTCGTTGTCGGTCTTGGTGGGCGCGCGAAAAACGTAGCCGGCATAATTCAAGCCGTCTCCCGCCGAAATATCATTGGTCGGAGTCTGGCCCGTGCAGAAAGTCCGGTCGAGATAACCAGTGTGATTGGTCAGGTCGAGCATGGCTGGATCAATCCCGATGTGGTTGGGATCGAGATTTAACAGATCTGTGGGATTAAACGTTGTGGTCCCGCCGTTCACGTCTTTATATTGAAAGATGCCCTGGCACAGTGTCGGCGTAGGAATCACTCGTTCGGCGCGGTGCTCCTCGCGCACGCGCGTGCCTTCATAGTTGGCAAAGAAGAACAGCCGGTCTTTTTGAAGCGGTCCCCCGACCGCCGCGCCGAAAATATTGCGATTGAGCCGCAAAGGCTTGTTCGGCAGCCCGATGTTCTGCTCCGACTGCTTGACGAGATAGTCGTTGGCGCTGGTGATTGTATTTCGCATGTCTTCATAGAGCGCACCGTGGAACGCATTTGTACCGCTTCTGGTCACCAGCGCCACTTGTGCGCCGGAACCCTGGCCCTGGTCTGCCCCATAATTCGTCGTCGTTACGCGGAATTCCTGAACTGAATCCTGGGTCACGGGGAGCACCGACGTAAAGGCATATCCATTGGACTGATCGTTCACGTCGATGTTATCGAGTGTGACATTGCTCTGGTCGCTTCGTGCTCCATTCACGGCACCATTGCGCGTGTCCTCGTTCTGGTTCGCAATGCTTCTGCCCGTGTACGCAACTCCGGCTTGCAGGCTTAGCAGGTCGGGAACATTCCGGCCCTCCAGAGGAATATCCCGCACTTGGGTTTCGTTGAAGGAATTGCCGAGGGACGCATCGACCAGGTTCAATGCCGGAGCTTCGGAGGTGACCTCGACCACCTCGCCGGCGGCTCCGACCTTGAGCTGGGCATTGATGGTAGCGGGCGTGTTCACCAATAACTGCACGGCGTCAAGTTTGTAGGGTCGAAAGCCGGTCGCTGTTACCGTGAGCGAGTAGGTCCCAGGAGGAACGAACAGGAACTGGTACGCACCCCGTTCCGCGGTCGTTGCAGTTCTTTCCGTCTTGGATTCGCTGTTAGCGAGGACGACCGTGGCCCCGGACACCGTGCTGCCGGTCGGGTCGGTGATGGTGCCGCGCAGCGATGTCGCGGCCTGCCCCGCGGCCAGGCCGCACATGCACCAGGTGAAGCAGGTCAAGACCAGCCCCGCGAAAACGAGTTGCGAGAGAACAGGCTGCCTGCTGGATGCGCCACCGCACGTGGACAACATTCTGTGCCTTCCAATCATGGGATCACCCTCCTGGTACGGAGTAGAAAACCGGAAACATTACTAGAATTCGGGAAGGTTAATCACCTACGTAGGCACTGTCAAGCGCGAAATTTGCATTTGCGGGATGAGCATCCTGCGCGCCAGCCGATATCTCCCTAATCACGCCGACTCACGTAGGGACAGCCGCCCTCGGCGGTCCGGCTAAACGCGGGCTCGGCAGCGTGGCTGTCCCTCCATGATTTCTTTGCTGCGTGATTCGTCCGAGAATCCAAGTTGCCTCTAGCTTCATCTATGCAGCATGAGCCTCGACAATTTTTTCGTAGAACCCATCTCTTCGCACCAACCGCTGGGCGCAAGTTTGCCGCAAGAAAGTTTGCCTGCGGAACCGGTGCGCCCCCCGACTGCCGTATCTGCGGACGCCGCTCTGCTCGACTCCTATTCGCGAGCCGTCACCGCCGCAGTCGAAAGAGTGAGTCCGTCGGTGGTGAACGTCGAAGTGCACCACGTTGCGGCGCCTCAGTCCGGCCGACGTCGCTCCGGCGAGCCACGCGAGCACCGTGGAGGCGGCTCCGGCTTCGTATTCGCACCCGATGGATTGATTCTCACCAACAGCCACGTCGTGCACGACGCGACGCGAATCGAGGTAACGCTCGCGGACGGCCGCCGCGCTCCCGCTCACACGATCGGCGATGATCCGGCGACCGACCTGGCCGTCATCAGAATCGATGTTTCCGGATTGCAGGCCGTCCCTCTGGGAGATTCGCAACAACTGCACCCTGGCCAGATGGCCATCGCCATCGGCAATCCCTACGGATTTCAGTCCACGGTAACGGCAGGAGTGATCAGCGCGCTCGGACGATCGCTGCGCTCGTACTCAGGTCGCTTGATCGAGGATGTGATTCAAACCGACGCCGCCTTGAACCCGGGAAATTCCGGCGGCCCGCTCGCCGACTCGCGCGGCCAGGTGATCGGAGTCAACACGGCGACGATTCTGCCGGCGCAGGGAATCTGTTTCGCAATCGGGATCAATACCGCGAAATTCGTTGCCAGCCGCCTGTTGCGCGATGGACGGATCCGGCGCAGTTATATCGGAGTTTCGGCGCAGACAGTTCCCATTCATCGCCGGGTGGTGCGCTTCTATTCTCTTGCGCGGGAAACCGGCGTGGTGGTTGTCGGCATTGAGGATCGAAGCCCGGCGCGAACGGCAGGCCTCCGCGAAGGCGACGTGATCGTGGCGATCGACGATAAACCCGTAGCCGGCGTGGATGACCTCCATCGTTTGTTGACCGATGCTCAGGTGGGCGCGCGGTGCGCTTTGACGGTCATTCGCTACACCGAGCGGCTGATTCTGCCCATATTTCCCGAAGAGGCACGGTAGCGCTCGTGGAGCGGCGGGCGTCCCGCCCGCCCAGTTGGCGCGGTCAGCAGAGTATGAGCGGGGCGAGGACTTCCGGCATTCCATAACTCGAACCCTCCTATCACATTGCACACACTGGATTTCGTGTGTTAGCTTCGACTCGGAGAGTTCCACTTGCGACACACGGTTCCGGCTGGGATGGACCGCAAGGAAAGCGACATTTACCTGCGGCTCGATCCGGCGCGTCTTCCCCAGCATATCGCCATCATCATGGACGGAAACGGGCGCTGGGCCCGCCGCCGGCACATGCCCCGGGTCGCCGGACATCGCGCCGGTGTCACCGCCGTGCGTTCGACGGTCGAAACCGCGGCACGCATCGGAATTCCGGCGTTGACGCTCTACGCCTTCTCTGAGGAAAACTGGAAGAAGCGTCCGAAGACGGAAGTCGACTTCCTGATGCGCCTTTTGTGCCGCTATCTCAAAGCGGAAATCAAGACGCTCAACGTAAATAATATCCGGCTGAAATACATCGGTCGCCAGCAAGAATTACCCGATTCCGTGCAGCGCGAGATGGCCGAAGCAAGCGACGCCACGTCGAAGAATACCGGGATGCTTCTGACGCTGGCGCTGAATTACAGCGCGCGCAGCGAGATCGTCGATGCCTTTCGCTCCCTGGCCGAGGCTGCGGCCCGCAATGGCGGCCTCGATCACATGGCAGTCGACGAGCAGTTAATTAGTGACCACCTCTACACGCGCGGTCTGCCCGATCCGGACTTAGTAATTCGCACCAGCGGCGAGATGCGGCTAAGTAACTTCCTGCTCTGGCAACTTGCCTATGCGGAGATCTATGTAACGCCGACACTATGGCCCGACTTCCGCGGCGTTCAACTGCTCGAGGGGATTGAAGAATATCAGAAGCGCGACCGCCGCTACGGCGGCCTGGGTCAGGATAGGCATCCTCCGGAGCATAAGTCGCTCCGGGCCCACGCCGAGGCAAAGCGTTGATCTGCCGGATTCAGTTCTACTCTGCTCCGCTGGTGGAGAGACGGGCGCCCTCGCCCGTCCAAGACGGCCGCCTCTCGACCGGCTGCCCGTGGTTACAGCACCTCTCGATTCGCTATAGACGAAGCGTAAACCTATTCCTATTCCAATGATCAAGCGCGTCGCGACCGCAGTCGTCTTAATCCCCCTGGTTCTGCTATTGGTGCTGAAAGCGCCGCCTTACCTGCTGGCCCTGGTGGCCGGAGCAGTCGCCGGCCTTGCCATCGCCGAGTTCCTGAAACTGGTGACGCCCCACGGAGTCCAGCCACTGACCCTGGCAACCTATGTCTTCGTCGCGATCTTCTTTGTATTTGTGATCGCCGCGTCCACCAATCGCACGCCGTTGGTTGAGACCACCGCCTTGGTCTACGGAACCACACTGGCGGCGGCACTCGCACCGTTTATATTTCTGACCGTGGCCATGAGCATGAGAATGAAGCGCGACAACTTGACCGGCGGCTATCCGGCGGCTGCGGCTGCGGTGTTTGCCTTCGCGTATATTGCCATCCCGATGGCGCTGCTCGTCGGAATCCGGCAGCAGCCGGCGGGCGCGATCTGGACCATCTACACGCTCCTCGCCGTATGGGCGGGAGACATCTTCGCGTACTTCGTAGGAAGGTCGCTCGGGCGGCATCTCATGTCGCCGCAGATCAGCCCGAAGAAGACCTGGGAAGGCGCGGCTGCGTCAATCGTGGCCAGCGTGATTGTCGGCACGCTGTGGATTCAGCACGCGTCCGCAATCAGTTCCGCTCTGCTACGCGCCGGCTTGATCGAACGACCCGACGGCATGTGGGGTTTGGAACAGCCGCCACGATGGCCCATCATTCTGCTGTCGGCGGCAGTGAACATCGCGGCGCAGTTAGGCGATCTGGTCGAGTCCCTGATAAAGCGCGGCGCTGGAGTAAAGGATTCCGGCACGATCCTTCCCGGCCACGGTGGCATGCTCGATCGCATCGATGCCATGCTGTTCGCGGTGCCAGTTGTGTGGGCGTATGGGGCTTGGCGGCTGATGCAGTAAACGGGTTGGATGGGCGCCTCGCCTCTTACGGGTGTTGATGTGTCGTGAACTGGTTTATAGTGTTGCTCCTTCCTCCAAGGGGCGTGCCATCGCCGCACACTGATTCCACTTTGTAGTAGTACGTCGTTCCCGGCGTAAGGTTCATCACAGACACGCGGTGGATCATGTACGGGAGACTCTGATTCCTCCGATTAGGAGATTCTGCCCTGCGATTGAGGTTCTTGGGGTCCGTGCCATAGTGCACCACCGAGTGCTCGATTAAGCTGCTGCACCGTGTTTGTCGTCCATCTGATATGGCGGAATTATCTTTCGCCGATTCCAGTGCAGGTCCTTTGATGATGCGCATGCGCGCGGCTCTCTTCCCAGCCGGACGTTGCTGGGAAGCCGTTTGGACCGAGAAGATCAGGATGCTGACCGAAACCGCGATCACAAACAGAAGTAGTCTGCTCATGCGCAGCCCCGCGGATGTTTCACGCTAGCAAAAAGCGCACCGTCGCCGGTGCGTGACCCCAAGTGCCATCTCTCCTCCAGCTCTTTCCACTTGCTTGCAAAATGGACAAGCCGGAGGAGCAAAACTGCCCACAGTTAAGAGCAACTCCCCGTAAACGTGTTGGAGTCTGGGTAGGGTGTTGTAAAGCCGTCGGTCAGTGTCTTCAGGAAGGCGACGATCTGGTCTTGTTCCGTTGGCGTCAAACCGAGCTTGCCGACCGTCATATCCTTTGTCTGTGGAACTTCGGGTGCCGGCCGGCAGTTGACCTTCTCCTTGGTCCCCGCCGGGCAGTGTCCGGATTCCACGTCGAAAGGGTACACATCGCGCGTGCTATAGAAGTGGGTTAAGCCGAGCCTCGATTTTTTCCAGCAAAGCAGCGCCGGCTTCACCGGCATCGCGGGTGGAAAAGTCGCTACCCAGTTCGATCACCGGGAGCCTCGTGCACGCGACCTGGAAGGTTTGCCAGGTGGCTGGGGAGGTGGTCAGATCGGGGCCTACCAGCAGGAGGTCAAATCTCGTGACACGCATCAGGATCAAAGCAGCGCCCGGGTGGCTGGTGGACTGAACGTCGTATCCAGCGCGGCGCACCAGTTCGCGCAAGTAGGCGAGCACATCGCGATTGTAATCGACGCACAGAATGCTGCGGCCGGTGGGAACGGGCGTTTCGGCGGGGGCTCCGGGGCGATAAAAGGCGGCGACCGCCTTCTCCTCGGATTCGTGCGTGTCGAACACCTGCGTCAGGCGCGACATCTCCAGAACTTTGCGCACCTGTTCCGTCACATTGCAGAGCTTCAGGTCCCCGTGCGCCCGCCGGCTGCTGGTCAGGCTGCGAACCATCGTGCCCAGGCCGCTGCTGTCGATGAATCCGACCTCGCCCATGTGCAGGATGATCGAGCGGCGGTCCAGCAATAAGCGGTCGATGTGCGCGCGCAGCGACTCGCTCTCGCCGCCTGCAACAATCCGTCCGTTGCAGCGGACGATGGTAACGCGTCCGACCTCGCGAGTGTCGAGGGACAAGGGCAAATGAGCCTCCGATACGGCTGAGATCAATCCTGCGAAATCGCCACATTATATCGCTGAGGGGTCCGAACCGGTGGGAACCTGCGATGAAACAGATTTGGAATGCTGGCCAGCTGAACGGCGTCGATTTGATTGGCGGGCGCGATGCAAGCCTTTGTTCGTTCCAAGACACAAGAAAGTGAAGCGCCCTTGTCTGAATGCTGAAGGAAATTGGCTTTTGAGAACAAAGCAATTGCACCAACTACGCATCGAGCCGGTTGAAGAGTGTCGAATCTATGCTGGCAAGTTATTGAAATGCAGGACTCAATTTTTATTGGTCGGGGCGCGCGGATTTGAACCGCGGACCCCCTGCGCCCAAGGCAGGTGCGCTACCAGGCTGCGCTACGCCCCGACAAGTACTGCACGATTGATTCTAAAAGACCTTCCATTCATAGTCCACTCCAGATCTCGTTTTCAGGTCCCGAACTGTGCACGAACTGTGCACGAATACGGTTACTGCATCATGACTGTGCACATTGGAGCCGGGCTAGCAGGCACCATTTCGTTCGCCCGACGGTTGATCTTCTCCAAAGCTTCGCGCTTCATCTGCAGCTTCATCTGCGAATATTTCTTGAAGACTTGCGCGTCGCCCTGGCGAAGCATCTGCGTTACCCACTCATCGGCTACTCCTCCGGCACTTAGCCTGGTGGCATAGGTGGAGCGAAGGTCGTAGATCCGGAAGTAGGGAATTTTTGCGCGCCGCAGAGTTTTGCGCCAAACAGTCTTAAACGTCGTTTGGTGTCCACTCCTATTCCGATCGCTCGGAAACAGGAACGGCCCCTCGCCGGTGATCGCCATCTGGCTGATGAAGGCTTGGATGGCAAGCGGAGAGAGCGGAACTTCGGCAACACCGTTCGGAGTCTTGGAGTCTGGTATCCAAACAACAGCGTTTTGGATATCCACTTGGTCCTTTCTCATGGGAGTTAGTTCCTTGTAGACCCTCAGCCCGGTCTCCGTAATGATGCGAACCGCATTCCGCAAACACTCGGAAGCATGCGATTCAATTCGTTGCTGCTGCGACCATGTGACGTAATGTGGTCGGAACAGTCCTTTCACGGCCACCGGGAACTCTACACCCGAACAAGGATTCGCAAGCAGGAGTTTTTTGCGAACCGCCACGTTCAGCATGCGGCGGAGAACTCTAAACTCCTGATGCACCGTAGTGGGCTTGATAGGTCCCAATTGCCGATGACCAATCTTGACCTTGACGCGAACTCGCTGACGAAGACGGTCACGGAGGTAAGACTCGATCGAATCGGCGGTGATATCCCCAAGCTTGCTCATGCCAAGAGCAGTTTTGAGGTGCATTATGCATCGCCCGTTCGCTTCATGTGTTTTCGCTGCGCGCATGGGTGGCTTGGAATAGGTCTCCAGAAAAAAATCCGCCCATTGCCCGTACGTCAGGGCCTCGCCCTTACGTCTGATTTCGAGGAGGTTGTCATCCCTGGACCGAAGTCTTTCTCTTAATCTCTTGTTTGCTTCTTGCCAGTCCGCGGTCAGGCTTGATTCTCTCCGGGGAACTCCGTTGCGGTCCCGATATCGGATCCACCAGATTGAGGTGCCAGTCCGCGGATAGACAACTCCGTCGTACTTGCGTGCTCTAGGGAAGAGGTTGGCCAGAGATCCACCGTTTATGAGTTTCGTGGGAAACTGCAAATTCAACTACTTTGCGGTGCACTACTTTGCGGTGCAGATGACAACCCACGGGGCCACATGAATACTGGAGGTTGACAGTATCGTGACGCTTGTTTGACCTGGGGGGATAGATGGCGACTGGGGAATCGCTGAGGGTTCCCGCGCTAAGGAACCGTGTTGGCCATAACCTCGCTTGACGGCCCGAACTACGTTCCTCCATAATGGAGGAGTTTAGGAGGAACCATATGGCGGTCCTCAACATCAAAAACCTTCCCGACGGTCTCTACAGGAAGCTCAAGGCTCGGGCAAAGCGCCAGCATCGATCCATCGCGCAGGAGGTTACTCATCTCCTCAGTGATGCCCTTGAGACGCCCAAACCTCTTTCAATTCTTGATCTAAAGGGATTAGGCAAGGAGCACTGGAGAGGAGTGGACCCATCGAAACATGTTGAGCGAGAACGAGCCTCATGGGATTAATGGCTGATCTCGGTCATGGACCTGTGGGCGTGGATACCGCCATCTTCATCTACTTCATCGAGGAGCGTCCTCACTTCCTTCCGCTGGTAGAACCGCTTTTTCGGGAAGCCAATGAGGGGCGCAGAGAATTGATTACCTCGGCGCTTACCCTGTTAGAAGTGTTGGTTGTTCCTTATCGTTCGGGCGACCATCTCCTGGCCGGGCGCTACGAAGCCCTTCTCACGAGAAGTCGTGGAGTCCGAATCGCAGACATTTCGCGCGATCATTTACGCGCGGCCGCGCAGCTCAGGGCTGCGACGGGACTCAAGACGCCGGACTCTCTTCAGCTTGTGGCGGCATTAGCGGCCGGCTGCACCAGCTTTCTCACGAATGATCGTGAGCTCCCGACCATACCTGGCATCCGCATCCTGCAATTGACTTCTTACGCTCGCTGATCCGGTACCACTTTCGTTGATGACGATGACCAGGAGGAGTGAAGCGGAGGCGCGGTGATTCAGTAGTGTCCGTTCCGAGACATAGGTAACAGAACGCTCCGGAGACATAGGTTACTTGGTTGCGGGGGGCTTGGATTTTAACCACCGACCTTTGGGTTATGAGTTTCGTGGGAAACTGCAAATTCAAATACTTTGCGGCGCAGCTGACAACCCACGAGACCGTATGAATACTGGTCGTTCCCAGTATCGTGACCCTAATTTGACCCTGCAATTTTCTATTTCGGATGTGAATCGTTGCTCGGGCGAGCTTTGCGCTTTCGGAGATCTGGTCGGAATTCAACTTCTAGAAGGCCGGCGGTTCAAGCTGCGCTGGAAGCCAGCCCTCAGTTGGCAGAGCTTCCTTGTAGCTTGGCCATTACACCCTGGTGTCACCAGAGTACGGGTTTTGCGTGACGTCGTAACAAACTCGCAGCTTATCGCCGGAAAGCTTGTAAATCCCGGTAAATGACCCACCGGGGTCGCCACAACTTCCCTGGCGCCCGGCGGCGGAATCATCTCTACGATCTATGTCATCGATGGCACCAGGCTGATCTCGGTTACGGCGAGGACCGAGAACGAGCGGGACAAAGTCGCCTTCGTGGAGTCGTTGAAGCTGCTTCAATAGAAGTCCAGAATTCAGCGGTACGCAGTGGGAAAATCAAGTATCAGGCTGCGCTACGCCCCGACTGTCGTTCGATTACCTGTAATTCGATCATAAAAACGATGCGATGCGGGTGACATTCGCGACACTCCCCTCCCTGACACTCCCTAAAGTGGACTGCCCCATATGCCGCGCTCGGGCTATAATTTTGGTTTCGGAAGACATGCCCAGTTCACGCTACGCGTTGGTAACGTACATCCGCAATCCGGTTGGCGAGTTCGTGGAACAGCTGCGCCGGGAACTCCACCCGAGCACGGTTCACCTGGCGGCCCATCTCTCGATCCTTCCTCCGCGGGAACTGGCGGGAAGCGAAGCCTCCGCGCTGGAATTTCTGGAAGATGCTTGCAGCCGCGTGGTTCCGTTCAGCGTCGATCTGGGGGACGTGGAAACATTTCTGCCCACGACTCCGACGGTCTACATCGAGGTGAAGCAGGCGGCTTATCGGATGCGTGAACTGCACGATCAACTCTGTGGGAGGGGGCTCCGCTGCGAGGAGAGTTGGCCCTATATTCCGCATCTCACGATTTTGAAAACGGAACGGGATGAGCAGGCGCGCGCGGCATACGTGATGGCGCGGGAGCGCTGGGCGCGGTTTCCGGGAAAACGCCAGGTGCATGTGGAAGAATTGATGTTCGTCCGCGAGGAAAACGGTCGCTGGCAGGATGTTGCGCTGGTGCCGCTGGGACGCGGCCAACTGTCATCAAAATCATAGTTCGGCATGATCCGCGTCTGTCCCCAGCCCCCTGAAGTGGTGGTTTGGAAGAGCTTGGGGTATCGCTGAAGCCACCCTCGTACGAAACGCCAACACAATCCAATCTGCAATAACCCATGAAAACCCGCAACTAGCGGCCTGTTTCACTGATCGGCGGGACATGTACTTTCTACCCGTTGCCAAGTCCATTGGTCGGATTACCATAGATTTACGGGCTGCACACCAGGCGCCGGATCCCAGGCTGCGGGTTTGATCGGAAGAGAGAATATGCAAATTGGGGTTTATGGATCCGGCTACCTCGCAACTGTCATCTCCGCTTGTCTCGCAGATTTCGGCACACCGGTTTGCTGCTGTCATGCCGACGGCACGCGCATCATGGAGGTGGCGAAAGGCAACATACCTTTTTTTGAAAAGAATCTTCAGGAAGTGATTCGGCGCAACGTGCGTTCGGGACGGCTGGTGTATTCGGTGGACCCGGAAGAATTGGCGCGCAGGGCCCAGGTAATTTTTCTCGCCGAAGATTCCGCCCAGGGACTGGAAGAACTTGTCCTCCGCCTGGCGGGCGCGGCTGGCCGCTTTCAGGTGCTGTCGATTGTCACGCCGGTTCGCGTGGGTTCGACCACCAAGATTGAAAAGATGCTGAAGCAAAAAGCGCTGAAGAGCCTGCTGGTGTGCCAGCCGATGTTCTTCACCAACGGATGCGCGGTCGAAGACTTCAACTGGCCGGACCGGATCATTCTTGGGACGCCTTCGAGCGAAGCCGTTTCTTCGCTGAAACAGATTTTTCATCCGCTGGTAATGCGCGGGGTTCCAGTTCTGGTGACGAATTACGAAACGGCGGAGTTGACGCGCGAAGCGACCACCGCATTTCTAGCGACCAAGATATCGTTCATCAACGAAATTGCGAGCCTGTGCGAGCACGTGAATGCCGATGCCGTCAGCCTGGCACTCGCCATGGGGCTGGACAAGAAAATCGCGCCGCGCTGCCTGCAACCGGGCGCCGGCATGGGTGGAATTTTCGCCGAGACTGATATGGACTCGCTGACCGGGCTGGCGCGAGAAAACCGCGTCGATCTGAAAGTGCTGAACGCCGCACGCGAGGTCAATCTGAACCTGGCGGACCGGCTTTTGCAGAAAGTGGCCGCTGCTCTCAGTACCGTGCAGAACAAGGACGTCGGCATTCTGGGGCTGGCTTTCAAGCCGAACACCAACTCCGTTGCGGGATCGGCCTCCCTCCAACTGACGCAGAATTTGCTGGCCGGTGGAGCGCGCGTTCGGGCATACGATCCGGCGGCGATTCCTGATGCGCGGCTGCAACTGAACGGCACGGTGAAGTACTGCGAATCAGCCTATGGGGTCGCCGAAGGCGTGGATGCTCTGGTTGTGGCCACCGGCTGGCCCGAGTTCCGGACGCTGGATTTCGCGAGAATTCGCCACCTGGTGAAACAGCCAATCATCATCGACACCAAGAACCTGCTCGACTCGTCGCGCTTGCGCGCCATGGGATTCCAGTACATGGGCGTGGGCAGAGGGTAGCTGACGCTGCGACTGTCGGGCGGACGGGGCGATGGCGCCCGTCTCTCCACTAGTCACTACGCTTTCCGGGGCCTAGCAGCGCGCGGCCGGGGAACACATCCGGCACGATCTTGCCTTGACTTACTACCACCGTTCCTCGTACTACCAAATAGCGAACCCCTACACTGGGCTCCATCGGCTTCTCGAAGGTGGACCGGTCGCTGACGGTACCTGCATCGAACACAACGATGTCGGCGTCGGCGCCTTCCTGCAATCTGCCTTTTTGTCGTGCTTCGGGAGTTGAACGCTCCAGCATCTGAGCGGGCATCAGGCTCATCTTGCGGATCGCGTCCATGAGCGTGATCGTTCCTTGCCCGCGAACGTATTGTGCCAGCACGCGGGAGTAGGTTCCGGCATTGCGGGGATGGCCTTCGGCGCCATCGCTGGCAATCATCACCAGAGGGTGGGGAATCACTTTGTCCACCACTTCCTGCGTATTCGCGAAAATCAGCACCGAGCGCGTCGCGCTGGAGTTATGCAACTCGTCGAAACGTTCTTTGGTGAGGTGTTCGCCTGTCTCTGGAAGCACGAGGTCGTGATAGCTGATGCCGAGCTTTTCCCGCCAGCCGGGGTTGAATAGCGCTGAGTTTATCGAAGTCATGCCTGCGATGTAGGGATACGCCTCGGTGGTTACATCCAGGCCGCGGGCGCGCGCTCCTTCGACCATGGAGAGACACTCCAGCGAGTCGTGCAGGCAACTGCTGTTGATGTGCACAATGTGCAAGGAAGCGCCCGTGATGGCGGCTGCTGAGATCACTTCGCTGATCGACTCGATAGCGGAGCCGGGCTCGACACGGCCGGTGCTGCGCACGTGGGTGTAGACGGGCAGCCTGCGCTCGGCGGCGAGCCGGAAGATGTCGATCACCTCCAGCCGTGTCGCTCCGGGAGTGTACTGGATACCCATCCCAACCGCCAAACCGCCAGCGTTCAGCTCGGCGCGCAGTTGCTCCCGCATGACCTCGATTTGTTCCGGTGTAGCGGGCTGATCGGTCGCGGGTCCGCTCTTCGGCAGAATCTCAGGGATGCCGGCGTGGGTTTTGGTGGGTCCGCCTGACAGCGGCATGCCGAACACCAGAGCACGCGCTGCCACATGACTGGCCGACGTGCCATAGTGGATCAGTGAGTGTCCTTCTTTGTCTTTCAAGAACCGGGCGACATCGGGCACACCGATTTCCATCTCCAGTGCCGTGGTTACACCGTCCATCGCCTTGACGCGCTGGCTTTCGAGGTCCTGACCGTGCTGGTGCAGATCGATGAAACCGGGAGCGACAACAAGGCCGTCGGCGTGAACGACGCGCCGTCCGCTCAGCGCTTCGGACGAGACGCGCACAATCCTGCCGTCGCGGATGCCGACGCTGCGCACGGCATCGAGGCCGGTTTCTGGATCCATGACGCGTCCGCCTTCGAACACGAGATCGTATTGTTGCGCGGCGGACTGTTGTGCGGCCACTCTGGTGGTCGAGAACGCTAGAAGACATAGAGAGAGAATCAGAGAGAACATCAGCTTGCGCATGGTTGCACCGTCGAGACTGGCGATGATATCAGGATTAGGAGCCAGCGAAGGAGCGGGACTCCTGCGGCAATTGCTATAATCCAATTGCTACAATCAGTGTCTGCGGTGGGAGTAGCTCAATCGGTAGAGCATCGGACTGTGGCTCCGACGGTTGCGGGTTCAATTCCCGTCTCCCACCCCAATCTTCCA
>Ga0210403_10002285_pt1 | contig 17466 bp, 16 predicted proteins | sample IncBWC19MmetaG_FD_150863 | JGI IMG/M metagenome (GOLD analysis project Ga0210403, IMG submission 150863) | Forest soil microbial communities from Barre Woods Harvard Forest LTER site, Petersham, Massachusetts, United States - Inc-BW-C-19-M | ecosystem: Environmental > Terrestrial > Soil >... | reverse complement strand
ATCGCTGCTGGTGAGCCGCAACGGCGGGGTAATCCGGCTGCAGGAGAAACTCTTTACAGGACAGGAATTGACGCTGCGACGGACGCTGGAAGGCGACACCGTAAAAACGGCGCGGGCGCGGATCGTCGTGGAAATCGATCACGAGGCGGAAGGCTTTCTTTACGCGGTGGCGATTCTGGAGCCGCGCGCGGATTTCTGGGAAATTGAATTTCCGGCGCTCCAACAGGGCGAAGAGGCGCTGGCGCGGCTGTTGATGGAGTGCAGCTTTTGCCAGAGGCGCGAGGTGGTGTACCTGAACGAGATGGAGTTGAAATCGTTTGAGGTGCGGCGATGCGTGGCGCGGATTTGCAAGCATTGCGATGCGCCGTCGATCTGGGTGGAGGCGCAGTCCGATCCGAATGCAGCGGAGATATTGCCGTCGCGGGCGGCGGTGGAAGAGCGCGTGGTGCCGCGGCGAAATCGACTGCGGGTGAAAGCGCGCGTGCTGGCGTGCATCCGGCAGCGCGGATTTCAGGAAGAAGTGGCGGTGTGCGAGGATTTGTCGAAGGGCGGGATCAGCTTCCGGAGCCGGAATGCTTACGCGGAAGGGACGCGGCTGGAAGTGGCGGTGCCGTACACGCCGGGAGCAGGGGCGATTTTTGTGCCGATACGGATTGTGTTTTCGCAGCCGATTACGTCGGCGGGGTTGTTCCGGCATGGGGCGGCGTATTTGCGGTCGCCGGAGTAGCGGCTAAGTTTTCTCCCAACAAATAATTTATGGACAGCCGCAAGAGGAAACGAAGGAGGACAGAGTCAGCGGCTCGGTAGAAGGATTATGCCGGCGCTGGCCGCGGCAGCGGCAAGTTGTTCATCACGTGTGGCAAGGGGCAGACGACGACGCAATGCGAGTTCAAGATAGGAAGCGTCGTAGAGGGTGATTTGATGGGTGTCGGCTAATTGCAACGTGGTGGTCCAGGCGAAATCGTTGGTGTCCGCGTCAGTCTCGATCGGGAGACGTAGAAGTTTCTGGATCGTGGAATTGCGGTAGGCGGCGTCAATGCGCTTGCGTTTGATCCCAATTTGCAACGCGTTGGCAATTTCCAGACGCCATAGTGCTGGCACGACGGACCCTTGATCGGCGACCCGAGCGAGGAGTGCATCGCTGGCCGCGCTATGCTCGTCCGAATAGACCCAGCTCAGTGTGACGGAAGCATCGATGACACAGATCAACGACGCCCCTCGTTGATGAATTCCTTTATGGTCGTATCGTCTACGTGCATGCCTTTGCGCATCTTCTTGATGTCTTCCACGGCTTGGCGGGCGGCTTCGCGGTCGAAGGGTTTTTGAATGGGGCCGAGGCGGGCGACTTGCTTGCCATGCCGGGTGATGATGATTTCCTCGCCGTTTTCGGCGAGGTCGAGCAGCTGGGCGAGTTTGTTTTTAGCTTCGAAGGCGCCTATTTCTTTCATAATGTAACCCTTAGACACAGCTAGCTGCTGGCTAGCTGTATTATCTTAGCAGATTCATGAGTTTTGTCGAGGAGAGTCGAGGTGTCGAATTCGGGCGCGGGTGCGGTCCCACGGCCTCCCTTGCGGTCCGGTATCAGGACATTATTTACACTCGCGCGAAGCTGGGGCGAAGGAAACGAGCAATTACAGGCGGACCGGCTGAAGCCTGCGCTACCGATCGGGTTGGCCACTTGAAAGTGGCCGCTACATGTTTGTTCGGTCGCTTAGTCTAGCGTGGAGACGGCGGAGCGCTCGGAGCGGCGGCGGTGGAGGTAGTGCATGGCGATGTTCAGGTAGATTTCGCCGCAGGGGGTTTCGATGCAGAGGACCATTGCTTCGGTATCGGTGCTTCCGCCTAGACCTTCTTCGCTCATGTGAATTTCAGGGGGAAATACCTTGAAGCGGAAACCCTGGTCATTGAGGAGCGTGACGCTGTTGCCGATGACCATGTTGGCGAGTTCGCAGACGGTTTCGCGGATGACCTGTTCGCTTTCGGGCAGAGCGGCGCCGGCGAGCTGGCTGGCGACACGCATGGCGACGTCTGGAGCGAGATCGAGGATGACGCGGCCCTCGATGTCGCCCTTGATGGCGATGAGGGCAGCGACGCCTTTGCGGCGATAGGTGTCCTCATCCATCGAGAGGTCGGCGATTTTCGTGGGAGCCTGCAAGGCTTCGGCGAAAACCGCGTCAGCAGCGTTGATGAAAGGCTGGATGAGTTCCATCCTCATATTTGATGCTCCCCCGCGAGAGCAACGGGCGCGCCCGCGGCATTTGGATCGTCACCGAGAACGTACCGAAGGATTTCGTAGAGAACTTCGGGTTTCACGGGTTTTTGAACAAAATGCTTGGCGCCCTTCTGCAGCGCGGCAAGAATGTTTTCCTGGTAGCCGACGGAGGAGACCATGACGATACGGGCGTCGGCGTGCTGCCGGACGATGCGCTCGACGGCTTCAATGCCCTCCATCTGGGGCATGGTGATGTCCATGAGAACGATGTCGGGTTTGATGCGATTGAATTCGGCGATGGCGGTAAGGCCGTCGCCGGCTTCGCCGGCAACTTCGCCGCCGAAGATCTCGATCATCTTCATGATGTTCTTGCGGGCGAAGACGGAATCGTCCACCACGAGATAGCGGACCGGCTTCTGGTCCTTGCGAAGTAGAGGCGCGAACTGTGGCATAAACATCTCCTTTTGCTCCAGGACCCCGTCAGGTCCGTGGAGTTGAAGCTGAAACTTTTTCATGCTTATCGGATTTTTCGGAACTTTCCTGCTTTTCCGAACCGCTCCGATCAGAACCGTAATGGCTCATCAGATGCGCACCCAGCGTATCGAGCGGCAGCACCTTCTGAACGTAGCCCTTGGTCATGGCGGCGCGAGGCATCCCGCCGACGACACAGGTTTCCTCGCTCTGGGCAATGGTCATGCCACCGGCGGCTTTAATTGCGCCGATGCCCTCGGCGCCGTCTTCGCCCATACCCGTCATAATGATGCCGACGGAAGTCAGGCCGAATTCCTGGGCGACGGAGTGGAAGAGGACGTCGGCAGAGGGGCGATGGCCGTTGATGGGAGCCGTGTCCGAGAGGACAACCATTTCGCCGCGAGGCATGCGACGCACCATCATGTGGCGATTGCCAGGGCAGATGAGCACGCGACCGGCGATGAGCAGGTCGCCGGATTTGGCCTCGTGAACATCGAGCGCACAGCATTCGTCAAGGCGGCGCGCAAACATGTCGGTAAAGCCTTCGGGCATGTGCTGGACGACGACGAATGTCGCGGGAAAATCCGCGGGAAACTGGGTGAGCAGATATTGCAGCGCGTTGGGGCCGCCCGTGGAAATGCCGATGGCGATGATGCGATTCGGCGGAAGCGCCGGTCGCGAAAGCTTTTTGGAAGAAGGCGGAAGGTCGAGGACCGGTTTGGGGATGGATTTGCGGCCCCCAGCGCGCTTGGCGACTTTAATTTTTTCGGCCAACTGGAGTGCGACCGGCTCAAGATTGCCGGCGGCGGCGTTCCTGGGCTTGGGGACGAAATCGATGGCGCCGAGGGCGAGCGCCTTAAAAGTGGCATAGGCGCCTTCCTTCGAATGCGTGCTGAAGACGATGACGGGAAGCGGCGCGCCACGCATGATCGTGCGCAGGGTTTCGAGGCCGTCCATGCGGGGCATTTCGAGATCGAGGGTGACGATGTCCGGCTGGAGTTCGGCGATTTTGCGCAAGGCGAAGGCGCCGTCCATGGCGGTTCCGACGACCTCGATGTCCGGATCGCGCTCGAGGATCATGGGAATCAGTTTCCGCATAAGGGCGGAATCGTCGACGACCAGTACTCGGACGCGTTCTTTCATGCTATGGCTCCGAGAGGCAGAGATCGAGAAAGCCGGGAAAGAATTGCCGGAACGTTGAGAATCAGGACGACCGTGCCATCGCCGAGGATGGATGCGCCGCTGACAAGATCGCTGGAAACGATTTCGCCAGGGAGGGCTTTGATGACGAGTTCTTCCTCGCCGACCATGCTGTCGACTACCAAGCCAAAGCGTTTCTCGGCGAGCCCGATGACCACGACGAAATTCCTCTTCTTTTTCGAGGCATTCGGCGCCTCGACCGGATGGATGCGATTCAGCTGGTCGAGGCGGACGAGCGTGAGAATCTGATCGCGCAGACGCAAGACTTCTCGCTGGTCCACTTTGTGAATCTCCTGATCCTGAATGCGGGTGATTTCGACAACGGCGGAGAGCGGAACGGCAAACAGGCGGCCGCCCACGCGGAAGAGCAGCGTCTGAATGCTGGCCAGCGTGAGGGGGACACGAAGCTGAATGATGGTGCCCTTGCTTTTGTTGGAGGTGACGTGGACCGTGCCTTTTAGGCGATCGAGAACAGTGCGGACGACGTCCATGCCAACGCCGCGCCCGGAAACTTCGGTGACTTCGCTGGCGGTGCTGAAGCCCGGCTCGAAGATCAGGTTCATGATGTCCTGATCGGAGAGGCGAGCAGAGTCTTCGAGTTTGATGAGGCCGTTGCGGATGGCGTGTTCGCGAATGTTGTTGAGATCAATGCCGCGGCCATCGTCGCGAATTTCGATGATGACTTGCGTGCCCTGATGATAGGCGTTGAGAGAGATAGTGCCGCGCGCGGGCTTGCCGGCGCTGAGGCGCTCGTCGGCGGGCTCGATGCCGTGATCAACGGCGTTGCGGACTAGGTGAGTGAGCGGCTCGGAGAGCGCGTCGAGGATGCCTTTGTCGAGATCGGTGTGCTCGCCAGAGACTTCGAGGGCGATGTCTTTGCCGCAGAGTTTGGCGATGTCGCGAACGACGCGCGGGAAGCGGCGGAAGAGCTGCTCGACGGGCACCATGCGGATTTTGAGGACGCACTTGTGCAGCTCGTCCAGAACGCGGGACTGGAAGGCGAGGGCCTCGGCAAGCTTCCCGCGAACGGGATCACGGGCGTGGTTGACATCGAATTCCGTGAGCGTGCGATGAAGCATGGATTTGCCGATGATGAGTTCACCGACAAGATTCATGACGGCGTCAATGCGCGCCGCGTCTACTCGAAGCGAACTTTCGGAAACGGTGGTGACCGCGGAAGAGCCATTGCCTTGATTGGCCGGAGCCGGACCAGCGACCTCGGCGGTGCGGGAGGAAATCTGGGCCGCCTGAGCTTCGAGGAGATCGCCAAGGAGTTCGTGTTCGGAAGATTCGGCATGTTCCGCGGCTTCGATCCGGACTTCAGACACTATCGCTGGAATCTGGCAGCGATGGGAAATGTGTTCAACCGGATGTTTGCTGGAGATGGAAGCTTCGACGATTTCGACGGAAGCGGCGGCCAGATTGTCTTCGGGGCGGAGAGCGATGACCGTGCCGCAGGTGTGGAGAACGTTGCGGATCAATTGGAAAGCGGCGGCGCGCATGGCGCTGTTGGGATCCACGCGCAGGGCGATATTGAACACATTGTCGCCGCGGAGGAGCGCTTCAGAGATCATCAGGCGCTCGTACTCGCTCCAATCGAAACGCGCGGGGATGGAGCCAGCGGGAGGTTTGGTAGAGGGCTGGGCGCCCTGGGAAGAGTGAAGGAGTTGTTGGATTAGAGTGCGCAACGGCGCTGGAGTTGGAGGCTCGGCGTCTTTTTGATACGCGCTGAGCATGCTTTCGAAAGTGTCCACGGCAGTAAGAACGACTTCGGCAAGCTTCTGGCCGTGGGACAGGCCGATTTGGGGTGAGAGAATGTCTTCGAGTTCGTGCGCGATTTCGCTGAGCTTCGAAAAACCACAGGCAGCGGAATCTCCCTTGAGCGTATGAACGGCGCGGCGGACGCTGCGAATGAGTTCGTCATCCGCAGGACGCTTCTCGAGCTGCAGACCGGCATCATTGATGGTCTGCAGAAGCTCGCCGGCGCTCTCAAAAAAGAGACCGCGAAGCTCCGCACCCCGCTCGTCGGGAAGAAAACTCAAGGATTCACCTCGATACGCTTGTAGGCCGTACCGTTATTCTCGTGGAACATCCGGAATTTCTGCGTGAGGCCGAAAAGGCTTTCCGCATGGCCGACGAAGAGGAAGCCGCCGGGATTCAGACAGTGCCAGAACTTATCGATGAGGCGTTTCTGCTCCGCTTCGTCGAAATAAATCATGACGTTGCGGCAGAGAATGATGTCGTTGCGGCGCGGCAGGAATTCAGTTTTCAGATTGTGAAAGTCGAACTGGACAAGTTCTTTCAATTGCGGCTTGACCGTGTATTTGTCGCTGGACTTTTCGAAATAGCGGAGTCGCGTGGTGTAGTCCACAGGCTCCATCTGGAGTTCGTTGAAGATGCCTTCCTGGGCAGAGCGGAGGCTGGCGTAGCTGATGTCCGAAGCGACGATTTCGAGTTTCCACGGAGGAGGAATCAGCGGCTTCGGCGAAGGCATTTCAAATGGCAGCGGGTTGCGCAAGTAATAGTAAGCCAACGCGTCGCAGATGAGGATGGCCACGGAATAGGCCTCCTGGCCGGTGGAGCAACCCGCGCTCCAGACGCGGAGATTCCAGTCGCGGCGCTCCTGTTTGTGGCGGAGAATTTCCTCGAGAACTTGTTTCTGGAGCAGATCGAGTTGCGGGCGATTGCGGAAGAAACTGGTTTCGTTGACGGTGAGATTTTCGAGAAGCAGCGCAAGCTCGGCGCGGCCTTCGCGGCTGGTGAGCAGACGGTAGTAGGCGTAAAAAGAATCTAGCTGGCAGACCTTCAGGCGGCGCTGCAGGCGGTCTTTGAGGAAATGTGAGCGGCGCTCATCGAAAAACATGCCACATTCCTGGTAGACAAGCGTCTGGAGCAGCTTGAGTTCGGCTTCGGTGAGCTGAATTTGAGCTATGATCGTGCCCATATTGCGTGTTGGGGAAAAACGAAGCGACGGCAACGCGGCGAAGCGTTACCTTAATGTCGCGACGGGTTCCACGGCCTCCTCGAGCTTCCGGTATTCGGGTTGGTGCAGAAGGCGGGCAATGTCCAGGAGAATGATGAGGCGCCCCTTGAGCTTGCCGACTCCCGTCACATAGTTGGATTCGCTGTCTGCAAAAACGGAGCCCGGCGCTTCGATTTCGGAAGGCGGAATTTTCAGCACTTCCGAAGCAGAGCTGACGATCAAGCCGACGAGCTTGTTTTCGAGTTCGACGACGAGAATGCGATTTTTTTTGTCGGGCTGAGCCGGGGCACTTCCGAAGCGTTTGCGCAGATCCATCACGGGAATGATTTTCCCGCGAAGGTTTATGACGCCCTCGATCAGGTCCGGGGCGCTGGGTACGGTGGTAATTTCGGGCACGCGGACAATTTCGCGGACGGACCCTATGCGCACACCATAAGTCTCACTGCCGATTCGAAAGCCGACGATTTGGAGCTCTTTCTCCATGAAGGTATCTCCGCCTCAGGAACGTGCCAATTCGGCGTATTCCAGTTCACTGGTTTCACGGGATTTCGCGGGACGCCGTTTCGGCGCCGTGTCGCGGTTGTAGCGCTGCGGGGCGGCGCGATCGATGACGAACCGATCCATCGTGTCGAGCAGGTTGCGGGAAAGTTTGAGCATCTGTTCGGCGGCCGCGGAAAGCTCCGTGGAGCTGGAAGCGGACTGTTGAACGAGCTCGCGCATCTTGTCCATGGCGCGGACGACGGCTTGCGCGCCGGAAGCCTGTTCCTCGACCGCGGAGCTGATCTCCTGGGTGATCTCCGTGAGGCGGTTGGTGGCTTTGGCGATCTGCGAGGAGCCGACGGACTGTTCGTTGGTCGCGGCGCCGATCTCTTGGGAAAATTTGTAGACTTCGGTGACAACGTCGGAAATTTTGTGCAGGGCGCTGCCCAGATCATTGCCGAGGCTGAGGCCTTCCTCAACGATACGTGTGCTGTGCTCCATGTTTTCGACGGCCTGGCGCGCTTCGCGCTGGATACTCTGGATGAGGTCGGCGATTTCCTTTGTAGATTGCGTGGACTTTTCGGCCAGCTTGCGGACTTCGTCGGCGACGACGGCAAAGCCGAGGCCGTGTTCACCGGCGCGCGCGGCTTCGATGGCGGCGTTCAATGCGAGCAGGTTGGTCTGTTCGGCGAGGTCATCGATGACTTCGATGATCTTGCCAATGTCGTCGGCGCGGTGGCCGAGAATGTTGATGATTTCCGCGGAGGACTGGATGGCCTTGTTGGTGCGGTTGAGACCGTCGGTGGTCTTCTCCATGGTCTGGATGCCGGTAAGGACTTCTTCGCGCGAACGATTGGCAATGTCGAGAAGGACTTTGGCGGTGTCGGCGACGCGCTGAATCGAGGTGACCATCTGGTCGATGGAGGCGGACGTTTCCGCAACGCTGGACGCTTGCACCTGGGTATTCTTTACTACGTTCTGCACGTTGATGCTCATCTCGTGCATGGTGCTGGTGACTTCTTCGATGGCGGAAGAGGCCTGGACGCTGACCTTGGCGGATTCATCGGCGGCGCCCGCGACTTGATTGGAGCCGGCGGAAACTTGCGAGGCGCTGTCGCGCGTGGAGCGAACGATTTCCTGCAAGCCGTGCGACATGCGCACGAAGGCGTTACCGAGCGTGTCGCGCTTGGAACGCGGGGTGACCTCGACGGCGAGGTCGCCTTCGGCGACGGCCATAGAAACGCTGGCCATTTCCTTGAGGTACGCAACCATGTTGTTGAAGGTGGTTGCCAGCGCGCCGATTTCGTCATTTCGGTGAATATCAATATTCTGGTCGAGGTCGCCAGAATTGCCGATTTCCTGCGCGACGGTGATAAGGTGCTGAAGCGGCTCGGTGATGGATTTGGCTGTGCCGACCGCCTTGAAGAATCCGAAACCGATGGCAAAAATCGTCCCGACGACAACGATGGCGAAACTGACTTTGTTGGCGACGGACGCCGCGGCTTCTGATTGTGTGCGCGCTTTGCCGATGTCGGTGTTGGCCTGGTCGAGGACAGTGGAAGATTTTGTAAGCCAGGACGCGGGATCCTTCTGCAAATAGAAGATTTGGAGGTCGGAGACGGTGGCGTCGCCGGAATCGACCTGGTGGCGCTTGGCCAGCAAGGGCTTGGCGAAATTGTCGGCCCAACTGGATTCGGTGCTTTCCACTTGAATGAGGGCCGTGTGCATGACTTCGTTGTTGCTGGATTTTGATTCGCCCTGCTTCACGAGGTCGGCAAGATCGGTGAATCCCTTATTGACCTTGTCTTCATCGCGAGGATCGCCGCTGAGCAAGAAATTATTGAGATTGAGGCGATTCTGCATGATCTGGGAGCGGACCAATTCGATGGTGGTCTTACTTTCCAGAGCATTCGATGCTTCAGTGCTGGCAGAGTTGGCCTTCCAGAGCGAGCCGATATCCACGAAAAGGAGAATTAGGAGGATCAGCAGGATCGCCCCAAAGCTCCGATAGAGTTGCTGCTTGATGGTCATTGCGTCACTTCCTCCACACCCCAAATCCATTCCAGATTGCGAGAAACCGAGTGAACCGAGCGGCCGGGCTGCACCGCGTTACTGCTTGAAGTCGAACTCAACCACTTGCGTCGTCTCTTCCGGAGCGGGTTCGAACTTCCAGTCCTTGACCGCGTCCAGGCAGGTCTGGACCAGGACCGGGTGTCCACCCATGGCGCGCGAGGATTTCACGTGGCCATCGGGTGCGATGAGGACTTCGATTTTGACCTTGCCGCTGATGTTCATCCGGCGAGCGAGTTCCGGAATCGCCGGCGTAACTTTTGTTTTAGCTTTGCGCTTGCCTTCTTCAACGGTCGCTTGTTGAGCGAACGCGAGCGATACGGCGAATAGAGCCGCAGCAGCGGCGGTGAGCATTTTCTTGCTCCAAGTGAATGCCATTTGAGCCACACCCTCCATAGGTGGGAAAGTACCCCACCGAGGAGAAGGCAAGTGCAATGCCATGATGTTGGAGGAAATGATGGAGCGAGAAAATTTCCGTGGGAGTGCGTTAACTTCTTTTGATTTAGAAGATTAGGAAGAAGAAGGAAAATTGCGAACGGACGCGGAGGCCGCAAAAATGTCTCAGCGCACTTGAGGAATCAGGTGTTGGGTCTCACGCTGAGACGTAGTAGAGAGAATGCAAGTTTGGCGAGGTAACGAATGCGCGTCAGGGGGAGGAAGTTCCATTGACTCAGAATGAGATGGCTGAGTAGCGTGGAAGCGCGTGGTTTCTTAAATTGAGACGCGCAAAGCCCCTAAGCCCCTATGCGTGAACGGAAAAGCATCTCTGCGCGCCGCCCTGCGGCTGCATCCGGCCGGAAGACTACCGGACGGCCGAAGCACGACTATTCCAAAGAATTGATGGAGTTGGTGGTGGAAGCCGCGAATTCGCGCGTGCTGCCGGACTTCCTGCGGAGATTTGCGGAGCGCACCGCGGAAATACTGGATGCGGAGTGGGCCGGGGTGGGCGAGATTGTGGGAAGCCGCATGGAGATTTACGCGCGGCCGGCGGAATTTCCTGCGAACGAAAAAGAACGCGAATGGCTGGTGCAGGGTCTGCGGCAACGGCGGCCGGGGTTGGAAGTGCTTCCGTTGAAACGCACGGGCCAGCACATTGCGTTTTATCCGATTTATGCGAGCGACGGGGAGCTCATGGGGACGCTCTGCCTGGTGCGGGAGGCGGCGGGCTTTTCGCGGGCGGAGGAAAAACTTTTGGCGGCGCTTGCGAGCCACGCCGCGCTTTCGATGGAAAAGGTGCGGCGGTTTTCGCAGCTGGAGCGGTCGAAGAAGCAGTGGGTTGAAGATATTGACGCCATCAGCGATTACATCGCGGTGCACGACCAGGCGTGGAAAATTGTGCGTACGAACCGGTCGCTGGCGACGGAGCTTGGGATTCCGCCGGCGGCGCTGGTGGGCGAACCGATCAGCAACCTGCGGCACATCGCCGAAACGGGTAGCGCGCTTCCCTGCCCCTTCTGCCGCGATACGCGTGAGGCGCGGGAAGAGTACATTGCGACGAGCGCGGGGCGGACGTTTCTGGTTTCGACTTCACGCACGCGCGGCGCGACCGAGGAAGAATCGCGCACGATTCACGTGCTGAAAGACATTACGGATCGGCGGGAAGCGGAGAGAAGGTATCGCGAGCTGTTTGACAGCATTCAGGAGGGGTTGTTTTTTGCCACTCCCGAGGGGCAGTTCCTGGATGTAAACGATGCGCTGGTGAGGATGCTGGGCTATGAGTCCGCGGAAGAGCTGCTGCGAACGGACGTGAGCTCGCATCTTTATCCGACACCGGCGGCGAAGGCGCGGCTGGTCAGTGCGATTGCGGAGCGCGGCGCACTGCGGAATTACGAGGAGACGCTGCGAAAAAAGGACGGCGGGCTGCTGCACACGATGCAGAACATCAGCGCGGTGCGCGACGTGATGGGGCAGGTGGTGCAGATCCGCGGATTGATGCTGGATGTGACGGAGCAGAAGATGTTCCAGTCGCAATTGCAGCGCGAGCGCGATTTTAACCAGAAGATCCTGAATACGACCCAGAGCATGATCCTGGTGCTGGATACCGCGGGGCTGATCAGCTATGCGAACCGGCGGTGCTATGAGGCGGGGTACCGGAAGGACGAGTTGATCGGGCACCGGCTGGTGGAATGGGTGGAAAGTTCGCACCAGAAGGATTTTGACGCGGCGCTGCAGACCACGGCGCATGGGCAGCAGGTGGACAACCTGGAATTGCGGGCACGGCGGGCCGATGGTTCGCTGGGGCATTTTTCGATCAGCTTGAGCCCGATGCGCGACGAAGCGAACCAGGTGAACAGCGTGGTGGTGGTGATGACGGACATCACGGATGCGGCGCTGCTGCAGGCGAAATTGGCGCACGCGGAGAAGATGGCGACGATCGGGCGGCTGGTGTCCGGAGTGGCGCACGAGGTGAACAATCCGTTGGCGGCGATTCTGGGATTCACGGACCTGCTGCTGGAAAATCCGGAGATGCCGATCGCGGCGCGCGAAGACCTGCAGATTATTTTGCAGGAGACGCAGCGGACGAAAGAGATCGTGCAGGATTTGCTGAGCTTTGCGCGGCAGCGGCCGACGCAGAAGGAGCCGGTGAACGTCAACGCGGTTTTGCGGCAGACCATCAAGCTGCGGAGTTACGATTTTTCGAGCCATGGCGTGGAAGTGAGCGAGGACTTCGAAGCGAACCTGAGCCCTACGTTGGGAGACGCGCAGCAGTTGCAGCAGGTGTTCCTGAACATACTGAACAATGCTTATGACGCGATTCAAGAATCCGGGAATCACGGGCGCATCCGGATTCGCACGCGGCGCGCGGAAGACGATATTGAAGTGGCGTTCATGGACAACGGGACGGGAGTGGCGGACCCGGAGCGGATATTCGATCCCTTTTTTACGACGAAACAGGTCGGGAAAGGCACGGGGCTGGGGCTGAGCATCTGTTACGGAATTGTGCGCGCGCATGGCGGGGAGATTCTTTGCTGGAACAATGAGGGTGAGAGCGGCAGCACATTCGTTGTGCGGTTGCCGGCGGTAACGGAAACTTCCTTGGCGGCGGCTGTGAAAGAGGCGGGGCGATGACCGCGACCGCGACGCCGCGCGCGGCAACTGCGATCCTGGTGATCGAGGACGAGCCGTCGGTGAGCGCGTTCGTGCGGGCGGCGCTGGAACGGCGGGGATATAAGGTTGTGCAAGCTTCTTCCGGAGCGGCAGGGTTGCAGAAACTGGAAGCTGGATCGTTCGCGGGAGTGATATCCGATATCCGGATGCCGGGAAGCATCAACGGAGCGGACGTGCACGACTGGATTCGCAAGAACCAGCCGCAAATGGCAAGCCGGATTATTTTGATCAGCGGGGACACGGCGAACAGCGAGACGCAGCAATTGCTGGCGTCCAGCCCGACTCCCTGCCTGGAGAAGCCTTTTCGTGTTCAGAAACTGATTTCGATGGTGGAGAAAACATTCGGGAAACCATGAGCGACGATCTGAAAATAAAACTACTGGTGGTTGACGACGAGCAAAGCATCCGGAAACTGTGCATGACGATCGGAAGCACTCTGGGATTTTTGTGCCAGGAGGCGGAGAGCGCGGAGGCCGCGGCGACACGGCTGGAAACGGATCCGCCGGACCTGGTGCTGACGGATTTGAAACTGCCGAATCTGACCGGAGTGGAGCTTTTGAAGCAGATCAAGGCGGTGCTGCCCCGGACGGAAGTGGCGATCATGACGGGGCACGGTTCGATCGAATCCGCCGTGGATGCGATGAAGTTGGGAGCGTATGACTACATCGAGAAGCCGTTTCGCGTGGAAAAGATGCGGCTGCTGCTGCAGCGGATGGCGGATAAGGTTCGGCTGGTGAATGAAAATGCGTTCCTGCGCGAACGCGTGAACACGGAAGAAAACCTGGATGGGATCATCGGAAGCTCAGCGGGCATGCAGGATGTGCTGCGGATGATCTCACGCCTGAAGGATACGAGAACGCCCGTGCTAATTTCCGGGGAAAGCGGCACGGGGAAAGAACTGGTGGCGAGGGCAATTCATTTCCGGGGAACGCTGGCGCAGATGCCGTTCGTGGCCGTGGATTGCGGGGCGCTGGTGCCCACGTTGATGGAAAGCGAAATGTTCGGCTACGAGAAGGGCGCGTTTACAGGCGCGATGAAGACGAAGGCCGGGCTGTTTCAGGCGGCCAACGGCGGAACGATTTTTCTGGATGAAATAGGCGAATTGCCGCTGGAAATGCAGGCAAAATTGCTGCGCGTCCTGCAGGAGAAGGAAGTGCGGCCGGTGGGCAGCAACGACCGGATTAATGTGGATGTGCGGGTGATGGCGGCAACGAATCGCGACTTGGAAGCAGCCTACCGCGGGGGAACTTTCCGGAAAGACCTCTATTTCCGGCTGAACGTGGTGACCGTGCACATTCCGCCTCTGCGCGAGCGGCGCTCCGACATTCCGATGCTGGTGCACCACTGCCTGAACCGCTACGCGCCGAACGGGCACTTGCAGGTGACGGCGGCAGCGATGAAGAGCCTGCTGCAATACGACTGGCCGGGAAACGTGCGCGAACTGGAAAACTGCATCGCGCGGGCGGTTACGCTTGGCGACCATGAGGTGATGGACGTAAAGGATTTGCCGCCGGCGATTCGAACAGAGCAACCGGCGAGCGGTGACAGCACAGGAGCTGCGGATGCTGCTTCTCTTTCTACCACGGCGCTAGCAGAGATGGAGCGCATGACGATCCTGCGGGTTTTCGAACAAGCGCACGGCGACAAAGCGCTTGCTGGAAAAATGCTCGGCATCAGCCGTGCCACGCTTTACCGTAAGCTGAAACGCTACAACATTGGACTGCGCGGAGACGAAAAAGAGGAAGAGATGGGGGCCGCAGCGGGCGAAATGTAGCGGCAGAAAGTCTCAAAGCGAGAGATGGGTCGATACGAAAAGCTGAGACGAGAACGTTTCAGCGTGAGACATGTGGTTGGGAGCGGGAAATCGGGAAAATTTTAAGCCTCCTCCTTTCTTAAAGTTGCAAATCAGAAAAGCCTGAATGTTTTTGGTGCTCGGCGTGCAATTCCCTGCTTGGGACATTGTGCCCGGGTTCACCTTACGTGTGTATCTGCGCTCGAGGGGGACACGGCTGGGGTGAGAAAACGGTCGAAGGTACGGGGCTGAACCAAGCGATGGCGCTAACGACGGATGAACGGGGATGCGCGGAGCAGTTGGCTCGATTTTTTCCAAGTCTTCCCGGCGTGCGGATTCCGGTGCGGGTTGCGCCTGTGAGGGCCGGAAGTTCGCCGGCGCGGGTGCAGGAATCCGTGCTGGTGGAATACGGCTCGGAAGAGTACGCCATTTTCCTGAGCACGTTGCCGCTGGAGTTCGCGGATCGGGTGCGTATCTCGGGTAACGGAGGGGGACGTTCGGCGGAGGCCACCGTGATCGCGTTGCAATATCACGAAGGGCGCAAAGCTGTCGCGGTGCGGTTTGTGGAAGGCCGCTGCGAATGGATGAGGCAATCGTGAATAAAACGATAACAACATTGAATTTGCCGGCTCCGTCGAAAGCCGACGGGGCAAAGCAGGCGCAGTGGGAGGAATTGCGCTCGGTCTTCCCGATTTACGTGGCGCTTGCGAAGCAACTACAGATGGAAATTCCGATTCCGCAGAACAAGCGGATTTTGCCGGAGAAGGTCGATGCGGATCTCTTCAGCCAGATACAAAAGTGGTTGGATGTGATGGATCAGCAGGTGATGGTGCACCAGTTGCGCCACCTGCTGCAGATGACGACCCTGAACGCGAGTGAGAGCGGATTGCGGGCCCTGATCATGCGGCACCTGCGGAAGCCCTCGAAGACGACGATCGATCGCGACAAAGCTGATTTCCTGCTGGTGCAATATTTCGCGCTGACCGCGCCGCCGAAGATCTATCACAAGCAGATTGAGCTTTCGGACGTTGCGAACGTGCTGCGGCCGGTGTTTGGCGAAGTGGACTCCACGCCACTGCCGTGGTGCGAACCGCTGGAAAACATGATTCAAGCGCTGCGCGGATTCAAAAGCCTGCGGGAAATGCTGCAGACGAATTTCATCGAGCAGGGCCGGCGCGTAAAAGAGACCGCGGGCGGGATGTTTTACGATCCTTCGGCGATGCTGGCGTTCATCCGCTTCAATTTTCTGATGCGCCGGACGCTGATCGAATTGATGCACGCGGACCTGATTTTCATCCGCTCCGGACTGAACAGCCTGCAACATGCGGGGGCGAAAACGATTGATTGCCATAGCGTAGGCCTCGGAAAGGCCGAGCCCATCGAAAAGTTGCAGCAGATGACGGATGAATGGAAGCAGCCATTCCAGAAGGAATACACGGAACGCACTGTCAATCAGGCGTTTGAGAAATTGCTGGGATTGCGCGCGGATCTGGAGCGCGTGGTGGAGAAAGCAATGGGGAAATCGCCTGTCGCGCATGGCGTCCCAGAGCCGGAGGCAGCCGGCAACAAAATGCTGTCCAGCACCCCGGCCGCTGGATCCTTGCCCAAAGCGAAGGAGAAACCGGAGCCTGCGGCGGCGAAACAAGCCGAAGTTGGCGGCGGTGCACTGGATTTCGAAACCTGCATGGAACAGATCTGGGAGCAGTTGATTTCGGCGCCGCCTTCACGAGGACGTTCGATGACCACAGTAAAGCTCGGAGCGGTGCGTTTGCTGATGTCTTCGTGGGAAGTAGCAGCGTTCGTGAGCGAGGATGGGCCGGCGGCGGAAGATCTGCGGCGCGCGGTGGTGGCGCGGGCGCTGCTGACGTCGAACCTGGAGAATGCGAAAGAAACTGGAAACGCAACGGGGCTCGACCGGGCGTTGACGATTGCGCGAGTGGAAGTGTCGCGCCTGCAGGAGCGAGTGGAAGCGGCGAAGCAGGCGAAGGATACGGAAGCGGCGGTAAACCTGGGAATCAGCACCAAGCGGCTTCTTTCGGCGCTGGACGAGGGCGAAAAGCTTTAATTTCCGATTGCAGGGTGCGGCAAGCCGGAAAACGGGTCAGGGAGCAAGGTTCTTGCGAAATACAAACGTATTGATTCTGACGGACGACGCGGAATTCGCCCGGTTGCTGACGGCCTGCTGGCAAGTGGAGCGGCAGCTTCCCGGAATCTGCGTGGTGACGAGCGAATTCTGGAAGGATGCGGATACGTCTTCGCCGGACTTGATCGTGCTTGGCCCCTTGAAAGACGGGAAACTTGGCGATGTGTTGCGCTCAATGGAACCGAATACCGCGCTGATTTTGTGCGCGCCTTCGGAGGCAAAAGAGCTGGGACTGCTGCGGAAGAAGTATCCGAAACTGCTGCACGTGCCGTTGCGGGAGGACTGGACGCAGGTGGTGCTGCTGTTGGCGGGAGAATCCTTGCGACGGACTGAGGCGCTGAAACTGGCGCGGCAGGCGGAGCGGCACGCGGCGCAGTACGCCAATCAGGCGACACTGGGCCGCTACATGTACGACATGAAGCACAACGTGAACAACGCGCTGACTTCGCTACTGGGGAATGCCGAGCTGCTATTGCTGGAGCCGGGGGAGCTTTCGGCCCAGTCCCTGGCGCAGATCAAGACGATTCATACCATGGCGCTGCGAATCAACGAGGTGATGCAGCGATTCTCATCGCTGGCCAGCGAACTGAGAGAGGGTGAGACGCAATCGCAAGTTGAGACGGAAGAAGTGAATTCCCCGCTGATTCCTCGCCGGTAGAGTTCCCCACAAAGTCCTTAACGTCCGCGTTTTCAATACGATAGAAAAACAAAGAACACTCCTTAAGAAGACCCCGAAGGTGGCCGCCGACGTGCAATTTTCCAACGTGGAGAACTATGCGGAGCGAATGCGTGTGCAGAAAAAAGTTCTGATTGTCGATGACTCGCCGGCCCAGGTGAAGCTGATTCAGGGGCTGCTGGAGCCCGAGGGCTATTGGCCCGTAGGCCTGAGCGACCCGCGGCGGGTGGAAGAGGCCATTGCCATGGAGCGCCCGAGCGTGATTCTGCTCGACGTGGTGATGCCGGAGCGCAATGGATTTCAGGTTTGCCGGGAATTGAAAGGCAACGCG
>Ga0210403_10002283_pt1 | contig 17473 bp, 11 predicted proteins | sample IncBWC19MmetaG_FD_150863 | JGI IMG/M metagenome (GOLD analysis project Ga0210403, IMG submission 150863) | Forest soil microbial communities from Barre Woods Harvard Forest LTER site, Petersham, Massachusetts, United States - Inc-BW-C-19-M | ecosystem: Environmental > Terrestrial > Soil >... | reverse complement strand
CCGTCCCCGGTGGGAGGTCGCCGGAATGGGATGACGTCGCCTTGGGTTGGGGTTTGGCTGGCCATGGCCTTGAGTCGTCGCTGCTGGAAGGTGAACACGCGATCGGCGAGCAGCGCGGCCTCGAAGTCCGATACGCCGAGCAACGCGCCAAACCCGAACTCCTTGACGAGAGAGCGCAGCAAGTCGCTGGCCTGCTGGGTTCGCGTGGGGCCCAGCGCGTCAAGGAGATCGTCCACCACCAGCAGCTTCGGCTGCGCGACGACAGCGCTCGCCAGACCGACCAGCACACGCTCCCAGGTGGAGAGATCTCGGTGGCGCTTCTCAGCGACATGAGCAACACCGACCCGCTCAAGAGCGTCACCGGCCACCCGGCGTAGCTGTCGCCGACGGCCATACCCACGGCCCATCGCCATCGGCAACCCCACGTAGTCGAGCATCTTCAAGCCCAGCTGCGACTCCCCACGATCCAGCCAAACGATCTCGCGCCCCAACAACCGCGTCCTGCGGAACCGCGAGTAGCTCGCATAGTCCTTGCCCAGGAAACGCACCTCGCCATCGTCGGCGAGCTCCCTACCCGACGCGAGCTGCAACAGCGTCGACTTGCCCTCCCAGCGCGTGCCCACCACAGCAACGATCTCACCCGACCCGACCTCCAGCGACGCGCCATCCAGAACCCACTCCTCCCGCCCGTGACCGCCATACCCCTTCCGCACCCCACACAACACCAACAACTCAGCCACCTCGATCACCGGGCCGGTCGATCAGCTTCTGCCGGAGGGCTTCAAGGTTTTCTCGTAGGCCACCCAGCCGCTTGGACTGCTGGCCCCAGCACGAGGCGGTGTATTCGAGCCGGATGCGGTCCAGCGGCGGGTGAGATCGCGGCGGTAGAGCCTCGGGGCCGGCCCGGCCCACGGCGACGGCGCCCATCCGCTGACTTGGCAGCTGACGCTCTTTTCCCGTCTGAGCCGATGATGCCGTCGAGCGCGGCCTCGGCCTTCACCAGCCTTTCGTACTCCTTGACGAGGGGTCACCGGCATGTCCTTGCTTCTCGAGTTGGGAACGATGCCAACGTATACACGATGCTGTACACGGGCTGCTTGGCCCGGGTGTCGTCAAGTTGCGCTTCGACAGAGTCGGGGGACTCGAACGTCCGCTAGGGAGGACTGGTCTGTGACTTTTCTGCCAGCTTGCTGGGGACCGAGAGCTTCCTCTGGGAGCCGAAGCTGGTTTTCGGTCGCAGCGGCCGGCTGGCCGACGCCAGCTGGCAGGAAGGTACTGTTGCAGTTGCCGTCCGGCTTGCCGGGTTGGGTCCTGGGCGGAGGCACGCCGCAGCTGCACTGCTTGACGTAACGGCCTCTCTTCCCAGCGCGCGCTGGGAAAGCTACTACCGGCCGGACCTGGAGCGAGCTGGGTGGCTGGCGATCATTGCAGCGAGCTCATTGCAGCGCTTCCAAAATCGAGCGAGAGCCACCGCCTCTTCTTCTCGCAGCCGCACCACCTCAGCAGGCGTCATTTCGTCCTCGATCGGCAGAGGGTTCTCGATCCTGTCAAGGGTCCCCTCGAACAACGAAAACATCGCATCGGCGGCTCGCGACGGTTCCATCGAGAGCCCCCCAAGGACGTCTTCCTCCTGGCGCCTCAACTCGCGCCCAAGCGCCGCCCCCTCCTCAACCCACGCCTCATAGTCACGCGCTGCGGTTCCGTTGCCCTCCACGACAGGCGACTCTACAGCTGGGCGAACAGAAGCGGCTTGACAATCGTGGAGACCGTGGGCCGGTGCTAATGACAAGCCAGGCGAATACCGATGGGGCCAAGGAGCGTGCCCAACGAGGGCCGTCCCGCATGAGCCGTTCGCCACGCAACCGATGCTCCTCAGTCAACACTGCAGCCATGCCTCCCCCGGCCAGAGCGCCGGGAGACCCCGAGCAACAAGAGCACCAGCAGGAGAGCCACGCGCTCGTGGGCGGGCGCGGTGGCTGTGCGCTTGCGTAGCGGCGGCAGTGACCTGCGCGGTGGCTCCCACGTCGGCGTCGGCGTCCAACCTCATCACCAGCTTCAGCGCGGGCGTCCTCGTGGATGAAAACGTGGCCAACCCCGAAACGAAAGACTTCGCCACGCAGGCGGGCTCGCACCCCGAAGTGGCCTACACCAAGTTCACGCTCGACACCAGCCAGGGCTCGGGCGAAGAAGTCCGCGTGGACCTCCCCGCCGGCCTGTCGGTCAACCCCCAGGCCACGCCGCAATGCAGCGCCGCGGGCACCACACTCGGCAGCTGCCCGGCGAGCTCGCGCGTGGGCACCGCCACGGTGACGATCGCGAACGTGCCACTGCTCGGCAAACAGACCGTCAGCGGCGCCGTCTACAACATGGTGCCCGGGGCTGGGCATCCCTCCGACTTCGCCTTCGAAGTGACCGTCGCCGCGCTGTTCACGGTGCGCACCGATCTCATCGGCGGTGTGCGCTGGCATCCCAGCAACGAACAGCCGGGCGACTACGGCGAGTACTTCACGATCAGCGCCATCAGCAACACGATGGGCACAGCGCTCGAAAAGTCCGAACTGGTCTTCTGGGGCAACCCCGCCAAACACAACGGCGGCGGGGCCGCGGAAAAGGCCTTCCTGACCAACCCCACGACCTGCCTGGGGCCCCAGACCACCTACATCTACGCAAAGACCTACACGGCGGCCAGCGGCCGCAGCTCCTACACCACCCCCGTCGGCGCCGGCGGCTGCGCGAGCGTGCCCTTCAGCCCCAGCACGACCGTCACGCCCAACACCACCCAGCGCGACACGCCCACCGGCCTCGCGGTGGACCTGCACGTGCCCCAGGACCAGACCCCGTCGCACATCGGCACCGCCCAGCTCAAGGAAGCCGTGGTCGCGCTGCCCGCCGGCATGTCGCTGAACCCGGCGGCCGCGGTCGGCCTGCAGGCCTGCCCCGACGCCAAGTTCCACGCCGGCAGCGAAGCCAAAGTGGAATGCCCTGCGGCCTCAGAAGCGGGCACGGTGGAAGTCAGCACCCCCGTGCTCGGCACGCCGCTCACCGGCAAGGTCTACGTGGGCGAACCGCTGGAAGGCAACCCCTACCGCGTGTTCCTGGACGCGGAGAACGAAGCCACGGGAGTGGCCGTGCGCCTCGTGGGCTCGGTGAGCGCCGATCCCGTGACGGGGCGCCTGACAACCACGTTCACCAACAACCCCCAGCTGCCGTTCACCGATCTGCTGCTGAGCTTCAAGACCGGCGCGACGGCGCTGTTCGCCAACCCACTGGCGTGCGGCTCGGCCACCACCACGACCAGCCTCGCGCCCTACTCGGGCACCGCGCCCGCCACGCCCACCAGCTCCTTCGCCGTGGACGCCGACGGCAAAGGCGGCGCCTGCCCTGCAAGCCCCGCCTTCGCGCCCGTTGCGAGCGCCACGCCATCGAGCACCACCGCCGGCGGCTTCACCAACCTCAGCGTGGTCGTCGCCCGCACCGACGGCGAACAGGCGCTCGGGGGCATCACCGCCAAGCTGCCCGAAGGGATGGTCGCCAACCTCGCCGCTCTCCCGCTCTGCGGGGAACCTGCCGCGGCGCAGGGCACCTGCTCGGTGGCAAGCAAGATCGGCACAACCACGGTCACCGCCGGCTCCGGGCCGAGCCCGCTCTCGCTGCCCGGCAGCGTGTACCTCACCGGCCCCTACAAGGGCGCGCAGTTCGGCCTCTCGATCGTGGTGCCGGCCATCGCCGGCCCTTACAACCTCGGCACCGTGGTGGTGCGCGCAGCTGTCGCGCTCGACACGGTGCACGGCCAGGTCACGATCACCTCTGACGCGCTGCCCACGATCCTGCAAGGCGTGCCGCTACGCCTGAAGACGGTAACGGTGGCTGTCAACAAGGCTGAATTCCTGCAGAACCCCGCCTACTGCACCGCCACCGCGATCACGGGATCGGTCACCTCCACCGCCGCGCAGAGCCAGCCGTTCTCCACGCCGATGCAGGACGGCGGCTGCGAAGCCCTCAGCTTCGCGCCAACGCTCGAAGTCACGCCCACGACCACCCAGCGCGATGCGCCCGTGGGGCTCACCGTCGAGCTCAAACTGCCCGCGAAAAGCGCCGATGTGCGCAGCGCAACGCTGACGCTCCCGGAAGGCCTGTCGCTGAACCCCGCGGTGGCGAGCGGCCTCCTCGCCTGCACCGACGTCGAGCTCGGCGTGGGCACCAGCAGCCCGGTCAGTTGCCCCGCGGCCTCCGCGATCGGGACAGTGGAAATCCACTCGCCGCTGCTCTCCTCGCCGCTCGTGGGGTCCGTGTACGTCGGCCAGCCGCTGGACAACAACCCTGAATCCGGCCGCGAGTACCGCCTGTTCCTCGACGCCGAGAACGCCGCCTATGGGCTCTCCGTGCGCCTCATCGGCTCTATTGCCGCCAGCCCAGTCACCGGCCGGCTGACCGCCACGTTCGCAGAAGCTCCGCCGATCCCCTTCAGCGATCTCAAGGTCTCGTTGAGCGGCGGTGAACACGCGCCGCTGGCAGCGCCGCCCAGCTGCGGCGCCGTCACCACCACCGCCTCGCTCACGCCGAGCACCGGCAAAGTTGCCAACCCCAGCAGCGCCCCCTATGTGGTGGACAACGAAGGCACGGGCGGGCCGTGCCCCGCCACCCCGCCCTTCAGCCTCACGCAGGCCACGCAGGACCAGCTTGGCAGCGGCGGCTCGGGCGGCTCCTTCACGCTCACGTTGGGCCGCGCCGACGGCCAGCAGTACCTGTCGACTGTGCGCAGCGCCCTGCCCCCGGGACTGCTCGGCAGGATCGCCGCCGTGAGCCTGTGCTCAGAAGCGCAGGCGAGCGCCGGCGCCTGCCCGCAATCCAGTCGCATCGGCAGCGCCACGGTGGCGGCCGGCGCGGGCGCGAGCCCCTTCCAGCTCACCGGCGCGGTGTACCTGACGGGGCCCTACAACGGCGCGCCCTACGGGCTGTCGGTGGCGGTGCCCGCCGAAGCGGTGGGACCGTTCAACTTCGGCGTGGTGGTGGTGAACGCGAAGATCGAAGTGGATGAACACACCGCTCGCGTGACCGTCACCTCGGACCCGCTCCCCACGATCGTGGGCGCCGCGCCCGTGCGCCTGAAAGCGCTCACGGTGAGCGTGGGTCGCGAATCCTTCCTGGTCAACCCCACCAACTGCGGCGCCTCGAGCACCGACACGCTACTCACCTCCACCGCAGCGGCCACGCAGTCGATCTCCACCCCGTTCCAGCCAGCGGGCTGCGCGGCGCTGCCCTTCGCGGCGTCGCTCTCGGCGAGCACGATGGGCACGGCGACGAGGGCCAACGGCGTGGGCCTGCAGGTCCAGTTGAGCTACCCCTCAGAACATCAGGCCAACATCGCCTCGGTCTCGACGAGCCTGCCGCTGCAGCTCCCCTCGCGCCTCTCCACGCTGCAAAAGGCCTGCCCCGAAGCCACCTTTGCCGCCAACCCCGCGGGGTGCGCAGGCCCCGCGCAGGTGGGCCAGGCCAGCGTGACCACACCACTGCTGCCCCAACCGCTCACCGGCCCCGCATATCTGGTCTCCAACGGTGGCGCGGGCTTCCCCGATCTCGACATCGTTCTCTCAGGCGACGGGCTGCGGCTGCTGCTCCACGGCAAGACCAACATCTCCGCTGGCATCACCTCGGCCACGTTCCCAGCGGTTCCCGACGTGCCATTCAGCAGCTTCACGCTCACGCTCCCGCCGGGGCCCTACTCGATGCTCGGGGCCAACGGCGCCCTGTGCGGTGAAACGCTGTTGATGCCAACCACGCTCACCGCTCAGAACGGCGCGCGCACCACGCAGCAGGTCCGCATAGCGGTCGCGGGCTGCCCATCGGGCGCGGGCGGCGCGGGCAGCGCGTGGGTGTCGAGCTTGCGCATCGCCCCACCGCGTTTCATCGCCGCCCCGCGCGGCGCGAGCATCTCGAAGCTGAGCGCACCGGCACACAGCCGCCGCGGACACCGTGCAAAGAGCACCGGTGCGAACGTCACGTGGGTGGATGCGCAGCAGGCAACCATCACGTTTGTGATCGGCAGTCCGACGCGCGGCGAAACGCGCGGCAAGCAATGCGTGGCCAGGGCGGCCCACACGCGCCACCGCGGGCGCGCGTGCACGTTCTACCGGCGCGTTGGCCTGTTCACGCACGCGGATGTTGCGGGCGCCAACGGCGTGCACTTCACCGGCCGTGTGGCCGGGCGCAAGCTACCCCCGGGCCCCTACAGGCTGGAAGGCACCGCCACCACGCCCGCCGGTCAGCGCAGCGCGACGGTCACCGCGGGCTTCTCGATCGCGCGCGGCTGAGCGATCGCCCGTAGCTGAGCGACCGGGCTCGGCTACGCGATCGACGGCGGGGCGGCCGCGGCCGTCAGACTGCGAGCTGCGTGGCGCAGCCATCCGCACAACCCAACGTCCCGGGCCGCGGGATCGTGGCCTCCTACGGCCCGCGCTTCTGGATGCTCGTGGCGCTCGTGGGGCTGGGCTCGGGGCTCGGCGGGGTGCTGCTGATGGAGCTGCTGCGGGGAGTGCAGCACCTCGCCTGGTCCTACCACGCGCCGAGCACGATCGAAACCGAGGGCTTCCTGGAAGCGGTCGAACACACCTCGGCGCTGCGACGCATCCTCGTGCTCGCCCTCGGCGGAGTGGTGGCCGGCGGCGGCGCCGTGATGATCGCACGCTGGTCGCGCACGAGCGATGTGTCGGAGGCGATCTGGCTGCGGGGCGCGCGCCTGCCGCTGGCAGGGAGCCTCGCGCGCGCTGCGCACTCGATCGTGATCGTGGGTCTCGGCGCCTCGCTCGGACGCGAGGCAGCACCGCAGCAGGCAGGCGCGGCCCTGGCGAGCACGCTCAGCGACTGGGCGCGACTGCCCGAATGGCAGCGGCGCCTGCTGGTCGCCTGCGGCGCCGGCGCGGGGATGGCAGCGGTCTACAACGTGCCGCTCGGCGGCGCGCTGTTCGCGCTGGAGGTCCTGCTGGGCACGCTGACGCTCCCGCTCGTGCTCCCTGCGCTGGCCACCGCGGTGATCGCCACGGCGGTGGCATGGATAGCGCTCCCCACGCACCCCACCTACAGCATCCCGAGCTACGGCGTGAGCACATCGCAGGTCGTGTGGGCAGCGATCGTGGGCCCGCTGGCAGGACTGGCCTCAGTGGCCTACATCCGGCTGATCGCGCGCGCACACTCGGCGCGCCTCAGCAGCCGCATGCGAGTGATCGCGCCGATCCTCATCTTCACCGCGCTAGGGGCTGTGGCAGTGGCCTACCCGCAGCTGCTTGGCAACGGCAAGAACGTGGTGCAGCTGGCCTTCGTGGCGCACCTCAGCGTGGCGCTGCTGGCGGTGCTGCTGGTGCTCAAGCCGCTGGCCACCGCAGCCTGTCTGGCCACCGGCGCGCCCGGCGGACTGTTCACGCCCACGCTCGCCTACGGAGCGCTGCTGGGAGGCCTGCTGGGGCAGGGCTGGTCGGAGCTGTGGCCCGGCGCGCCGGTGGGCAGCTACGCGATCATCGGCAGCGCTGCGGTGCTGGCAGCCTCCATGCAGGGACCGCTCGCCGCGGTGGTGCTGCTGCTCGAGCTGACCGGCGGCGCCGAGGGCCTGCTGGTCCCCGTGCTCCTGGCGGTGGTGGAGGCGACGGTGTGCGCGCGGCTGCTGGGCGCACCCTCGATCTACTCCGCGCGACTGGCACCCGGCCCCCGTGATAACGGGGGCGAGGATCTGGGCCGCGCTGCGCTCAGCTGAAGCGCTCGAGAACCCGCCCGATGGCCTGCGTGCCGAACTCGATCGCAGCGGCCGGCAGACGCTCGTCCTGTGCGTGGATCAGCTCCATGAAGGCCATGTCCTCGGGCAGTTGCATGGGCAGGAAGCCGTAGGTCTGGATGCCCAGGCGGGAGAAGAACCTCCCGTCGGTGACCGCGGGGAGCAGCATCGGGATCGGGCGCGCAGCGGGGTCCAGCTCGCGCAGGATCTGGGCGAGCATCGGGAACATGGAGAGGTCGGGCTCCGCTGCCACGGGATCGTGGCGGAGCACCTCGAACTCCATCTCCACCCCCGCCAGCGCCCGCAGCTCGGCAAACAGGTCATCTGGACCGAACCCCGGCAACAGCCTGCAGTCCAGCTCCACCGACACCTCGCCCGGGATCACATTGATCTTCTCGCCGCCGCGCAGCACGGTGGCGCTGGCGGTGTTGTGGAGCAGCGGGTCGAGCACGCGTCCGCGGGCGCCGAGCAGGTCCAGCAGCCGATCGGTGAGGCTCGGCGTCAGCAGCCCGCGCAGGGGAACCGCGACGGGCGCAGGCAGCTGGGCGGCGATCGCCTCCACCATCGAGCGCGCGGCCGGGGTCACGTGCACCGGCAGCCGGCGCCTGTCGAGCTGGTGCAGCAGCCGCGCGAGCTTGCCCGTGGCTCCGCCCCTGATTGGCAGGGAGCCGTGGCCGGCGGGCCCGCGCATGGTGGCCCGCGTCCAGCACACCTGCTTCTCGGCCACCATGATCGGGTAGAAGCGCCGCCCCGCGAGCTGCATGGTGAAGCCGCCGAACTCGCCGATCGAGTAGCGAACTCCGCTGAACAGCTCGGGGTGCTCCCTGACGAGGAAGTCCGCTCCGAGGTCGCTCCCGGCCTCCTCGTCGGCGAGCACGCAGAGCACCACATCGCCGGCCGGGCTGGCGCCGCTCGCCTTGGCGCGCATGAAGGCCGCGAGCATCATCGCCACCCCGCCCTTCATGTCGAGGGCGCCGCGGCCCCACACGTAGCCGTCGTGGATCTCGCCCGCGAACGGCGGATGGCGCCAGCTACCGCCAGCTGCGACCACATCGACATGCCCCTGCAGCAGCAGCGGCGGAGCCTCGCCGCGACCGGGCAGGCGGGCGATCAGGTTGGGGCGAGCGGGGTCGCGCGCGACGATGCGCACCTCGCAACCGAGATCCTCGAGCAACTCTCGGATCCAGCTCACGCACTCGCCCTCGTTGCCGGGCGGGTTGCTGGTGTCGAAGCGCAGTAGGCGCTGGAGGATCTCGACCGGCCGATCCTGGATGGCGCTGTCGCTCACCTCCACAGTCTCGCCCATTGGCGGCCTCCGCGACCACCGGCCGCGGCACGGCGTTTGCAGGGGTGGTTGGTGGGCACGCGAGGTGGTACTAATCAGTGCATGCCCCGTGCGATGTGGACCGGAGCCATCAGCTTCGGGCTTGTGACCGTGCCCGTGAAGCTGTACAGCGCGCTGGATCGCCAGGCCGTGCGCTTTCACCAGCTATCCGGCAAGACGGGCGCGCGCATAGCGCAGAAGCGGGTGGATCCACAGACGGGCGAGGAGGTCGCCTACGAGGACGTGGTCAAAGGCTATGAGCTGGCCAAGGACCGCTACGTGGTGATTGCGCCCGGCGAGCTGGAGGCGCTCCAGCCCAAGAAGACCAAGACCATCGAGATCGAGGACTTCGTGGAGCTCTCCCAGATCGACCCCGTGTACTACGACCACCCCTACTACCTCGCCCCCGGCCCCGGTGGCGTAAAGCCCTACAGGCTGCTGCTGGAGGCAATGCGCGAGACCGGCAAGGTGGCGATCGCGCGGGTCGTGATTCGCTCCAAGGAGCAGCTGGTGGCGGTGCGGCCGATGGGCGAGGCGCTGGGGATGGCCACGATGATCTTCTCCGACGAAGTGACACCGCCGGAGCGGCTCGACGAGGTCAGGGAGGCGGCAGAGGTCGAGGTGACCAGGCGCGAGCTCGACATGGCAGAGCAGCTGATCGGCTCGCTGGCGGGCGACTTCGAACCAGAGAAGTACCGCGACACCTACCGCCAGGAGATCCTCGACCTGATCGAACGAAAGGCCCAGGGGGAGGCGATAGCGGTGCAGCCCGTGGCAGAGGACGTCACCCAGCCCGCGCCCGATCTGATGAGCGCGTTGAAGGCGAGCCTCGACGCGGTGCGCGCGCGCGAGGACGAGGGCGAGGCCAAGCCCGCGAAGAAGCGCAAGCCGGCGGCTGCCAAACCGGTCGCGAAGAAGGCCCCGGCGGGCAAAGGCGAGGAGAAGACGACCGCCGCAAAAGCAGCTGCCAAGAAGCCCGCATCGAGCCGCGCGGCCGCCAAGCGGTAGGTGACCCCTCCGCGCCGGGAGAGCGACCTCGCTCGCTACCGCGCCAAACGAGACTTCGCGCGCACCCCGGAGCCCGCGCCGGCGGCAGGTGGGAACGCGGCGCCAGAGGCCGGTGCCCCGGCGGCCCCCCGGGGCGCACCGGCGGCCCCGGATGGCGGGCCGCGCTTCGTCATCCACGAGCATCACGCGCGCCGTCTGCACTGGGACCTGCGCCTCGAGCGCGACGGCGCGCTGGCCTCGTGGGCGGTCCCCAAGGGCATGCCCGAGGCACCGGGGGAGAACCGCTTTGCGGCCGCCACCGAGGATCACCCGCTCGAGTACCTCGACTTCGAGGGTGAGATCCCCAAGGGCGAGTACGGCGCGGGCAGCATCACGATCTGGGACCGCGGCACCTATGAGATTCTCAAGTGGGAGCCGCGCAAGGTCGAGGTTGCGCTGCACGGCAACAGGCTCAATGCCCGCTATGCGCTGTTCCCAATTGACAAGGAGGATCAGCCGAAGGCCTGGATGATCCATCGCATGGACCCGCCTGCGGACGCGAGCCGCGAGCCGATGCCCCAGCACCTCGTGCCGATGCTCGCCCGGGCCGGCGCGCTGCCCGCCGACGAGGAGCGCTGGGCGTATGAGATCAAGTGGGACGGCGTGCGGGCGATCGCCTACTCCGAGCCGGGGGAGCTGCGGCTGGAGAGCCGCAACCTCAACGACATCACCGCCCGCTACCCGGAGCTCGCTCCCCTCAACCGGGCGCTCAGCTCACATCACGCGATCCTCGACGGTGAGATCGTGGCGTTCGACGAGGCCGGGCGTCCGAGCTTCGAGGCGCTTCAGCAGCGAACCCAGCTCGCCTCCTCCTCCCGCGCCAAACGGCAGGCGTCGAGCGCGCCGGTCAGCTACATGATCTTCGATCTGCTGTGGCTGGATGGCCACTCGCTGATGGACCTCCCCTACACCGCCCGCCGCGAGCGCCTGATTGAGCTGGGGCTGCGCGGCGAGCGCTGGCAGACCCCTGAGCACGTGGTGGGACAGGGAGCGGCGCTGCTCGCGGCAAGCGTCGAGCAGGGCCTTGAGGGGATCGTGGCCAAGCGGCTCGACTCCACCTACCAGCCAGGGCTGCGCTCGAGCGGCTGGGTGAAGATCAAGACGGTGGGGCGCCAGGAGCTGGTGATCGGCGGCTGGCTCGCGGGAAAGGGCCGGCGCAGCGAGCGGATCGGCGCGCTGCTGCTGGGCGTGCACGAGGCAGATGGGCAGCTGCGCTACGTGGGGCGCGTGGGCAGCGGGCTCAGCGATGAGGAGCTCGACCGCCTCTCGCAACTGCTGCTGACACTGCGACGCGAGAGCTCCCCCTTCACCGCCGGGCCGGCGCCCCCCAAGGACGCGAGCTTCTGCGAGCCCCGCCTGGTTGCGGAGGTGGAGTTCAGCCAGTGGACCTCGGGAGGGATGCTGCGCCACCCCATCTACAAGGGCCTGCGCGAGGACAAGCCAGCCGAGCAGGTGGTGCGCGAGGATCCAGCCGCCGGGAGCGAGGAACGCGCGGGGCCGGCGCGAGACGGCTTGGTGGTGCCGGCGCAAAGCTTGAAATCCGCCCGCGTCACGGTGGGCGGGCATGAGCTGGCGCTCTCCAACCTCGACAAGGTCCTCTATCCAAGCACCGGCTTCACCAAGCGCCACCTGATCGAGTACTACGCGCAGATCTCCCCCGCGCTGCTGGGTCACCTCGCAGGCCGTGCGCTGACCGTCACGCGCTGGCCGGACGGCGTGGCGGGGAAGTCCTTCTTCCAGAAGAACGCGCCCGCGCACAGGCCTGACTGGGTGAGTACCGTGACGCTCCCGAGCGAGCGCAAGCCGATCGACTACGTGCTCGCCCAGGATCTGCCCACGCTTGCTTGGCTCGCCAACCTCGCAGCGATCGAGATGCACACGCCGCTGGCCCGAGCCCACGCGCCCGAACGGCCGACGGCTGTGGTGTTCGATCTCGATCCGGGGGCACCCGCGGGCCTGCTCGAGTGCTGCCAGGTGGCCCTGCGGCTGCATGACGTCTTCGAGCAGTTGGGCCTGCGCTCCTTCGCCAAGACCTCCGGGTCCAAGGGACTGCAGGTGTATCTGCCGCTCAACAACGAAACCGCCACACACGACCAGGCCAAGCACTTCGCCAGGGCCGCTGCGGAGCTGCTCGCGGGCGCCGAACCAGAGCTGGTGGTCTCGCGCATGACCAAGGCTCAGCGCACGGGCAGGGTGCTGATCGACTGGAGCCAGAACGACGGCAAGAAGACCACCATCTGCGTGTACTCGCTGCGAGCCGCCGAGCGGCCCACGGCCTCCACCCCGCTCGACTGGGAGGAGGTGCGCAGCGCCCGAGAGCACGAGGATCCCACGCTGCTGGTGTTCGAGGCCGCCGCGGTGCTCGCGCGCGTGGCCACCGAGGGCGACCTGTTCGCGCCGGTGATCTCGCTCGTGCAGGAGCTGCCGGAGTTCTGAGGCCGGCGCTGGAACCCAGCGGAGCCGCGAGGCGCGGAACTGTCTTACAGAGTGGTGCGAAACTGTCTAGTAGATAGCTGCGTATCGGTATACTAAGCCCATGTCCGAGAGGCAAACATCGACTGGGACAAGCCCACGGGGGCTCTACACGCGACGCATCGTCGATGACGAGCTAGACGAGCTGATCGCCGGCCTGCCTGCGATTGCGCTCGAGGGCCCGAAGGCCGTCGGAAAGACGGCAACGGCGCTGCAGCGCGCCGTGACCGTCCACCGCCTCGACGACGAGGCGGAGCGGTCGATTGTCCGGGCCGACCCGTCGCGGCTAATCCGCGGCGAGCGCCCGGTGCTGATCGACGAGTGGCAGCGCCTGCCTGAGGCCTTCGACCGTGTACGCCGCGCGGTCGATGAATCGGCGTCGCCCGGAAGCTTTCTGCTGACGGGCTCGGCCTCTCCGATTGATCCGCCAACCCATTCTGGAGCAGGCAGGATCGTGCAGGTACGCCTACGCCCGATGACCCTCGTGGAGCGCAGCCTCGATACACCGACAGTGAGTCTCCGAACGTTGCTGGATGGGAGGCGACCACCTGTTGACGGCCAGACGAGCGTAGGCCTGGAGGGCTACGTCACGGAGATACTCGCGTCCGGCTTTCCCGGATTGCGCGGCCTGCCCCAACGTCTTGCGCGTGCGCAACTCGACGGCTACATCGACCGCATCATCGACCGTGACTTCGACGAGCTCGGGCGCAAGGTGCGTCGGCCGGGGACTCTGCGCAACTGGATGCAGGCCTACGCAGCGGCGACATCCACCACGACCTCCTACGAGAAGATTCGCGACGCGGCGACAAGCGGTCAGGGCGACAAGCCGAGCCGGGCAACAACACAGCCCTACCGGGACGTACTCGAACGGCTCTGGATTCTGGACCCGATCCCCGCCTGGCTGCCGACACGCAGCCAGCTCGCTCGCCTCTCGGCGCCTCCAAAGCACCACCTCGCCGACCCAGCTCTCGCGGCTCGGCTGCTCGGCGCGGACGCAACGACATTGCTGCACCCGAGCCGGGGTGCTTTGCCCATCACGCGTGAAGGAACCTTGCTCGGGGCGCTATTCGAGTCGCTCGTCACACTCTGCGTGCGCGTCTACGCACAAGCCGCGGAGGCACGTACAAGCCACCTACGCACCTGGAGCGGCGACCGAGAGATAGACCTGATCGTCGAGCGTGGACACAAGGTGCTCGCCATCGAGGCCAAGCTCGGCCAGACGCCCGACGAGCGAGACGTGCGCCACCTCAACTGGCTCCGTGACGAGCTCGGCGACGAACTAGCCGACGCCATCATCATCACGACCGGGACGACGGCATACAGAAGAGCAGATGGAATAGCCGTCATACCAGCGGTCCTCCTAGGACCGTGACCACCTCGAGGACGAGCTACGCGACCTCGACGCGCTCACCATCCGTGGTCCAGCCGGGCGGCGCTACTCGAAGGCGGGAGTGGTCCAGCCGGGCATGACCTCGGGCAGGCCCCCGCTGACGCGGTCGGGGAATTGCGCGGGGCGCTTCTCCAGGAACGCGGTTATGCCCTCGACCGCATCGGCGGACTGGCCGCGCGCGGCCATGCCGCGCGAGTCGGCGCGGTGGGCGAGCATGGGGTGCTCGGCGCCGAGCATCCTCCACATCAGCTGGCGCGCGAGCGCCACCGACACGGGCGCGGCGTTCTCAGCGATCTCGCGGGCGAGCGCGCGAGCGGCGTCGAGCAGCTCGCCGGCCGGATGCAGGCTGCGCACCAAGCCGCCCTCCAGAGCCTCCTGCGCGGAGAACACGCGGCCCGTTGAGACCCATTCCATCGCCTGGCTGATCCCAACCACGCGCGGCAGGAACCAGCTCGAGCAGGCCTCGGGGATGATGCCCCGGCGGGCGAACACGAAGCCCATGCGCGCCTCCTCCGAGGCAAGCCGCACGTCCATAGGCAGGGTCATGGTGGCGCCCACGCCCACAGCCGGGCCGTTGATGGCGGCGATCACGGGCTTGGTGCAGTCGAAGATACGCAGCGTGAGCTCGCCGCCGTTGTCGCGCGCGGGACCGGCGTGCTCGTGCTTGCGGTAGTCGAAGGTGTCGCCCCCGCTCGCAAGATCGGCCCCCGCGCAGAAGCCGCGCCCCGCGCCGGTCACGATGACCGCGCGCACCTCGTCGTCCGCGTCGGCCTCATCGAACGCCGCCATCAGCTCGCGCCCCATCGTGGCCGTCCACGCGTTCAAGCGATCGGGGCGGTTGAGGGTGATGGTGAGGACGTTGTCAGCCAGGTCGGTTGCGATCTGCTCGAAGTCGGTCATGCGCGCATCCTTCCAGGTCTGGACAGCTGCAGCTCCGCTGGGCCCTTACAGCTCCGCGCGGTGGAGCTGACCCTCGTAGGGGCCGCGCCCGGCCAGGCATGCGGCCCCGCAGCGCGCGCCGAGGTGCAGCGCCTCAGCGGCGTCCATCCCCACCGCGAGGCCATAGGTGAGGCCGGCGGCGAAGGAATCGCCACACCCGTATGCGTCCGCCACCTCGGCGACCGGCGTGGCGGCCCAGCGACCGGCGCCCGCTGGCGAGCTGTAGCTGCCGCCCATCTGCCCCTCGGTCATCGCCACGAGCGTTGCGTCCCGTTCGGAGCGGGCGCCCACGGTGCGCTCGATTGGATCATCGGCGCTCAGCACGAGCGCATCGAGGTGCACCCCATGCTCGAGCGCGTCCCCAGCGCGCGGGCTGGCCACGAGCACCCGGGACGCGGCGCGCGCGGCGCGCAGCGCGCTCACGTCCCCGGCGGTGAAGTAGATGCCGTCGAAGTCACGCAGCTCCTCCCAGCCAGACCCCTCACCATCGGCGTGCGGCTCCAGCCGCAGCCCGAGCGTGGTGATGGTGCGCTCGCCCGCGTCATCCAGGAGCGTGACCGCGCGGCGCGTGGGCGACGGCACGCGCTCGGCGTGCACACTCACCCCAAGCTCGCTCAGACGCTCGAGCGCCCGCTCGCCGTGCGCGTCGTGACCGAGCACGGTGAACAGCGAGGCTGCGCCGGCAAGGCGGGTGAGCTGGACGGCGGCCACCGCCCCGCCGCCGGCCGGCTCCTCGAATGAGTCGTGGGCGTGGACGATGTCGCCGGCACGGGGCACGTGCACGACGTGAGCGAACTGCACCCACTCGACGTGGCCAACCACCGCGATCCTCGGCCCGCTAGACGCCACGGGTCCAGTTTCACACACAGTCGCCGAGGCTGCGGTTGCGTCCGCGCGAGCACGGACGTCGGCTCACCGAGCTGTTCCCTCAGGACAGCTGGGTCGAGATTGAGGACTCCCACATCCTCATCTCGGAGGATCAGCCATCGGTGCTGGTCCATATGCGCGATTCCTTGAGGCTCGGGCCTGACCGCACCTCCGTCCGCAGCGCCGAGCATCCTGATGAGGCCGTGACGGGCTTTGAGGAACGCATATACGAACTCGGAGTCTCCGCGCTCGCTGACCAGGAGCGTCAGGTCGCCGAGATTCGCGGTCGAGGATCGACGCTGTTGGCGGCTGGCGTCCTGATCGCGTCACTGCTTGCCAAACCCGTCTTCCATGACGGCCACCCGAGCGGCGCGGGTGAGGCCACCGCGACTGTTGTCGGACTCATTGGCATGACCGGCGTCCTTCTCTTTGTCGTGCTGCTGTTGCGCCCCTATCAGCTCGGCTTCAGCGTTAGGGCCGGCGCGACATATGGCGCCCTGTGGGACCAGGGCATCGTTGAGCAGCCGATGGTGGACCTTGCCCTCGCCGACGCCTTCGAGGAGCGGCGGAATCAAAACGCCATGGTCGTCGAGCGCCTCGTGCTGTTCCTCGCGCTTACCCTCGCCTCGCTCCTGCTGGAGGCCGCCGGCCTGGCAGCAGCAGCGGCGCTAAGCTCATAGCAGTGTCTAGCTCTCCTCCCAAAACGCCCCCCAAGCCCGCCAACGTTCCGGCGCCGGGCTCCGTGCCCAAGCTGCCGCAGACGATCTTCAACCTTGAGAAGCGCGGCGGCACAGGCAACGCTGACGAGACGCGGCGCCCCACCGGCAAATAGACACGCCCAATAGGATGCGTGCATGTCCGACCCGCTGCTCGTGGATGAGCCCTCGGCGCACGTTCGCCGGCTCACGCTGAACCGTCCCGAGCAGCTCAACGCGATGACCTCCGAGCTGTGCGAGGCGCTGCACGAGGAGCTGCGGCGCATCGCCATCGACCGCTCCTGCCGGGCGGTGATCCTCACGGGCGCCGGGCGCGGCTTCTGCGCCGGCCTCGACCTCAGCGGATATGGCGCGGCTCCCGGCAACGACGGCAGCGACGAGTCCCGCGACCGCCTGGCCAACCAGGAGCACATGTCGCGCCTGATCCTCGAGCTGCGAGCGTTGCCCCAGCCTGTGATCGCAGCCGTCAACGGGCCGGCCGCAGGGTTCGGCATGGCGCTGGCGCTGGGCAGCGACATCCGCTACGCGGCGCCGGAGGCCGTGTTTCGCGTTGCTTTCATCAACATCGGCGTGTCCAATTGCGACATGGGCACCAGCTGGCTGCTCCCCCGCCTGATCGGCGCCTCGCGCTCGCACGAGCTGATGCTCACGGGACGGCGCGTGGACGCCGAGGAGGCGCTGCGCATCGGCCTCGTGGCCGACGTCGTGGGCGAGGGCGGCCTGGCCGCACGCGCGGTGCAGGGCGCCGAGCAGATCGCGGCGCTCGCGCCGTGGGGTGTGCGCCTGACCAAGCAGGGCATGTGGACGGCCCTGGAGATCCCCTCCGAGCAGGCGGCGGTGGAGTATGAGGATCGCCAGCAGATCATGGCCACGTTCGGGCGTGCGGTGCCCGAGGCGATCGGAGCGTTCCTCGAGAAGCGCCCGGCTGAGTTCGCCGACTAGCGCAGCCGCCGATG
>Ga0210403_10002280_pt1 | contig 17485 bp, 18 predicted proteins | sample IncBWC19MmetaG_FD_150863 | JGI IMG/M metagenome (GOLD analysis project Ga0210403, IMG submission 150863) | Forest soil microbial communities from Barre Woods Harvard Forest LTER site, Petersham, Massachusetts, United States - Inc-BW-C-19-M | ecosystem: Environmental > Terrestrial > Soil >... | reverse complement strand
TCACGGCGCGGATATTTCGCCTCGCGCGGCCCGCGCCCGACGTCACCATGTTGGCTTTGCGCTTTCCGATCGGTCTGCGCGCGCCGTTCAAGGCCGGGCAATATCTGCAGGTCGTCCTGGACGACGGCGATCGCCGTAACTTCTCGATGGCGAATGCCGCGCGCGACAATGACGGCGCCGAATTGCATATCCGCCACGTGCCGGGAGGAACATTTTCGGTCAAAACCCTGTCGGGACTGTCGGCCGGCGATGCCCTGCAGGTCGAATTGCCCTATGGCGACTTTTATCTCCGCGCCTCGGAGCGGCCCGTCATCCTGCTCGCGAGCGGCACCGGCTTTGCGCCGATCAAATCCATCATCGAGACCGCGATCCATGCCGGCAACAGCCGGCCGATGCATCTCTATTGGGGCGCCCGCACGCGCGAGGACATTTATCTGGCGGAGCTGCCGTCGAGATGGGCCGCACGACTGTCCTGGTTTTCCTTCACCCCGGTGTTGTCGGAGCCTTCGTCCTCCTGGACGGGCCGCACCGGCCTCGTCCACGATTCGGTCCGTGAAGATCGCAACGATCTTTCCGGCCACGAAATCTATGCCTGCGGCAATCCGTTGATGGTGAGCGCCGCGCAAACGCATTTCACGGCAGGTCACGGTTTGCCCGACGCGCAGTTCTTTGCGGATGCGTTCGTCGAATCCGGGACTTCCGCATCGCATGATCTCCAACCGGCAGCGGTCCCGTCATGAATATTTTTCGTATCTCTTTTTCCGCTGGTGCCGCGCTGCTCGCCCTGCTCTGCGCCACGCCAAGCCGCGCGGATGACGCCGCCAGCTATCCCGCGCAGAATATCAAGATCATCGTGCCGTTCCCGGCCGGCGGCACCGCCGACACGCCGCCGCAGCCCCTTCAGGAGCAAGCCATATAGCGCTTCGAGACCCGGAATGCCCGACGCATTCTTCAGCATGTTCGGATCGGTCTTGGGGTCTTCCGACCAGCTCACATGGTCCGTGGAGACGATCGTGACATTGCCGGCGGCCAGATGAACCAAATGGATCGGCGGCGACCGGGGTGAATATCGGCCGCGATCCGGTCGCCTTTCGCGCCCCCTGCCGGACCGGCGATTGATGATGGCTTGTGCAGAGCGAAGCCAAAATCTCCTCAGCCATCCCGGCTTGCCCGTTCGGGCGGCTTCCATTATGTATAGACATGTTCGAACGGGGATTAGCCGCCATGGGCGACTGCGTACTGGCCTTCGACGGGATCGGGCAGGACTTTCCGGCGCCGGGACAACGGGCGACCATCCGCGTGCTCGATGGGATCAGCTTCGAGGTCGACCGCGGCAGGTTTGTCGCGGTGATCGGTCCGAGCGGATGCGGCAAGAGCACGCTGCTGCAGATGGCCGCCGGCCTGCTCGCTCCGACCCGGGGCGCGGTGCGTCATCGCGGCCGCAAGGTGACATCGGTCAACACCGAAGTCGGCTTTGTTCCGCAACAGGCTCAGTTGTTTCCGTGGAAAACGCTGGCCGAGAATGTCGAGCTTCCACTGCTGTTGCGCGGCGTGGCCGCAGGCGAACGAAACGAACGAGTCGCGAGCGCGCTGGGCTCCGTCGGGCTCGACGGTTTCGAGAAACACTTTCCGAGCCAGCTTTCCGGCGGCATGCAGAAGCGCGGGTCGATCGCGCGCACGCTGGTCTACCGGCCCGACATCATCCTGATGGACGAACCGTTCGGGGCGCTCGATGCGCAAACCCGCATGGTGATGCAAAACGATCTGCAGAAACTGTCTATGGAGGCCGGGGCGACCGTGGTGTTCGTCACCCACGACATCACCGAGGCCGTGCTGCTTGCGGACCACGTGGTGGTGCTGAGCCAGCGTCCGTCGCGGCTGCTCGCCAACATCCCGATCGATCTGCCGCGGCCGCGCAACATGTTCGAGCCGTTCCGCAATCCCGGCTTCGAAGCCGCCTATGACGCGGTGTGGACCGAGTTCCGTTCCCAGATCGACACCGGGCGGGCCCATTGAACGAGAGCAAGCCGATGACGGACATGGCCTACGACGCACCGCCTTCCGCGGAAAACGCGATGACGCCGCCGCGCAATCCATGGGCCGGAAAGCTCATTCATGGGCTGTTCGCCGTGCTTCCCGGCCTTATACTTCTGTTGTTTTGGCAATGGGCCTCGGGCCGGCTGATCAAGGAAATCTATGTCAGCAAGCCGACCGCGATCGCCGCGCGGCTCTACGAGCTCTTCAGTTCCGGCGAGATCTATCCGCACCTGTGGACGACGGGACAGGAACTCGTATTCGGCTATGTCATCGGCGTCGCCGGCGGCGTGCTGGGTGGCTATGCGCTTGGCCGTTCGCCGCGGCTCGCACGCATCTTCGAGCCCTATGTGATGGCATTCTATGGCGTGCCGAAGATCGCACTGGCGCCGCTGTTCATCATCTGGTTCGGCATCGGCATGGGGTCGAAGATCGCGCTCGCCTCGATCATGGTGTTCTTCCTGGTGTTCTACAACGTGTTCGCCGGCGTGCGCAGCGTCGATCGCGAGCTGGTGAACCTGACGCTGGTGATGGGAGCCAACCAGCGCCAGCTCACCTACCACGTCTATCTGCCGGCGGCCGCTCCTTACGTGATGCTCGGCATGCGGATGGCCATCCCTTACAGCGTCATCGGCGTGATCGTCGGCGAATTCACCTCTTCGACACAGGGGCTCGGCCTGTTCATCCACGAGGCATCCGCGACCTATGATCCTGCCGGCGTGTTCGCCGGCATCGTCATCCTGCTCGGTTTCGTAATGGCGGCCGGCGCACTCGCGGGTCGGCTCGAACGTCACCTGCTGCGCTGGCGCAATCCGTCGGGCGCCGGTCCAAGCGATATCTGACATCAGCCTGCTGCAATCCGGAGAAAGCGATGCGCTTCCATAACAGCATGATCAACCTGCTTGCGATCGGAACGGTGTTGATGCTGATGCCTGCTCCGGCCTCCGCGCAGCAAACGGTACGGATTGCGCAGGGCGTTTCCACGCTGAGTTTCCTTCCAGTGTGGGCCGCGCGTGCCCTCAACACCTTCGCCGCGCAGGGACTGACCGCGAACGCGGTAGTCGTGCCGGGTGGCGACGCGGCCGCGCTCGCCGCCCTGGATGCCGGCGATATCGACCTCGCCGCCGTCGGTTCGGAGACGGTTCTCCGCGCTGCCGCGAAGGGTCAACCCTTCCAGATCGTCTATTCCCTGATGTCGAAGGTTACAATCCAGCTCGTGGTATCACCCGCTCTGCTGGAGCGGACCGGCGTGAGGGCCGGCGATCCACTGGAAAAGCGGCTCGGTGCGCTCAAGGGCGCCACGGTGGGCGTCGCCGCCGTCGGCGGCACGCAGGACGCCGCGGCGCGATGGCTGGCGGCCAAGGGCGGCCTCAATCCGAAAGCCGACATCAAGGTCGCGCAGATCGGCAATCCTGTCGCGTTGCAAGCGGCGCTGGAAAACAAGCAGATCGACGCGTTCGTGCTGTCGCCGCCGGAAGGATTTCTCGCCGAAAAATCCGGCAGCGGCATCATTCTCGCTTCGCTCGGTGACGATTTCCCCATACTCAACCATCAGCCCTACCTCGTTCTCGTCGCCAAGAAGCCGATCGACGACCAGAAGGCGATGCTCTTCGTGAAGACGGCGCGTGCCCTGCAGGCCGCAAGCGATGAATTGGTCAAGCAACCCGATCAGACCGCGCAGGCGATCCACAGGCAGTTCTTCCCCAAGGCGACACCGGAATCCATGATTGCGGCGGTGAAGGCAATGAACAGCGGCGTCGCCGACGGCGGTCACCTCGACGTCGAGGGATTCTCGAACACGCTGACCTTCGCAAGGGAGATCGGCACCAATTTCGGCAAGGACTTCGACGCCAAGGCCGCGGAGAACGATCTCTGGACCAACCGTTTCGTCGACGGCGCCAGGGCAAAATAGTTCAGCCGCTCGGCGTGAACCGCGCGAGCAGGTCGTAGAGCGGACCGGGGTGAACGAGGCGGACCGCGGTAATCGGCTCACCGCTGCGCCAAGTGCGGCGTTCGATCACAAGGCAGGCGGCGCCCTCGTCGATGTTCAATTCGGCGGCGAGAGATTTGTCGGCGTTGCTAGCGGAGATGCGGTGCTCCGCCTGCGTCCATGGCACATGATCGACCAGCCACGCGCTCGGCGATATGGTCGAGAAGTCCTGCTGCATGGCTTCCGGCACCGCCTTCAGATTCAGGATACGGTCTTCCAGCGCGAACGGCTGCATCGCGGCATCATGACGGCAACGCAGCGCCAGGATTGGTGTCCGCAGATCGACTTCAAGCCGTTCCCTGTCCTGCCGCGTGGCGGCGCGCTTCTGCCGTTCCAGGAGCGTAAAGCCATAGCGTTCGCCGCGATTTTCGACCTCCGCTTTCAGGTCGGGGATCTGCAGAACGGCCGAATGAACCTTCGGGCGTGAGACAAAGCTGCCCGCACGCCGCCGGCGCTCTACCAAGCCGGTTGCCGCGAGTGCCGACAGGACCTTGTTCACGGTCATGCGCGCGCAGGAATAGGTATCCATCAGCTCGTGTTCGAAGGGCAGGCGATATCCGGGCGGCCAATCCCCGGACAGGATTCGGCCCTCGATATCGCTCCGGATGCGTTGATAAAGCGCGACCCGGCCGCCGGTCTCCCGTTTCGATATTGCCTTCATGCGGCGAGCAGCCCCCCCAGTCGACGACGGAAGCCGGCTGCGACCGACTCTGCCTGATGGTGTCTGCCGTTTGTCACAACCTTGCGACCGGATGTCCAGACGCAGTCCACAGGAGAGCGTCGGCTGCCGAAGATCCAGCTATCGAGAATCGCGTCGCCCGATCGGTCGGCCAACATCGGGTTTTCGGGATCGAGGCTGACAATGTCGGCGACGTGGCCTTGCGCGAGACCGCCCGCGACGCCGAGGGCTTGCGAACCTCCCGCGAGCGCGTCGTTGAACAGAACGCGGCCGGTCGAGGCAATGGCGGCCGTCGCCATGACATTGCGCGCCCGAAGCGCCAGGCGTTGCGAATACTCCAACTGGCGAAGTTCGTCGGTGGTACCGATCAGGACGTTGGAATCCGAACCGACGCCGAACCGACCGCGCGCACCGAAAAAAGCCGTCGCGTTGAAGATACCGTCGCCAAGATTGGCTTCGGTAACCGGACAGAGACCCGCAACCGCACCTGTCGCTGCCATCGCCCGGGCTTCCTCGTCCGTCATGTGGGTGGCATGAATCAGGCACCAACGGCGATCGACGGGCGCATGATCAAGCAGCCATCGGACGGGCCGGCTGCCGCTCCAGGCGATGCAATCGTCGACCTCCTTCATCTGTTCAGCGATGTGAATGTGGATCGGGCCGTCGGCTGCCAACGGCAGGATCGCAGCCAATTGGTCCGGCATGATCGCGCGCAGCGAATGCGGCGCGATACCGACCTTTGCCCCGCGACAGCCGGCGACAGCCCGCTGTGAGGCCTCGAGCAGCCGGGTGAACTGATCGACGGTGTTGATGAAACGCCGCTGCCCTTCATCCGGCGCGCGGCCGCCGAAGCCGGCATGCGCGTAGAAGACCGGCAACAGTGTCAGGCCGATGCCGCTTGCCTGTGCCGACGCCGCGATGCGCCCGGCCAGTTCGGCGATATCCTTGTAGGGCGCGCCTGACCGATCGTGATGGACGTAGTGAAACTCGCCGACCCGCGTGAAGCCCGCCTCCAGCATCTCGACATAGGCCTGCGCCGCGATCGCTTCGATATCCTCGGGGGTCATGCGGCTGACGAAGCGGTACATCAATTCGCGCCACGTCCAGAAACTGTCGGATGAACCGCCCCTGACTTCGGTCAGGCCCGCCATGCCGCGCTGAAAGGCGTGGCTGTGAAGATTTGGCAATCCCGGCAAACCGATCGCGTGCCGCTCGTCGCCGGAGATCGCCGTCACACCGGTCTCGACCGCAGCGATACGGCCATTGTCGATCGACAGTCTCACATCGCGCGACCACCCGTCGGAAAGCAGGGCCTCCCTGAAATGCAACTGAGGCAAGTTCTCCTCCGACCGCCATGAGGCGCTGGACAGCGCCACTCCTTGCTGTAATATGTATAGACAAAATAGAGCCCATGCCAAGCGTTTGCCGCAGAGGATAGCGAGCTTCCATCGTCATGACTGCCGCTGATCGTGTCTGGCATCGCTGTCGGCTTGCGACGCTCTCCCCGCAGCGCGAGGGCCTCGGCATCGTCGAGGACGGTCTGATCGCCGCCCGGGACGGCATCATCGTCTTTGCCGGACCAAGGGCGGATGCGCCTTCGAATCTTGGCGCGGCGCAGTCCGTCGACTGCGAAGGCCGCTGGATCACACCCGGTCTGATCGACTGCCACACGCATCTTGTTTATGGCGGCAATCGCGCCGAGGAATTCGAGCTGCGGCTTGCGGGGGCAAGCTACGAGGAAGTCGCCCGGCGCGGTGGCGGTATCGTGTCGACGGTGAAGGCCACGCGCGCAGCAGGCGAGGACGAACTGGTGTCCGGCGCGCAACGCCGCCTCGATGCGCTTATAGCCGAAGGCGTGACGACAGTTGAAATCAAGTCGGGCTATGGGCTCGAGCTTGCGACCGAGCGCCGCCAGCTCCGAGCGGCGCGGCGGCTCGGAAACGAAAATCCGGTCACGGTACAAACGACGTTTCTGGGCGCGCACGCGCTGCCACCCGAGCGAGCTGGCGATTCCAAAGCCTACATCGCCGACGTCTGCGAGATGATCCCGCCCCTCGCGGCCGAAGGTCTGGTCGATGCCGTCGACGCCTTCTGCGAAAACATCGCCTTTTCTCCGGAGGAAACGGCGCAGGTATTTTCCCGGGCGCGCGAGTTCGGCCTTCCCGTCAAGCTGCACGCCGATCAGCTCTCGAACCTGCATGGCGCAGCCCTCGCGGCGCGATTCGGCGCATTGTCGGCCGATCATCTCGAATATGCCGACGAGGACGGCGTTGCGGCGATGGCGGGCGCGGGCACTGTTGCTGTCGCGCTTCCCGGCGCTTTCTATTTTCTGCGCGAGCGGCAGGCGCCGCCGGTTGAGCTGATGCGCAAGCACCGCGTCAGAATCGCCCTTGCAACCGACAGCAATCCCGGTTCGTCGCCGCTCACTTCGTTGCTCCTGACAATGAACATGGCTGCGACGCTGTTTCGCTTGACCGTGGAAGAGTGCCTCGCCGCAGTGACCCGCGAGGCCGCGCGTGCGCTCGGTCTGTTCGGGGAAACCGGAAGCCTCGAGGCAGGCAAGCGTTGCGACCTCGCCATCTGGGACATCGAGCGGCCCGCCGAGCTGGTCTACCGGATCGGATTCAATCCGCTTCACGCGCGGGTCTGGCGAGGCCATACAACATGAATCTGCCGACCTCTTCTTCATCAACACCGGATTTCCACTCATGACACGTATCGACAATGCGCGCGTTGTTCGTGCGGCCCGCGGACCCGAGCTTTCGGCGAAAAGCTGGCTCACGGAAGCGCCGATGCGGATGCTGATGAACAATCTCGATCCGGATGTTGCAGAGAAGCCGGGCGAGCTCGTGGTCTATGGTGGCATCGGCCGTGCCGCGCGCGACTGGGAAAGCTTTGACCGAATCGTTACGACGCTCAAGCGCCTCGAGGGCGACCAGACGCTCGCGGTGCAGTCCGGCAAGCCGGTCGGCGTGTTTCGCACCCACGTCGATGCGCCGCGCGTTCTGATCGCCAACTCCAATCTGGTGCCGCATTGGGCGACGTGGGAGCACTTCAATCTGCTCGATCGCAAGGGCCTGATGATGTACGGCCAGATGACAGCCGGCTCCTGGATCTATATCGGCAGCCAGGGCATCGTTCAGGGCACCTACGAGACCTTCGCCGAGCTTGGCCGCCGGCACTACGGCGGTAATCTCTCCGGCAGATGGATCCTCACCGCGGGGCTTGGCGGCATGGGCGGCGCGCAACCACTCGCTGCGGTGATGGCAGGTGCCTCATGCCTCGCGATCGAATGCCAGCCGTCACGTTTCGAGATGCGCATGCGCACGCGTTATCTCGACCGCCAGGCCAAGGACCTCGACGAGGCGCTGGCGATCATCGAAGAGGCGGGAAAGACGCACAAGCCGGTTTCGGTCGGTCTGCTCGGTAACGCGGCGGAAATCTTCCCCGAATTGGTCAGACGTGGCATCCGGCCCGACGCCGTCACCGATCAGACGTCTGCACACGATCCCGTCAATGGTTATCTGCCGAAGGGCTGGTCCATTCACGAATGGCAATCGCGGCGCGAGAGCGATCCGAAAGCCGTTGATCGCGCCGCGCGCGCCTCCATGGCCGAACATGTTCGCGCCATGCTCGACTTTCACCGGATGGGCATTCCCGTCGTCGATTACGGCAACAACATAAGACAGATGGCGCTTGAGGAAGGCGTGAAGGAGGCGTTCGATTTTCCGGGGTTCGTGCCGGCCTATATCCGTCCGCTGTTCTGCCGCGGCATCGGTCCGTTTCGCTGGGCCGCGCTCTCGGGCGATCCGGAGGACATCTATCGCACCGATGAGAAGGTGAAGGAGCTGATGCCTGATGATGCCTCGCTGCATCATTGGCTCGACATGGCGCGCCAGCGCATCGCGTTTCAGGGACTTCCCGCGCGCATCTGCTGGGTCGGCCTCGGCGACCGGCACCGGCTCGGCCTCGCCTTCAACGAGATGGTCGCCCGCGGTGAATTGAAGGCGCCAATCGTGATCGGTCGCGACCATCTCGATTCCGGCTCCGTTGCGTCGCCCAATCGCGAGACCGAGTCCATGCGCGACGGCTCGGATGCCGTATCCGACTGGCCCATGCTGAACGCGCTCCTCAATTGCGCCAGCGGCGCGACCTGGGTGTCGCTGCATCATGGCGGCGGCGTCGGCATCGGCTATTCGCAGCACGCCGGCATGGTCATCGTTTGCGACGGCACACAGGAAGCGGCGCAACGCATCGGCCGGGTGTTGTGGAACGACCCGGCAAGCGGCGTGATGCGGCATGCCGATGCCGGCTACGAGCTCGCGATCGAATGCGCGCGGAAGAACAACCTCGATCTGCCGAGCCTCGATGGCCGGTAGCTTTCGGTGAAGATTGTTCGCGCCAGCCATTGGCGGACGACGCCCTGGAAGAACGGCGGCGGCTCGACGACAGAGATCGCCGTCGAGCCGTTCGCAGCCACGCTGGACAATTTCGATTGGCGCATCAGCATGGCGCGCGTTGCCTCTGATGGACCATTCTCCGAATTTGCCGGCATCGATCGTACGCTGTCCATCGTCAAGGGAAACGGATTGGCGCTGACAGTCGGAGATGCCGCGCCGGTCGTGCTCGACCGCAACTCTGAACCCATCCGCTTTCCGGGCGACAGACCGACGTCCGCGCGGCTCCTGGCCGGCGAAATCATCGACCTGAACGTCATGACCAGGCGGGGCAGGTTCGAACATCGGCTGCAGCGCCTTCGTGCGCCAGCGCAATGCGAATTTGATGGCCATGATATTGCAGTGGTCGTCGCCTGTTCCAGCGATGTCACGCTGACCTTATGGGATAACGTGATCGGTCTGGCCAACGGTGATGCGGCGATCCTGGAACGCGCTGGTGACGCCTCGTTTCGCGTCGCGTCGGTTACCGAGGCAGACTGCCATCTCGTGCTGCTGCGTGAATGCCGCGATCAGGCGGGCTGAGGATATCCGGCCGCACGCGCCTCGGCATCCCAGCGCATCATCAGGCCATAATCTTCGATGGCGACCGGCACGAAAGCATCGAGGCGAAGCCGATCCCTCAAGCCCGTGCACGCTTGAGCATCGGCGAAAGTCAAAAGTGTGGCCTGCAAACGCGAGACGATTTCGTCGGGGCAGCCGGATGAAGCGACCAGAAACGGAACCGGAGCGGGATCGGTGGCCGCAACAACCCTGATCTGCGATCCAAGCTCCGGCTGATGATGCAGCATCAAGTCCAGCGCATAGCCGTCGAGCGGGCCGATATCGATATCGCCGGCAAGGAGCGCCTCGGTGACGCGCCGCGGCGTCGTCAGCGGCCCAATGCTCTCGCGATAGAGTTTTGCGCCACGCTGCCGATAGTACGGCAGCAGGTGGTGCCGGAGCGCATTGTAGCCGGAATGGGAGTCCTCGACCGTGTATCCGAGACGCCCGCCGAAAGTGTCCTCGATCGTGCGGAACCCCGAGTCCGCCCGAACGACGAGACGCGTGTCGTAGACGGGCCGCCCGGAAATCGGGGCTTTACCAGGAACGGGGGCCGCAACCGGCCGCGGCGGCTGCGCCGAGAGCGCGAAGGGAAACCCGCACATGAAGGCGCAGCCAAGGTCAGCCCGCGACCACAGATCGGATAGAAGAAGCGGAAAGGCGTGATCGAGAATATCGAGCTCTACGCCGCTTTGGCGCGCCAGCCAACCGAACAACTCCTTCCACGCGGCAGCCGCCTGCGGATTGACCGAATACATTCGCGCGTTGGCGACATAGCGCATGTCTTCAGGGCCTCGCGGCGGCCGCTCGATCAGGCAAAACGAAGGCGCTGCCCTACTCCGAGCCGCTCTGATTTTTCGAGCATTGCATGACCCAACGCAATATCGGACAGCGAAAGCCCGCGATGCCAGAGCAGGTTGGTCTCACCGTCGCTTTCCCGGCCCGGCTTGAGGCCGGCGACGATCTGTCCGAGCTCCGCGTGCAGCGTCGCCTCGGACAGTTTTCCCGCCTCGACGTGGGCACGGAGGCTGCCGAACTTGCCGCCTTTGCATTGTCCCCAATCGTCGACCACAAGCTTGGTCATGATATCGGTCAGCGACAGCTCGATTGCGCTCATCGTTCCATAGGGCACGACGAAGGCGCCCTTTTTGATCCATTCCGTCTTCAACATCGGCGTCGGCTTGTCGAGCCGAGACGCCTCCACGACGATGTCGGCCCCTTCGACGCACGTCTTCCAGTCAACGGTTGCAACCACCTTCTTTCCGAGATCCCGGCTCAGCCGCTCGGCAAAGCCGTTGCGGCTCTCCTCGCGACGCGAATGCACCCGGATCTCGTCGAAATCGAAGAGATGATCGAGCAGGCGAACATTCCAGTAGGCGGTGCCGCGCGCCCCGATGTGGCCGAGCACCTTTGAGCCTTTTCGAGCCAGATATTTGGCGCCGATCGCGGTGATCGCACCGGTACGCATATCAGTGATGCCACTCGCGTCCAGGATCGCCTTCGGCGCCCCTGTACGCGGATCGAACAAGGCGAGGATCGCGAGCTCCGAAGGAAAGCCGAGCTTGTAATTGTCGACGAAGTCACCCACGATCTTGACCCCGGCGGAGTCGATCGGCGGCCTGATAGCGCCGCGCAGCACGTTGAAATGGCCGTTGGCCACGCCGGGTTCAAGATGAACGCGCGGCTCGATGACGGTTTCGCCTCTGCCCTGGGCCGAAAGGCTCGTCTCGATCGCGTTGAGGATTTCCTCGTCGGTGATATTGAGCTCGTCGATATCGAGGCGATTGAGATAGGCAATGTAGATCGGCGGCACGAAAGGGCTCCGGCGCTATTCCTTATGTCTATACATAATATCCTGAGAACCGGGAGTCAACTTGGCTGACGAGAGACGTAGCCTGCAAGGCCACCGAAACTCCGCCGCATTGACGCACGAAGACATCAGGCAAAGTGCGTCAGGCGACAGCGGAGAAGCCGGCTGTTTCGCGTTTTCGAGGACCGTCGCAGACCAAAGCGCCTTGCGTAAGGGGAGTCTGCAATGAACGAGAGCATCCTTCTGCGGCCTGGAAACGTCACCCTGGCTGAGTGTCGGGCGATCTATCGCGGCACGTCCGTTGAGCTCGACTCCGCCTGTTGGTCCGTCATCGAAAAAAGTGCGGCAGCGGTGGCGTCCATTGTCAGCAAGGGCGACCCCGTCTATGGCATCAACACAGGGTTCGGCAAGCTTGCCAGCGTCCGCATCGCAACCGAAGATCTGGAAACACTCCAGCGCAACATTGTCCTTTCCCACGCGGCGGGTGTCGGCGAACCGATGCCGGTCGCGACGGCCCGCTTGATGATGGCGCTGAAGCTGACCAGCCTTGCGCAAGGGGCGTCAGGGGTAAGGCGTTCCACCGTCGCCATGCTCGAGGCCTTTCTCGCCCATGGTCTGACGCCGGTGATACCGTCGCAAGGTTCTGTTGGCGCCTCGGGCGACCTCGCCCCCTTGGCACATCTGGCGGCGACGATGATTGGCATCGGCGAGATTGTTGTCGCGGGCCACCGCTTGCCTGCTGAGGAGGCGCTGCTGCGCGCAGGCCTGACACCGTTGGTGCTCGGTCCCAAGGAAGGGTTAGCACTATTGAACGGCACGCAATTCTCGACGGCTGCCGCACTTGCCGGATTGTTCGAGTCCGAAAACCTGTTCCGCGCCGCGCTCGTCACGGGTGCGCTTTCGACCGATGCCGCGAGGGGATCGGATGTCCCCTTCGATCGCCGCATCCATCTGCTTCGCCGTCACCATGGCCAAATGGAGACAGCGGACGCGCTGCGTGCTCTCATGGCCGGCTCGTCAATCCGCGCATCCCACCTCGTCGGGGACGATCGGGTCCAGGACCCCTATTGCCTGCGTTGTCAGCCCCAGGTGATGGGCGCGGTACTCGACTTGTTGCGGCAGGCGGCCGCCACATTGGCTATCGAGGCAAACGGCGTCTCCGACAATCCACTCATTTTCCCGGACGACAATGAAGCCCTTTCGGGAGGCAATTTCCACGCTGAACCGGTTGCTTTCGCCGCCGACATGATGGCCTTGGCGATCTGCGAGATCGGCTCGCTCGCCGAACGCCGTGTCGCCATGCTGATTGATCCCGCGCTTTCGGGTTTGCCAGCGTTTCTGACACCAAAGCCGGGACTCAACTCCGGCTTCATGGTCCCACAGGTCACCGCCGCGGCCCTGGTATCCGAAAACAAGCAGCGCGCTTATCCAGCCAGCGTCGACTCCATTCCGACGTCCGCAAACCAGGAAGATCACGTCGCCATGGCAGCGCATGCAGCAACGCGGCTCCTGCCGATGGTACGGAATGCCGTTGCCGTGATCGGCATCGAATTGCTGGCGGCGGCGCAGGGCTGTGATTTTCACGCGCCGCTGACATCAAGCCCACCGCTCGAGCGCGTTCGCGCGCTCCTGCGGCAGGAGGTACCTCGTCTCGAGAACGATCGGCACCTCTACCCCGACGTGCAGAAATCGATCGCACTGGTGCGTGACGGCGCGATAGCCGGCGTCACCGGAATCCTGCTTCCGGAAATCTGCGGCGAATACCGGTGAGCTGTAGTCGGTGGTCAGCGCTTTCGATTTGAAGTACCGCCCCAGGATTGAGCAGACTGCCGACGACTCTGCACAGAAAACGGCACGTAAAATTTCTCCGGCGGTGATATTGAGGTCTGTCCCTTGACACGGCTAACTTGATGCCGCCGGGTCAGATCATTGTAGCCGAGGAGCGAAGCGTATGCGCGGAACCACCCTTATCGCCGTGGGAGCGGCCTTGCTGCTGTCGGCGTCGGCCTTCGCCCAAGACGTCCTCAAGACCGCCGTCGATGGCACGTTTGCGCCGCATGCGATGCCAAAACTGTCAGGCGGCATCGAAGGCTTCAACGTCGATCTCTCCGACGCCATCGCGCATCAGCTCGACAAGAAGATCACGGTGGATGCCGCGCAGTTCTCCGGCCTCGTCCCGGCACTACAGGCCGGCACTTACGACTTCCTGATCGCTCCGGTGACCGTCACGAAGGAGCGCGCCGAGAGCATGCTTTTCACGGAGGGATACCTCAACACCGATTTCCAGTTCATCATCAAGCGAGACGCGCCCGATATCACAAAGCTCGAGGAGCTTAAAGGCAAGGTGATTTCGGTCAACAAGGGGTCGGCCTATGATAGCTGGGCGCGGGGACTGGAAGAAAAGATCGGCTGGAAGGTCGAATCTTTCGGAACGCAGACCGACGCGGTCCAAGCTGTGCTTTCCGGCCGCGCCGACGCCAATGTCGCCGGCAACACCGTCATCCAATGGGTGGCCAAGAACAACCCGCAAATCAAGCTGTCCTATCTCTATTCCACCGGCTTGGTCTGGGCCATTGCGCTGCGCAAGGATTCTGCCGCGCTCCGCAATACGCTCGACGTCGCGCTGGAATGCCTGAAGGCCGACGGTACCATTGCCAAGCTGCACGAGAAGTGGTTCGGCACAAAACCCGCGCCGGGTTCTGCCGCCCTCACGGTGTTTGCGGGATACGGCGTACCCGACATGGCCGGCTACGACCCGACGGCACACCAGACCACCTGCAAATAGATCCATGCGGCCGGGCAATCCGATCATCGACATTCGCGGCGTCCACAAGCGCTTCGGTACGGTAGACGTGCTGAAGGGTGTCGACCTGGCGGTGGCGCCGCAGGAGCTCGTGTTCCTGATCGGGCCGTCAGGCGCCGGCAAGAGCACGCTGCTACGTTGCTGCAACCGGCTCGAAGAGCCCGACAGCGGCTCGATCCGGTTCGACGGCGTCGAGCTGCTCGGCGACAAGACGGATATCAACGCCATGCGGCGACGGATCGGCATGGTGTTCCAGTCGTTCAATCTCTATCCGCACATGACCGCACTCGGCAATGTCACGCTGGCGCTGCGCAGGGTGCTGCGGAAGCCGCGAGACGAAGCCGAGGCGATGGGTCTTGCAGTACTCAAGCGGGTCGGCCTCGCCGACAAGGCGAAATCCTATCCGAGCGAATTATCGGGCGGCCAGCAGCAACGGGTCGCCATTGCACGTGCGCTGGCGCTCGAGCCAAAGATGGTGCTGTTCGACGAGCCAACTTCGGCGCTGGATCCCGAACTCGTCGGCAGCGTGCTGGCGGTGATGCGGGATTTGCGCGAAAGCGGCATGACGATGCTCGTCGTCAGCCATGAGATGCGCTTTGCCCGCGAAGCCGCCGACCGCATCGTGTTCATGGATCACGGCACGATCCTGGAACAGGGACCGCCCAAGCAGATATTCACCGCCGCGGCTCACGAGCGCACGCGCGCGTTCATGGCCGAAGTCATTCGTTGAGGCCGCCGCGGTGGAACATTTCGTCGATACCTTTTTCAAGCCCTCGATCCTGGCCTCGACCTGGCCCGCGATCGCAAAGGGCATGCTGGTCACGATCGAGATCGCTATCCTCGTCGTCATCACCGGTCTTGCGCTTGGCCTGTTCCTCGCCGTGCTTCGCACGTTGCGATACCGCCTGCTCAACATCCTCATCGTCCTCTTCGTCGACTTCTTTCGTGCGATCCCGCCGCTGGTCGCGGTGCTCTTGATCTATTTCGGGCTGCCGAACGTCGGCATCAACCTGCCGAGTTTCGCCGTGCTCTGGGTCGTGTTGTCGATGGTGCTCACCGCCTTCGCGGAGGAGATCTTCTGGGCCGGCATTCTCTCGGTTCGCAAGGGACAGTGGGAGGCCGCGCGCTCGACCGGTCTCGGCGCCGGACGGACGCTCGCCTATGTGGTGCTGCCGCAGGCGATCCGGCTCGCAGTGCCGCCGCTTACCAACCGCACTATTGCCATCATCAAGAACACGGCGCTCGGAACCGTTATCGGCGTACCCGAAATCATCAACAACGCCACGACCGCCGTATCCTTTCTGGGCAACGCCACGCCGTTGATGATGGGCGCTTTGGCCTATCTGATCCTGTTCGCTCCAATCATCGCGTTCGGCGCATGGATCGAGCGGCGCTTCGCCTGGAGGCGCACCTGATGGAGGCGATCGCTCAACAGTTCTTCAATCTTGCGATCATGGCAAAGGCCTTGCCGCTGGTGCTGACCGGGCTTTGGACGACACTCCTGATCTGTGCGGTGGTCATTCCGATGGGGCTAGCGGGCGGCGTCCTCGTGGCCGCCGCCAGCCTGTCGCCTCGCGCCACATTTCGACAGGTCATTAAGCTGCTCGTGGATCTCTTTCGCGCTCTGCCGCCGCTCGTGCTTCTGATCATGGTCTATTCGGGCCTGCCCTTTGCCGGAATCCGGCTGACGCCGCTCGCCGCGGTGTCGATCGCCTTCTTTCTCAACAATTCCGCCTATTACGGCGAGATACTGCGCGCCGGGATCGAAAGCGTACCTTCAGGCCAGTGGGAAGCCGCCCGCTCCACGGGCCTCAGTGCAACACACACTTTTGTCTGGGTGGTGCTCCCGCAAGGCGTCCGCAACGTGCTGCCCGATCTCGTGTCCAACACCGTTGAAGTCGTAAAGCTGACCTCGCTCGCAAGTGTCGTCTCGATGCCCGAGATGCTTTATTCTGCCGACATGGCCCGCTCGCTCACATTCAACGCCTCGCCCATCGTCTTGGCGGCGGCGATCTATTTGGCCTTGCTTTGGCCCGCGGTGCGGTTCGTCAGTCGTCTCGAGCACACCGTATCCCGCTGAACCGTCAGGAGCCGATCCATGCGCCTTGTCAATGTTGCCGCTGCCCAGATGGGCCCGATCCAGAAGGCTGACGGCCGCGACACCGTGGTGAAGCGCATGCTTGCGCTGATGGAGGAGGCCAAGACGAATGGCGCAGAGCTGATCGTCTACCCGGAGCTCGCGCTCACCACCTTCTTTCCGCGCTGGTACATGACCGACCAGGCGGAGGTCGATCGCTGGTTCGAGCGCGAGATACCGAACGCAGCAACCAGGCCGCTATTCGAACGCGCCGCGCAATACCAGATCGCAATGAGTTTCGGATATGCCGAGCTGACGCCGGATGGGCATCATTTCAACACCTGCATCCTCACCGACAAATTCGGGCGGATCGTCGGCAAGTACCGTAAGGTGCATCTGCCCGGACATTCGGAGTTCGACACGGAGCGCGCCTTCCAGCATCTCGAAAAGCGGTATTTCGAGCCGGGCGATCTCGGCTTCAGGGTTTGGCGCGCGCTCGGCGGTGTCATCGGTATGGCGATCTGCAACGATCGACGCTGGCCGGAGACGTATCGCGTGATGGGCCTGCAAGGGGTCGAGATGGTCCTGCTCGGCTACAATACCCCGTCAGTCAATTCACAGCAGGGCGCGGAAGGTCCCGAGAAGCGGCTGTTCCACAATCGCCTTTCGGTGCAGGCCGGCGCCTACCAGAATTCGACCTGGGTCGTGGCTGTCGCCAAAGCAGGCAGCGAGGACGGGCATCCGATGATTGCCGGCAGCCTGATCGTCGATCCCAGTGGCGAGATCGTCGCCGAAGCACGCACCGAAGACGACGAACTATTGATCCACCCCTGCGATCTCGACGCCACCGTGTTTGGCAAGAAGACGATCTTCGATTTTGCCCGCCATCGGCGCATCGAGCATTACGGCCTGATCACGAGCCGCGCCGGTGCGGTCCTTCCGCCCGAGGAATGACGTTTTTCGGATGCCGGCAGATATCGTCCGTCAATGCCGTGCGAACTGAACCGCACCCAGAGCCATGGTGACGGCCGCCTGCGTCGGATCGATGATCGGTACGCCGAGCGCCCGCTCCAGCGCGGCGCGGTGCCGCGCCAT
>Ga0210403_10002279_pt1 | contig 17486 bp, 12 predicted proteins | sample IncBWC19MmetaG_FD_150863 | JGI IMG/M metagenome (GOLD analysis project Ga0210403, IMG submission 150863) | Forest soil microbial communities from Barre Woods Harvard Forest LTER site, Petersham, Massachusetts, United States - Inc-BW-C-19-M | ecosystem: Environmental > Terrestrial > Soil >... | reverse complement strand
GTCAAGGCTGCTACTCGCACTCGAACCGTTTTGCGGAATCTGTTGGGCGCATCGAATCGTACTTCGCCGTGGGCCCGCGGCGATTCTACCGTGGGTAAAACATCGACAAACAATTCGTGCACTGGGGTACCCATCAGTTCCGGCGTAGTCCGCTCCAGCAGACGCAGGGCAGCGGCGTTGACCAGGGTGATCCGTCCGTCGAGGCCGGTGGTGATCAGGCCGCTGCTGATGGAGTGAATGATGTTTTCGTGCAGCGCCTGCAGATTTTCGAGGGCGCCGCTGGTGTCTTTCAACTGGACGCCGACCTGGCGCAATTTTGAGGTTAGCAGTCCGGCCAGGTAAGCCACCGCCAGGAAGGCGAACAGATTGACGAAGATGATGGCCTGCAGCGCTTTGGTGGCAGGATGCGTGGTGCAATAGGAGGGAACCACGCCGTAGTAATTCAGTTCCAGCACCGCTCCATAAAGGATGAAAGCCAGGGCCGCGACCAGATGCGCCCATACGCGTGGCAACAGCACGCTGGCTACGATGATTACCAGGGGGTAAAGAAAGTTGAGAGAACTGTCCCAGCCTCCGGTTTCGTGGACCACCAGGCTGACCAGAATCAGATCGGTCAAGACCTGCAGGGTGGCTTGCAAACGGTGTTCCTGCCAGAAGGAGAGCAACAGCACGTAGAACAGCGAAAGGCTGTACCAGAACAGCATGGTACTGATGAAGAGCCGGATGGGCAGAGGCGCGGGAGTGAACTGGGCGACCGCCAGTTCAATAGCAAGCAGAAGAGTCAGAATGAAGATTCTGACCCGAACCAGCCACACCAGCCAATTGCGCTCATCAAACGTCGATTGCATTGCGATCTCGGGTCTTCAGGTCTTCGGTCTTCATCCAGGTCTTAGGCAGGTTCCCTGGGTGTCAGGTCTTGAAACCAAAGACCTGACACCCAAGACCCGGTTTTATTAGCCAGCCAGTTTGGCGATCATGGCGAACAGCGGCATGTACAGTGAAATAACGATGCCGCCGACGGTCACACCCAGTACCGCGATGATGACCGGCTCCAGCATGGCCAGCATGTCCTTGGTGGCGGCGTCGACTTCTTCTTCGTAGAAGTCGGCAATTTTCTGCAGCATGGAGTCCATGGCGCCGGTGGCTTCGCCGACTCCGATCATCTGCGTCACCATGTTGGGAAACACGCCGCACTCGCGCAAGGGATCGACGATGGTGCGCCCCTCTTCGATGGCTTTGCGAACTTTCATCAGCGCCTCTTCGAGCACCGCGTTGCCCGAGGTGCGGGCGGTGATGGACAAGCCTTCCAGAATCGGAACGCCCGAAGTGATCAGGGTGCCCAGCGTACGGGTGAAGCGGCCGACTGCAATCTTGCGCAGCAGCGACCCGATCACGGGGATGAAGAGCAGCATCTTGTCGAAGTAGTAGCGGCCGCGAGGATGCTTGCGGATCTGCTTGATTCCGAAGAACAGCGCGATGCCGACCACGCCGAACATCCACCAGAAAGTCTGCACGAACGCGCTGAGTCCCATGACGATGCGCGTGGGCAGGGGCAGGGAAACGCCCAGTCCGGCGAACAGGTTGGCGAAGATGGGCACCACCCACTTGAGCAGTGCGCCCACGATCAACCCGGCCATGCTGACCACGGCGACGGGGTAGATCAGCGCTGACTTGACCGCCGATTTCAGACGTACGGCCTTTTCGACATACACGGCCATGCGCTGCAGAATAATGTCCAGAATACCGCCGGTTTCACCGGCCTCGACCATGTTGGTGGTGAGGTCGTCGAAGACCACGGGATACTGGCGCATGGCGTTGGCCAGCGTGGCGCCACCTTCGACCGTGGTCCGCACCCCGGTAAGGACTTTCTGGAAGGCCTGGTTCTCCTGGTTGGCCGCCAGAATTTCCAGACACTGGACCAGGGGCAGACCGGCATCGATCATGACCGAAAACTGGCGAAAGAAAATCGCAGTGTCTTTGGTCGAGACTTTGCCCGAGCCGAATGTGGGCATGGAAAATTCCTTGCCCTTTTCACGGATCGCGCCGGGCGTGATGCGCTCGCGCCGCAACGCTTGGGCCAACGACTGCTTGTTGGCCGCCATCCGCTCCCCGGAAATTTTCTGCCCGGATGCGTCCTTGCCTGAAAATGTAAAGACTGGCATGGTTTAGCTTCTCCTCATTGTAAGTGCGTTCTGGTTTTCAAAAACTTCTACTCGAGCCTCGGTCCCGTACCCTCCACGTTTAGTGCTTGGAAGGAGCAGCCCCTTTAGCCAGAGTCGTTCCCGCGGGCGTACGGCTCGTAAGAGTGGCGCCGCGGTTGATCATTTCCTGCAACTCATCCGTATTGCTGGAACGCGCCATTGCGGTTTCCAGCGTGATTTCCTTCTTGAAAAAAGCAGTGGCCAAGGACTGGTTGAACGTCTGCATTCCGAATTTTTCCTGACCGGATTGCATCGACGAGTAGATCTGGTGAATTTTGTCTTCGCGAATCAGGTTGCGCACGGCGGCGTTGGGCACCAGAATCTCCATGATCATGGAGCGGCCCTTGCCATCGATGCGGGGCAGCAGGCTTTGACACATGATGCCTTCCAGAACCAGCGACAGCTGGGCGCGAATCTGCGGCTGCTGGTGGGCCGGAAACACGTCGATAATTCGGTTGATGGTCGAGGTCGCCGAGTTGGTGTGCAGCGTGCCAAAGGTCAAGTGGCCGGTTTCAGCGATGCGCAGCGCCGACTCGATGGTTTCCAGATCGCGCATTTCGCCGATCAGCACCACATCAGGATCTTCACGAAGCGCGGCGCGCAAGGCGTCAGTGAAGCTCTTGGTGTCGGCGTGCAGTTCGCGCTGGTTGACCAGACAGTTCTTGTTCATGTGCACGAACTCGATCGGATCTTCGATGGTAAGAATGTGGTCGTGACGCTCACTGTTGATCTTGTCGATCATGGCCGCCAGCGTGGTTGACTTGCCCGATCCGGTTGGACCCGTCACCAGGACCAGGCCGCGGGGCTTGTCGCACATCTTGCTGACCACCGGCGCCAGACCGAGCTGATTGAACGACTTGATCTCGAAAGGAATCAGACGGAAGACGGCAGCCGTGGCTCCGCGCTGGTTGAAGACGTTGGCGCGGAAGCGGGCCAGGCCTTTCAACCCGAAGGAGAAGTCGAGCTCGAGACTCTCTTCGAAGCGGTGCTTCTGGGCATCGGTCATGACGCTGTAGGCCAACTGCTTGGTTTCGGCCGGCGTCATCTGCGGCAGGTCGAGCGGCACGAGGTGGCCGTGCACACGAATCTGGGGCGGCGAGTTGGTGGTGATATGCAAGTCGCTGCCGTTCATCTCGAGCATTCTCTTGAGCAGATCGCTTAACGACAAACCCATAGAAACGTCCTTCCCTTTCCGTCGCTACTTCCGAATCAATGAATCGTTTCGCGGGAGACTTCCTCGAGCGTGGTCATCCCCGCCATCACCTTGATCAGTCCACTGCGGCGCAGCGTGATCATGCCGCACTCGATGGCTTTTTTCTTCAATTCCAGCGCCGACGCACCGACCAGAACCAGTTCGCGAATCTGGTCGTCGACTTCCATGACCTCATACAAACCGCAACGGCCCTTGTATCCGGTGTTGTTGCAAATCCCGCAGCCCTTGCCTTTCTGGATCTTCACGGTTTTGGCTTCCTCGGGAGTGAACCCGGCTTCGATCAGAGTCTGGACCGGAACCTCCACCACCTCGATGCAGTCCTTGCAAATGCGCCGGACCAGGCGCTGGGCGCAGATAAGATGGACCGAGGTCGCCACCAGGAACGGTTCGATACCCATGTTCATCAGACGAGTGATGGTTTCCGGCGCGCCGTTGGTGTGCAGCGTGGAGAGCACAAGGTGGCCGGTGAGCGCGGCTTTGATGGCAATTTCGGCGGTTTCAAAATCTCGAATTTCGCCGACCAGAATGATGTTGGGGTCTTGCCGCAGGAACGATCGCAGAGCGGCGGCAAAGTTCAGTCCGATCTGCTCCTTCATCTGCACCTGGTTGACGCCGCCTAACTGAAACTCGACCGGATCTTCGGCCGTCATGATGTTGGTGTCGGGCTGGTTCAGACGTGAAATTGCGGAGTAGAGTGTGTTGGTCTTGCCCGATCCCGTTGGCCCAGTGACCAGCACCATGCCGTACGGCTTCAAAATGGCTTTTTCGAATTTCACCAGCGACTCGGCTTCGAAGCCGAGCTTGGTCATGTCCAGACGCAGGTTTTCTTTGTCGAGCAACCGGAGCACGATCTTCTCGCCCCACAGGGTGGGGAGAGTGCTGACGCGGAAGTCGAGCTGCTTCTTGCGGCCGCCGATGTTCATCTTCAGCATGATGCGGCCGTCCTGCGGCAGCCGCTTTTCGCTGATGTCGAGCTTCGACATGATCTTCAGGCGGGAAGTAATCGCGTCCTTCCATTTCAGCGGCGGCGACATAATGGCCTGCAACACGCCGTCAATACGGAAGCGGACGCGGAATTCCTTTTCGTAGGGTTCGATGTGAATATCGCTGGCTCCCCGCTTCACGGCATCGCCCAGAACCACGTTGACTAGTTTGACCACGGGAGCTTCGTCGGCCGCCTTTTCCAGTTCGGCCAATTCCATCTGCTGTTCTTCCGACTGCAATTCGACGTCGCTGTCGCCAGTCTCCGACATCGATTGCATTACTTGCTCGAGATCTTCGTCCTTGGTCTGGCTGTAGGCCTTTTCAATCCCCGCCAGGATGGAGCTTTCCGAGGCGACGACGGGCTCGATGTTGAAGCCGGTCATGAACTTGATATCGTCCATGGCAAAGACGTTGGTGGGATCGACCATGGCAATGGTCAGCGATGCACCGACGCGGCTCAACGGAAGAATCTGATAGCGTTTGGCGGTCTCGAACGGAATCAGCTTGACTACCGCAGGGTCAATTTCAAAATAAGAAAGATTGATGGCGGGAACGCCGTACTGGCGGGAGAGAAAATTGGTGACGTCTTCGTCCGTGAGGAAGCCGAGCTTCACCAGGGCGGAGCCCAGGCGACAGCTCTGTTCCTTCTGAACCTTATTCGCTTGTTCCAACTGCTCTGGGGTAATGATCTTCTCTTTGACGAGAAGGTCACCCAGCCGTTGAGACATACGCAGAACTCCTATCCACGTGGGTGGAACCACGCCTCGCACTTGTGCGGGCACAACGCAAACGTCCGCTCATTAACAGGGAGAGACGCAGTTCATTCGCGTTGACACAAATTGTCAACGTTGGCGGATTACTTCACCAGTAACTTTGGTACTTGGACCTGAAGGAGAGACGTGCCCGCAGAGAGTCATTTGCTCGTTCTTTGCTCTGAACTCCACGCCAATTGCATATTCTTGTGCGGCGCATGGGCAGTCGAACCGCTCAAGTACATGCACTTCAGTAAGTCGCAGCTGCGCCCCGGCGGCCCCATAACCAGTGCGACGTGGGCTGGATTAGACTCGGACTGAGGATTTTCAAACTTGTCGCGCGCAAACAAAAGAGTCAACAAGAAAGAAGGAAGAGGGGAAAGCCCGAAAGGTGAGAAAAACCTGCGCCAGTACTATCGCGCCCTCTACCGGGCGTGGGGGGCGCAGCACTGGTGGCCCGCGGAAACGGCTTTCGAAGTAATTGTCGGCGCTTACCTGACGCAGAATACGGCGTGGACTAACGTGGAACTCGCATTGACCAGCCTGCGCCAGGCGCACATCTTAAGCATCGAAGGAATTCGACGAATTCCAGTCAGGCGTCTCGAGCACCTGATTCGCTCCTCCGGTTATTTTCGGCAAAAGGCGGCGCGCCTCAAGACTTTCGTCGCCTTCCTTGATCAGCAGTATGGCGGCTCGCTCGATGAACTTTTCGCGCAGCCCACCAGCAAGCTGCGCGAAGAATTGCTCGGCCTGAATGGGGTTGGCCCGGAGACCGCGGATTCGATTCTGCTCTATGCGGGGAATCATCCGGTCTTTGTGGTGGACGCCTACACTCGCCGCATCCTCGGCCGCCACGGGATTCTGCCGGAGAAGGCGGATTACGAAGACATCCGCGAGCTGTTCCAGCGATCGTTGGAGCCCGTGGCTCAGGAGCAAGAACAGACGCTTGCGCTCCCCGCGCCTCAACTCGAATCAGGCATCGGCCCCGCAACCCACCCGCCCTCAGCCATGAGCACGGCCGCGCGCACTGCCTTGGCACAGGTCTACAACGAGATGCACGGGCTCATCGTGGCAGTGGGAAAACACTACTGCAAAAAGAGCAGGCCCGCGTGCGAGGAGTGCCCACTCCGGCAGTTCCTGCCAGAGGGGCACGCTACGGGCGCGCTCAAATAGAAAAACTCGAACTCGAAAAGCGGAACGCGCTGGCAAACAGACGTATCCTCCCTGGTTCTTTACGAGCTTTTGCACTCCGCTTACAATTGCCCTTCCCCACAATGACGCTTCGCATTTGCTTTCGCGTCTCAACCCATTGGCTGGTGCCGATTCTCCTGCTCGCGGGTCCACAGACGCTGCGCGAGGCTGCCCATTCGGCTCACGTGCTGGTGGGCGCTGCCGTGCGTCCCTCTCTGTTTTCCGAAGCAGCCTACTCGGCAACGCTGGCCCGCGAATTCGACATGGTGGAACCCGAGGACGCGATGAAGTGGTGGACCGTGCGGGCACTACCCGACGTCTTCGATTTTCGCGAGGGCGATGAGGTCGTCCGCTTCGCGCAAGCTCACAGCATGAAAGTCCGGGGGCACTGCCTGGTGTGGGATCACGACAATCCCGCTTGGCTGGTGCAGGGGCACTTCACGCCTGCTCGATTGTCGGGCATGCTGCAACAGCACATAGAGACGGTGATGAAACATTATGCCGGCCAGGTCTTCGCCTGGGATGTGGTGAACGAAGCGCTGGATGAAAACGGTCGCATCCGCGACTCGCCGTGGTACAACCAGCCCGGCATTGGGCTGGCTAACAAAGGGACAGCCTATATCGAGCAGGCGTTTCGCTGGGCGCATGAAGCCGACGGGAAGGCGCTGCTCTTCTACAATGACAACGGGGGCGAAGGGCTCAACCGCAAGTCCGACGCCATCTATGCCATGGTGAAAGATTTCAAACTACGCGGCGTCCCCATCGACGGCGTCGGCCTGCAGATGCACGTTCCGCAACTCGAGCTCGACACCGCCGCCATTGCCGCCAACATCGGGCGCTTGACCGCGCTCGGAGTTCAAGTTCACATCACGGAACTCGACGTGTCGCTGCCATTAGATTCAAACGGCGCTGCCGCGCCCAACGATCTGCTTCGCCAGGCTGAGATCTATCGCGGCGTGGTGCGGGCCTGCCTGCAGAGTTCGGGTTGCACCGCGATTCAAACCTGGGGATTCACCGACAAATACTCATGGATCGGATCCCACTCTCACGGCGCCCGTGGCGCGGCCCTGCCCTTCGACCACACCTACCAACCAAAGCCCGCCTACAATGCCATGATCGAAGAACTCTCGATAAAGCAAACGCGACCGCAATAACATCACGGCTAGTGTAGGGGCAAGGCCCCTTGGCCCGGCCGCGGACCGCAGGGTCGCAGTTCTACCTGCGTCGGAATTAACTCCCGCCACTTCCAGTGCAGCGTGCACATCCACCACTGCATCTATAATGACTTGCACATCCCGGCGATTCGTCCCAGACGCCTCGCCAGGATGCGAAACACCAGTGCCTCAAGCGCCCACAATCCCGCCGGAGAAGGCCTCGCGCCGCAAGCAGGTCATCATACTGCTGTCCATTTCTGTATTTCTGCTGCTGGGATTTCTGGTTTCGCAAACTTCCTTTGACCAGACCTTCCTCCGCCCCGGAAACAATCAGGACATTGTGGTATTCGCCGCGCTCTCGGCGCTGATCTTCCTGCTGTTCGTGGCGCTGACATTTGTGCTGATGCGCAATCTGCTGAAGCTTTTTGCGGAGCGGCGCCTTGGCGTGCTGGGCTCGAAGTTCCGCACGCGCATGGTCGCCGGAGCGCTTCTGCTGTCGTCGCTGCCGGTCATGGTGATGTACTGGTTCGCCTACGGATTGATGAATCGCTCGATCGACAAGTGGTTCTCAACCCCAGTCGAGGAAGTGCGCGCCGACACTCGGGCTATGGCGAATTTGCTGGCCAGCTATGCCATGCAAAATGCGCGTGCCGAAGCCTTCTCTATCGCTGCGTCGCCCGAGATTGAGCACGGTTTCTCCAACCACGGATTCGCCGGGGTCGTGACCGAATTCCAGCACCACGAACTAACCTTGCAAGGCGGATTCGCGCTGGCGGTGCACGATGACAATGAAGAGGCCAGTTTCAATGCTCCGGCGCCCTGGGCCATCCTCAAGCCCAGACTGCCGCTGGCCGACGCAGTCATGGGGCATCCCGCTCAGTTCACCTGGCAGCAGACCGACTACACCCTGGGCAGCGCCCCGGTTTCGGGCGGAGGCATGATTCTGGTGGCGATTCCGCTTCCCCGCGAATTTTCGCAAACCGTGCGCCAGGTCGAGGCGAGCCAGCAGCGCTACTACGATCTGGCGCGCGAGCGGAAACTTGTACGCCGCACCTACATGGGCCTGTTGCTGCTGCTCACCATGATCGTGCTCTTTGTCACCACCTGGCTGGCGTTGTTTTTGTCCAAGATTGTGACGCGCCCGCTCTCGGCGCTGGCTGAGGCCACGCAGGAAATCTCCCGCGGACGCCTCGACTATCGCGTGCCGGTCAGCGCGGCCGATGAAATCGGCGACCTGGTACGCTCCTTCAACCGGATGGCGGAAGACCTGGAAGGCACGCGCCGGCTGATCGAGGCTTCGAGCCGCGACCTGAGCGCGGCCAACGCGGAACTCGACCAGCGCCGCCGGCAAATGGAAACCATCCTCGAGAGTATTCCGACCGGCGTGCTGTCTCTCGATGCCGCGCGGCGCGTCACTCACGTGAATCCGGCGCTGCTCCGCATGTTTCATCCCGAAGGCGGCCATGAGGGGGCGCGTCAAGTTCTGCGGCAGGCATCCCTGGCGGACGTTTTCCCTGCGGAAGTGCTCGAAGATTTTGAGCCGCTGCTGCGGCGGGCCGACCGCATGGGCATGACCACCAGCCAGATGGAAATGCAGTTGCCGCGCGCATCGTTGAACGTGGCTGTCACCGTCGCCACGCTGCGCCATCAGGGCGAGGGCTCCGGCTATGTCGTGGTGTTCGAAGATCTTTCCGATTTGCTGAAAGCGCAGAAGCAGGCGGCATGGCGGGAAGTCGCGCGGCGGGTGGCGCATGAGATCAAGAATCCGCTGACGCCCATCGCCTTGTCGGCGGAACGCATTCAGCGGCATCTCGACCGCGCCACGCCGGCGGACCCCGCGTCGCTCGCCATTGTTCGTTCCTGCGCCGAAACCATCGCCAGCGCGGTCGAGACCGTAAGAAGCCTGGTGGACGAGTTCGCCACCCTGGCCCGCTTCCCTGTCGCCAAGCCGCAGCCCGCCGACATCAACGAAGTGATCGAGACCGCGCTGTCTATGTTCAACGGGCGGCTCGATGGCATCGGAGTTCGCACCTCTCTCGCTTCCGATTTGCCGAAAGTCATGGCCGACAGCGAAGCCATCAAACGCGCCGTCGCCAATCTGGTGGACAATGCTGCCGAGGCCTCGCAGGATTCCCTGGTGCGCGAGATTGAGATTTCGACGGCGTTGGTGGCGACGCGCGATGCGGTGGAGATCACCGTGGCCGACACCGGACACGGCGTGACTCGCGAGCTCAAAGAAAAACTTTTCCTGCCTTATTTCTCTACCAAGAAACGTGGCACCGGACTCGGCCTGGCTATCGTCAGCCGCATTGTCGAAGATCACCATGGCTCGATCCGTGTAGAAGAAAACCATCCCGTCGGCACCCGGTTCATCGTTGAGCTTCCGGTGGCACCGGAGCCCGCTCCCGACGGCGCGCCGGCAGCGGTGCCTGTGCAACATGCATAACATTCTCATCGTTGACGACGAAGCTGGAATTCGCGACTCTCTCGCGGGCATTCTGGCGGATGAAGGCTACTCCGCAACTTCGGCGGGCAGTGGCGAAGTCTGCCTCGAACTGCTGCGCAAGACCGCGTTCGACGTGGTTCTGCTCGATATCTGGCTGCCCGGGGTTGACGGACTTGAGACTCTGGAACGAATTCGCGAGCTGGACAATCCTCCCGAGGTCATCATGATCTCCGGCCATGGCACGATCGAGACGGCGGTGCGCGCCACCAAACTGGGCGCCTACGATTTCCTCGAGAAGCCGCTGTCGCTCGAAAAAACTCTCATCCTGGTCAAGAACGCGATCGACGCCAAGAAGCTGCAGCGCGAGAACGTCGATCTGAAGAAGCAGTTGCAGGTAAAAAGTATCATCGTGGGCGACAGCATTCCGATGAAAGCGCTGCGCCAGCAGATCGGACTGATGGCTCCCACTAACGGGCGGGTTTTGATTTACGGCGAATCGGGCACCGGTAAAGAACTCGTGGCCCACGCCATCCACGCCCAGAGTCTGCGCAAGGACGAGACTTTTGTCGAAGTCAACTGCGCGGCAATTCCCGAGGACCTGATCGAGAGCGAACTCTTCGGACATTACAGAGGCTCGTTTCCCGGAGCGGCCGCCGACAAGGAAGGCAAGTTCCAGAGAGCGCATGGGGGCACGCTGTTTCTCGACGAAGTCGGCGACATGAGCCTGAAGACGCAGTCGAAGGTGTTGCGCACGCTGGAGGAGCAGCGCTTCACGCCGGTGGGCAGCGATAAGACGATCACCGTCGACGTCCGCGTGATCGCGTCGACTAATAAAGATCTGGAGGAAGAAATTTCGCGCGGCAACTTCCGTGAGGATCTTTTCTACCGGCTCAACGTGATTCCGTTTTTTGTGCCGCCGCTGCGCGAACGCAAGGAAGACATCCCGCTTTTTACGCGGCACTTCCTGAAAGAGCTGGCCGCGACTTACGGACGCCGCCCGCGTGAAATTAGCGACGACGCCATTGAAATCCTGATGCGCTATTCATGGCCGGGCAACGTGCGCGAACTGCGCAATGTGATTGAGCGCATCGTGATCATGAATCCCACCACCACGCGCTTCGACAGCAAACACCTGCCGCCGCTGGTCTACCGCGAAGGCAGCCGGCGGGCTACCAAGACCGAATTCTCCACGCTACACCAGGCTCGCGACGCCTACGAGCGAGACTACATCCTCAAGACCCTCGACCAGAACCATGGCAACGTTAGCCGCACTTCCGAGGTGCTGGGCCTGGAGCGCAGCCATCTTTATAGGAAAATGAAGGCGCTGGGGATTGCGGCGAAGGAGTAAGATCCCGAACAAGTCTGCATTCGGTGTCGGATGCCATTCCGAATGTACGCCCGCTTCAATATGGCCGACCTGAAATCTGGCGCCTACCGCGCCGACCCACTCGCACGGCGCTTCTCGAGTTGATCGACCAGGCTATCGAGATCGGGATAGCCGGCGCCAAGGCTCCGCGTAAACCAGTTTCCCCCGCGCTCGGCGATCCTCTCACCATCAGCGATAACCTCGAACTGACCTGTCTTCCCAGGCTTAAGCACGGCTTCAATATCCAGGCGCTTCTTGATTAGGGTCACGAGACTCGCGACCTTGGCCTTGTTGTTCTCTCATGTTGGGCAGTGAATAATCTCGACCTTCATCTGTACTCCAATCTGCTTCGTGCAATTATACGTTTTGACCGATGGTTTAATGAGCGATATGGGGATATTTCGCCAACTATGAGGATCGTGTTGCTGCTCGAATTTAACGCCCGCCCTTGTCGTGATGTCGTGAGTATCTTTGAACGTTCAGGCTGGTGTCGGCGGCAAAAATGTCATACTCATCTACTTTGACCGCCGCAGTACGCTTTTGTATGGCCGCAATCAACTCGTCTTCGGATAATGTTCCGTTCACCTTCAGAACGATTCCCTGCATCGGCGGGAGACTCGTTTTTGACGTATATGGATAGATTCTGAATACCGAATATCCGGGTTCAATCCGGATGTACCAGATTCCAGATTGGAAATCGATTCTTTGAATGAGAGCTTGATGTAGCCAATCCTTAGCTGTCACGGCGTCGTCGAGAGCGTAAACCGGGCTTCCAACTGGTATTTCACGCCAAGCCTTAACCACTGACGTGGACAGCCGGATGCGATCACTCTCTTGTGGTTTGGACTGGGAAGGACTCGATTGTTGAGCACTCGCCGAAATACTTGCCACGCCTGAGGCCAATTGGAAAGCTGCAATCAACGCGAACTGCGAGCCGATTAAACCAAAGCGCATGTTCTTCTCCCCGTAGGACAACACTACTTTATCTTCTGATGACGCAATTTTCCAAGGATAGTTGTTGTAAGCAGGCCATAGCACTCATTGAGAATTTCTAGCGGGCCGACGCGCGAGCCGAGACCTTCCCTCAGTCAAACTCGATCTTCTCAAATCCCAGTCCCTGCAACAGGCTCCTGATGGTCGACGCCGCGTTCTGCTGGGCGTTGCGCAGGATGCCGTCGGCCATGGCGGCCTCTTGCAGTTGACGTTCCGCCTCCTGGCGCACTTGCGTTTCGAGGTCGGGATCGGTGGACACCAGCAGGCCGGTCTGGCGGGAATAAACCTTGGTCTTTGCGCTGTCGATGCGCGTGCTGAATATCTGCGGGGGAGGAAGGCGCAACCATACCTGCTTGCCATCTACTCGGACGTCGCCGGGCTTCAAGTTCGCGAAATCGATTCCGGCGACAACCTCGCCGTGCACCAGCATCAGCAGGCGATCCCCGGCGAGAAAATTTGGCAACAGCGGATTCTCTTTTGCGCCGCTCACGATCTTGTCCATGGTGTAGATCACGGTTTCCAGTCGCTGCAGGCGCTGAATGCGATCGACTACCGTTGGCTGGCTCACATCAATGGTGAGGGTTCTGCCCGTCATCGCCGACCACAGATGACTCAACGCTCGACCAGAACTTCGGAATAGCATCAGCCCGCCAATCGCGCCGACGGCAACCACCCCGAGGAATAGCCCGAGGACGAGCGCCAGCACAACCGCTGCGCGGGATCGCTTCAATTTCGGAGGCGGGGGAACATCGGCTGGAACATCGGCGGCAGGAGGGTCGGGCATAGCGCAAGGTTATCACTCGCGAGCGGTGAATTTGGGACTCGCGCGCAAAACCAGCGCGCCCGCGGGAAGACGAGGGCCTGAGCACAGCACGGGACGGGGATGTGCTGTGTTGTCCGGTAGCGGACAGGGGTTTCCGGCAGTGGACACGCAGGGCGGCCGGTTTGCGCTCTCAGCAGGACCTATCTTGCTGTGCCTCCAACACTTAAACCCTTCTGGGATGTGGAGGGCGAGTTGCCATAGACTACGTCGATGGATACCCAACGATGGATATAGCCCGCCCAGAGTTCAGACGTCAGAGAATTATCCGCCGGATCGTTATGGGAGTGATCGCCACCGTCGTCCTCGTGGTGGCGACGATCTTTATCTGGCGCATGCGGCCGGCCGCGCCGTCGGTGGAACGAGGCACGGTATATATGGACACGGTGAAACATGGGTCGATGCTGCGGCAAGTGCGCGGGCCCGGGTCGCTGGTCCCTGCGCAGGAAGCGGTTCGCCAGATTCCCGCCGAGACCGAGGCTACCGTGGTGCGGATTCGCATGCTGCCCGGATCGCAAGTAAAAGCCGACACGATTCTTCTGGATATGAGCAACCCTCAGGTGGAGCAGGCAGCCGTGGACGCCCACCTGCAATTCAAGGCAGCGGAAGCGGAATACCAGAGTCTGCGGGTAAAGCTCGAGAGCGATCTGATGACGCAGAAGGCCGGCGCCGCAACCGTGAACGCGGACTACAGTCAGGCCAAGCGTCAGGCGGATACGGATAAAGCCCTCTTCGATCTCGGAGTGATTTCAGGTTTGGCCTATAAAGCTTCTAAGGGCAAGGCCGACGAACTCACCACTCGAAATGATCTTGAAGTGCAGCGGCTGGTAATCAACCAGAAAGCCATTGACACGCAACTCGCGCAGGAACAGGCGAAAGTGGATCAGGCCCGCACGCTGGCTGAATTGAAACAGAAACAACTGGATGCCTTGAAAGTCCGGGCGGGAATCGACGGAGTGCTGGTTGATCTGCCGCTGCAGGTTGGGCAGCATGTTCAGCCGGGAGTGATGCTGGCGAAGGTGGTGCAGCCGGAGCATTTGATGGCTGAACTCAAGATCGCTGAAACCCAGGCGCGGGATGTGCAGTTTGGCGAACCGGCAGCCGTCGACACTCACAACGGGATCATCAGCGGCACCGTGATGCGTGTCGACCCGGGCGTGCAAAACGGAACTGTCACCGTCGACGTCAAACTAACCAGCGAACTGCCCAAGGGGGCGCGACCGGACCTGAGTGTGGATGGGACTATCGACCTGGAACGGCTGGACAACATTCTTTATGTGGGGCGTCCGGCGTTCGGGCAGGAAAACAGCACCATCAGTTTGTTCAAGCTGGACGCGGATGGCAAGGAAGCGGAGCGCGTGCCGGTGAAAGTTGGACGCGAATCGGTGAATTCGATTCAGGTTTACGAAGGGCTGCACGAGGGGGACACCGTCATTCTTTCCGACATGTCCCGCTGGGACAAGACGGACCGCATTCGGCTGGAATAACCGGCAACATCGAAACGACAAAGTTCAACATCACGAAAAAACGAGGCGAACGCTATGACCGAAGCAGGACAGCCGTTGATCCAGATTCAGGAAATGACCAAGGTTTTCTATACGGATGAGATTGAAACCCACGCGCTGTCGGGGGTTCACCTCTCGATTGCTAAAGGTGAGTACGTGGCGATGTCGGGGCCTTCGGGCTGCGGCAAGTCGACGTTGCTGTCGATTATCGGTCTGCTCGATACCCCGACAGCAGGCAGCTACTCGCTGAATGGGAAGTCGGTGGAGAACCTCGACTTCGCCGAGCGTTCGCGCATTCGCAACCAGGAAATCGGATTCATCTTTCAGAGTTTCAATCTGATCGGCGATCTTACGGTGTATGAGAACGTCGAACTGCCCCTCACTTATCGTCAGAGGATGGTTGCGTCCGAGCGCAAGAAGCGCGTCATGGAAGCGCTGGAGAGAGTGGGTATGGCGCACCGCGTCCGGCATTATCCGTCGCAACTTTCCGGCGGTCAGCAACAGCGCGTCGCAGTGGCGCGAGCTCTCGGAGGGAAACCGTCCATCCTGCTGGCAGACGAGCCGACCGGGAACTTAGATTCGCGCAACGGCGAAGCGGTGATGGAGCTGCTGCAGAACCTGCACCGCGAGGGCGCGACCATCTGCATGGTGACGCACGACCCGCGGTTCGCGAAACATGCTCAGCGCGAAGTGCATCTGTTCGACGGCAAGGTCGTGGCCGAGGAAGAGCTGAAGAAATTGATGGCGGACGTGCATGCATGACCGGGCTGATGCAGGACGTTCGCTATGCTTTGCGGCAACTGCGCAAGAGCCCGGCTTTTTTCCTGGTCGTGGTGTTGACCCTTGGGCTGGGTATTGGAGCCAACACGGCCATTTTCAGCATGGTGGACTGGCTGGTCCTGCGCTCGTTGCCCATCGCGCGTCCGGAGCAGATGCATTTCCTGGCTTTCTCGCGGCCGGGGGCGAATTCCGAAATTGAATTCTCTTATCCGGAGTTTGCGGAAATTCAAAAGCAGACCACGGACATTTTTTCGGGCGTCACGCCGTTCATTTTTGGCGGCCTGATGGGGGAGCAAAACTCGCAGAGTGGCCTGACTGCCGACGGTACAACCAAGCCGGTTCAGACGATTTACGTGGGCGGCGATTTTTTTGCGCTGTTGGGCATTACTCCGGCCGCGGGACGTTTCATTTTAAGCTCGGAAGGCAAGGCCGCTGGCGCAGACCCGGTAGTCGTTCTGAGTTACAACTGCTGGCAGACTCGATTCCGAGGTGACCCCGCGATTGTGGGCAAAGCGGTTTCCATCAACGGTCATCCTGTCAGCCTCATAGGAGTCGCGCCGAAGGGGTTTCTTGGACCAACTCCGATGGTGGAGGTTCAGGCCTATCTTCCGCTGAGCCAGTTCCTGATCGAGAGAGGAATTGCGGGCGACTTTTTGGCCAACCCCAAGGCCCGCAGCATGATCGCTCTGGCGCGAGTGAAGCCTGGCACAAGCGTGAAGCGACTCCAGTCGGAGATGGCGGTCGTGGGCGAGCGATTGCTGAAGCAATATCCCCGGGATCCCGGAATCGGCGAACTTAGCGCCGATGCCTTGCGGCCGCCCGGAATCATAAGCGGGTCGAATCCCTTTCCCAAACTGGCAGCGTTATTTCTGACTCTGGCCGCTCTCGTTCTGGCTCTGGCTTGCGTGAATGTCGCCAATCTTTTTCTGGTTCGTGCGACCGCACGCAGGCGCGAGATGGCCGTGCGCGCCGCGCTAGGCGCCGGAAGTGGGCGGTTAGTTCGCCAATTGCTCACCGAGAGTTTGATCGTCGCCACGCTCAGCTGTGGTGTGGGGGTTCTGCTCGGATCCTTCGCGGCGCGCTTGTTCGGCTCCCTGTCTTTGCAAAGCGAGTTGCCGATCGTGATGGATTTCGATTTCAACTGGCATGTTTTAGCGTATGTTTTCGCCATCGCGCTGTGCACGGCTGGAATTGTCGTGGTCGTGCCTGCGGCTCGCGTCCAGCATGGCAACTTGCGGGAAGTGCTGCACGAAGGCGGACGCACTTCGACGGGCGGACGCCAGCGTCTGCGCGACATTCTGGTGGCGGTTCAGGTTGGCGGCTCGCTGACCCTGCTGATCGTTGCCGGATTGTTTGTGCGCAGTCTGCGCGGGGTTCAAAACAGTGATATGGGGTTCGATCCGGCGCATCTCCTGAACGTGACGCTCGACCCGAATGAGATCGGTTACACCGAAGTGCAGGGCCGGGCATTCTATCGCGCCATGCTGGAGCGAACGCGCGCGCTGCCCGGCGTGGAGTCCGCGAGCCTTGCCGCTGTAGTTCCGCTTAGCGACTCCGTGCAAGGCAGCGATCTGGCGATTCCCGGGTACGTAACTTCCGCCAATCAGGAAGCTCCTCACGCCGAAGACAATGCTGTCTCTCCGAACTATTTCGCGACCATGCGCATCACGCTGAGTCGCGGCCGCGACTTCACGGACGCGGATAACGAAAACTCACCCCGCGTGGTTGTGATCAACCAGGCCATGGCGGATCGCTTTTGGCCGGGACAGGATGTGCTGGGCAAGTCTTTTGCTCTGACTTCTGATCTGAAGCGTCCCGTGACCATTGTGGGCGTAGTCCAGAACAGCCGGATGAGCCAGCTTTATGGAGTGTTCGAACCGATTTTCTATCTGCCCGTCACACAGAGTTACGTGTCGACCGAGACGCTGCAGATACGCTCAGAACGTAATACGCAGGACGCGGTCGCGGAAGTAAGAAGCATCGCGCAATCACTGGCGCCGGCGATTCCACTCTATGGCGTGCGCACTATGACCGAAGCTCTGCATGGAGGCAATGGTCTGTTGTTCTTCGAAGTCGGAGCG
>Ga0210403_10002278_pt1 | contig 17498 bp, 15 predicted proteins | sample IncBWC19MmetaG_FD_150863 | JGI IMG/M metagenome (GOLD analysis project Ga0210403, IMG submission 150863) | Forest soil microbial communities from Barre Woods Harvard Forest LTER site, Petersham, Massachusetts, United States - Inc-BW-C-19-M | ecosystem: Environmental > Terrestrial > Soil >... | reverse complement strand
TTTTCGGTCTCGCTGCGCGCCATCATCAAGGCGGCTCGCGCCTTCACACTCACCTTTGACAGCCCCGAGTATCTTCTGAGGCTTGCCGGCCGGAACGCAGGGTTCAAGGTCGTTCTCACCGGCGAAGACTGGGATGAAATACTCGGAGATTACTTCCACTGCCGCCGGGGACGTTTCAGTGTGATCTTATGAGGTCGAAAAAAGCGAAAACCATCGACGAACGGTTAGAATGTGTCGATGTGTGGATCAACTTCGTACAAAGGGTTTCTCCCCACGCGGCCTACGGTGGTCACAAACAATCCGGAATCGGTGTCGATCACACTCTCGAATGCTTGCTCGAATACGCAAATATCCAGACAATTGTCAATTGACTGTGTGATCGTCCTCTCATGAATTCCGTCGCAAATTGGATACATGCTCCGGATTCGCTCCTCCGTCTGCCAGAGGGAACTGTTCATATCTGGCGCGCTTCCCTGGATGTACCAGCTGCCTCTGTTGTGCGTCTTAATACTCTGCTCAACTCCGAGGAATCACAGCGAGCGGATCGATTTGTTCAGGAACGCGACAGACACCACTTTATCGTTTGTCGAGCCGTCCTGCGACTTCTGCTCGGCCGCTATCTCGAGCGTTCTTCCTCCACCGTTCATCTCCTGACGCAACAATTCGGCAAGACTGTGTTGGCCATAGACGATTTGGGGATTCCACTACATTTCAATCTTTCCCACTCGCACGGCCTGGCCATCTACGCGTTTTGCTTTGGCCACGAGTTGGGCGTCGATCTCGAACGGCTCCGTCCGGAAATCGCGACCGAGGAGATCGCCAACCGTTTCTTTTCGATCCGGGAGCGCCAGGAACTCGCGTCGCTTCCGCGTTCCGCCCGCGTAGAAGGTTTTTTCAACGCTTGGACGCGCAAAGAATCCTACGTCAAAGCTCATGGCAAGGGTTTGCAGATTCCATTGGACAGTTTCGACGTCACACTTGCGCCGGGCCAGCCCGTTATCCTGCGCAGCCTCGACTCCGATTGCTGGAGAATTTATTCTTTCACTCCAGTCGAAAACTTCACGGCCGCACTCACTGTCGGGGCCGGTGAATGGAAACTCGACTTCTACGAAGCGGAAACTTCCGATCTGTAAGTCGCGGGCCTCCCGCCAATCACTCTTGCTGCGCTTTGCGCAACGCGGACGCTTCGGTCTGACCAAAGTACATTCCTTCGTTTGTCTGCGCTTCGACACCAATTCGGGACACTCAATTCTAGTTAACGTCCGGCACCCCCATTCGTTCATCATGTTTTTTGACGAAATCCAAGGTCCGCAGGATGAATGAGTCCAACCCCCAGCCAGCTGTTCTGCTTTTGACAACCGCCGAGGACCCCTCAAAGGTGACCCCTTGATGGCATGAGATGTCGCTATCTTCGCTGCTCTCTACGGGGCAGTGGCTAGGAACGAATTTTCCACAATGCGTAAGTCTTTTCATCACTTCGCCTCTCGGAACTGTTCAGAACAGTCCGAAAGACTAGTAACTTATTTGTTTTCAATTGTATAAACAGAGCGCCCCGGGCTCGCATCCTCCCAGCTTTGGTCGACAGATTGCGCTTGATTCAGGCGTCGTATGGGTAGTTCCCTTATCGCACTTGCTCGCTGCACAAGTGCGGTCCGGGAGATAAGGTACGGAGGTTTAAGAGCAAGTGAGTCCGAAGATCCTAATTGCTGCCACCTCTAGTTGGTGCACAACCGCCCGGTTAGCGATGTCTCTGGCGAACGCCGGGTTCACGGTTGAAGCTGTCTGTCCGTCTCGACACCCGCTCCGCAAAACCAAAGTCGTAGCTCGCACCCACACCTACCACGGTCTGAGGCCTTTGATTTCGTTTGCGGAAGCGATCTCTGCAGCAAAACCGGATCTTATCGTTCCGGGCGACGACCCCGCGACAAGGCACCTCCGGGACCTCTATTACCGCGAAAGGGACTGCGGGCAGGCGGGAGCGGCGCTCTGCGCTTTAATAGAGCGGTCGATCGGTGCATCTGAGAGTTTTCCGGTCGTACATGCGAGAACCAGGTTCGTTGGACTAGCACAAGAAGAGGGCATCCGGGTCCCCAAATCCTGGGTTATTGCCGACATTATGGAGCTAAAGAAGCTGGCAACCGACGTCGGATTTCCGATGGTACTCAAGGCTGACGGCACATCAGGAGGCGACGGAGTTAGGATCGTTCACACTTTCCTAGAAGCCGAACACGCATTTCGGGCACTCCAAGCTCCCCCGCTTTTGGCGCGGGCGGCAAAAAGGGCCTTGATAAACCAGGACATGGGTTTGGTTTGGCCGTCCCTACTTCGTCGTCGATCTGTCGTGAACGCGCAGTCATTTGTTGCGGGACATGAAGCAACTAGCTTAGTAGCTTGCTGGAACGGTACCGTCCTGGCCAGTTTGCAGTTTGAGGTGCTCAACAAGCGGGATTCCACGGGACCGGCGAGCGCCCTAAGAATGATCGAGAACGCTGAAATGTCAGCCGCTGCCACAAAAATAGTTGGGCGCCTCAAACTCTCCGGCCTGCACGGCTTTGATTTCATGATAGAGGCCCATACAGGGAATGCCTACCTCATTGAGATAAACCCCCGCGCGACTCAAGTTGGACACCTAACGCTTGGGTCCGGTCGAGATCTTCCGGCCTCTTTGTACGCTGCCGTGACCGGGAATGCCGTACACGAATCCCCGAAGGTTACAGAAAAGGACACGATCGCGCTGTTCCCGCAAGAGTGGTTAAGGAATCCAGCGAGCGCATTTATCCGGTCGGGCTATCACGATGTTCCTTGGGAAGAGCCGGAGTTGGTTCGTGCCAGCCTCGTGGAAGGCCGGAACTGGAGCAAGAGGTTTTCCCAACGAAAGGAGTTTCAGGCTCTTTCAGCCGCTCGCCTTCCCCTCCTCTGACTACCCTACCGCACCTTGGTGCCCGAGGGGTTGCATTGCGAAACGGAGCAAACACTGATAATGCGTAACGAACGCACATCTGAGCAGCCTCACGAATTCGGATTCGGGGTTCCCTCCAGAGATCCTCTGGGCTCCGGAATTGAAGAGCCTCGTTGTTCAGCTGAGCCTCTCGGCAGGCGCTCCGCGCGCTCACCCAGTCACCACCGTAACTATATTTCATCATCGGATGGCACAGCGAGGGCTTCAGAATTCTATTCTAAGCGTTTCCACGAGCATCGCCCTGTCCGCACTCACCTCCCGGGAAATGCGGGGACGCCACTTCGAATAATGAAATTTGGCGGGACGTCTGTAGGTGATGCATCCGCCATCAAGAAGGTCGTCGCTATCATTCGAGCTGCCGCGCGCGAGAGTAATGTCGTGGTGGTCGTCTCCGCAATGAGCGGAATGACAAACAAATTAATCGAGGCGGCCACGCAGTCAGAGGCCGGGAATCGCGAACAGGTAGCGACGATTTTCGAGGAGTTGCGCAAGCAACACGATACAGTGGTTAGCGCGTTGATTCCTTCAGCGGCGGAGCAGAATCGCGTCGGCCGAATAGTTCAGGAGATTTTTCAAGAAGGCGACCGTCTATGCCAGGGTACGATCCTCTTGCGCGAGTTGACGCTGCAGGCTCGTGATTCAATATCAAGTCTTGGTGAGCGGCTTTCTGCTCCACTTGTCGCTGCCGCGTTGGCCGAACGAGGAGTGGCCAGCCAGGCGATAGAGGCGACAGCATTGGTCGTGACCAATTCGGACCACGGCACCGCTGAACCGCTGATGGGTCTGACACGGGAACGCTGCGAAGCGCGACTCCGTCCGCTCTTGAAGCAGGGCATCATCCCCGTGGTGACTGGCTTCATCGGCGCGACAGCAGAAGGTACGCTCACAACACTCGGCCGCGGCGGCTCGGACTATTCCGCGACGATTCTGGGCGCGGCTCTCGATGCGGATGAGGTCATCATCTGGACGGATGTGGACGGCTTGCTGACAGCCGATCCCCGCTTGGTGCCCAGTGCGTGCACGATCCGCGAGATATCCTACCGCGACGCGGCTGAGCTCGCGCATTTTGGTGCCAAGGTTCTGCATCCGAAAACTCTTCGGCCTTTAATGCAAACCGGCATCCCAGTTTGGATCCGCAACACGTTCGCGCCCGAACTGCACGGAACGAAAATCACCTCGACGGGCCCCTCGAACGGCGGAGGAGTCAAAGCACTCTCTGCGATCAGCGACGCGGCATTGATCACGGTCGCCGGCCCAGGCACGGAAAGGATGCGGGATGTTCTGGGACGCACCTTCTCGACGACCGCAGCCGTGCGAGCCGATGTGTTGCTGATTTCGCAATCGTGTTCGCAAAATGACATCCGCTTCGTCATTCCGGCCGCACTCGCCAATCGCACCCTAGAAGCGCTGCGCAGCGAGTTTGCGCAGGACTTGGCGCACAAAAGAGTGGATCACATCACCCTTGATTCGACTGTTGCGATAATCGCGGCGGTCGGCCAGAGTATGAGCGGCACTTCCGGAATCGCCGGGCGCATGCTCAGCGCGCTAGCCCGGGAGAACGTAAGCATCATCGCGGTTGCCCAAGGATCTTCGGCGTGCAACATGTACTTCGTGGTGGCGCAGAAAGACGTCAACGCAGCTCTGGTCGCAGCCCATGGAGAATTCCGACTGGGCGCGCAGAATTCGCAGGCGCCCCGCCTAAGCAGTTCTTGTGCAACGACCGGCAAACTCGAACCGACGGTGCCGCGCGCGCGGTTCAAAGAGTAGAAGCTCGCTCAGCATGGATTAGGCCCCTAGGATCTGCTCCGCGAAGCAATGCGGGACAGCTTGCATCAGGTTCGCGCAGAGCAGCTGATGATCGGTGAAGCCCCCAAAAGCACTGCGCCCTTTAAGTTAGCCTCTCAGGGTGCATGTGAATCTCCGAGGTACTCTTGGAGAATGCCCAGCATCCGTCGCAGCGGTTCCGCTGCGCCCCAGAGTAACTGATCACCAACTGTAAAGGCCCCAAGGAACTGCGGACCGAGCTGTAACTTATGGAGCCGGCCTATCGGTACGTTCAATGTGCCCGAAACCGCTGTCGGGGTCAGGCCATGCACGGTCGATTCCTGGTCGTTGGGGATCAAACGCACCCACGGGTTGCTGTTCGCTAGCATCTCTTCAATATCTCGGAGCGGAACGTCCTTGGCCAGCTTGATGCAGAGCCCCTGACTATGGCACCGCATCGTTCCAACGCGCACACATATGCCGTCGACAGGCACGGGCGGCTCCAGGCCCATGATCTTGTTCGTTTCGGCCATACCCTTCCATTCTTCGCGGGTTTGGCCACCAGGCATACCCCGGTCGACCCACGGGATCAGACTGCCCGCCAGAGGCACGCCTATTTCACTTGTGGGCAAGCTCAAAGCTCGCTGGGCTTGAATCAACATGCGATCCACTTCTAAGGCATTTTCAGAGGGAGTCGCTTGGGTCGGAGCAATGAGGCGCTCCATTTGCTTAACCAGCTCCAACATCTTGGCGGCTCCCGCGCCAGAAGCTGCTTGATAAGTCATCGTCGTCATCCATTCGACTAACCGGGCTTTGAAGAGCCCGCCGACCGCCATCAACATCAAACTGACCGTGCAATTGCCACCCGCGAAAGTTCGCAGGCCGCGCGCCAGGCCGTTTCTAATCACTTCCGCGTTTACCGGATCGAGGATGATCACAGCATCGTCGCTCATGCGCAGCGTCGAAGCAGCATCAATCCAAAACCCTTTCCAGCCATTCTTGCGCAATGGAGGGTAAATCTCGCTTGTGTATTCGCTACCTTGGCAGCTAATTAGGACATCGCACCGCGAGACCTCACGCAGATCTTTCGCATCTTTGAGCCCACTGCCATTACTTGCCTCCTTAGGGGCGGTACCTCCAATGTCCGAAGTCGAAAAGAAGATCGGTTCGACTCCGGCGAAGTCACCTTCCGCCCGCATTCTCTGCACCAGAACGCTGCCGACCATACCTCTCCATCCGATCAACCCTACGCGTAGCATGAGCCCTCCCGAATCCGATTATTTTATCTTGTTCAATTTGATTTCGCCGGCGAATCCCGAGTTAAGGTCTCCCGAACTCACGAATCCGGACAAACCGTCCGGGTTGTCGTTCGCCATTCGGACCGCGTGGTTTCGTCCTCGTAGGGAATAAGGGAAAGCACAGGCCAGAAGATTTCCTCGCGTGCTACGGCGATACTGTTCTGAACCTCCGCAAACACAGTTGGCTTCACGAAAAAACTCTTAGAGATACCGTCCGGACGGCCGAGGCCACCCGCTATTAACTTGCGAGGCTTCCTGCCAGCCCCACTTGATCTAGGGTTAGTGTGGACCCTGGCTGGGCGGGCCAGTCGGTGGGGTTGTCGCCCACATAAATCTAAATCTTCGGCTGGTGACCGAACCGGGAGAGGCAATCGGAAGGGTGCGAGTTGACTTGCATCGGTTTCACATGCTGCACGTCAGTTGTATCGAAGATTCCCTAACAGGTCGTTTGATAAGTGAACCCAGTTTGGCGATTGGGGTATGACCGTCGCCATCCGGATCAGAGCGGAGGTCGTAGTTGGGAGGAGGCCGCATCTACCGACGCACGCACCGAACGTGTGCATTCATAAGTATCGAATGGGTTGTATACTCGCGAGATAATCAGTTCCCGGGATCAAGAGAGCGCTCACTGATCCACCGATCGCTTGTTTTGAGGGAAGAATCCGCCTCCATTCGTTTAAGCCTTAATTCGGGCCGGATCAGCCGCGCGCAAACCTGCCGACCGAAGCTTAATTACGGTTTGCATTCTCTATCCTTCAAGGCATCCATCTGAAATATTCAGGCGGACAGGCATCTTGTATGCTCATTTCATTGAGGTCGCGTAACCAAAGATGGCTTTCAGTTCGAGGAATTCTTCGAGTCCGGCCGCACCCCATTCCCGACCGTTGCCCGACTGTTTGTAGCCTCCGAAACAACCGCCAAAGTCGGGCCGTGCACCATTGATATGAACGTTCCCTGATCGAATTCGTTTTGCAACCCTGCGTGCGCGCTCGAGGTCTCGCGAAGTCACGAACCCCGACAGACCGTAGAGGGTGTCGTTCGCGATGCGGACGGCGTCGTTTTCGTCCTCGTAGGGAATAATGGAGAGCACAGGCCCAAAGATCTCCTCTCGCGCGACGGTCATATTGTTCTGAACATCCGAAAACACGGTTGGCTTCACGTAAAAGCCCTTAGAGATGCCGTCCGGATGGCCGAGACCGCCCGCTACTAGCCTGGCCCCTTCTGCAATCCCTTGACCTATTAAGCGTTGCACTTTCTCGAAATGGGCTTTGCTCGCGAGGGGGCCAATGCTGGTGCTCTTCATCAAGGGGTCACCGACCTTGCTGGCTTCTGCTGTGTGCTTCGCTACAGCAGCCGCCTCAGCCATCTTGGACCGCGGAACGAGCATGCGAGTAGGTGCATTGCAGGACTGGCCGGTGTTGCGAAAACATGCCTGAGCACCCTCCTTGACGGCATTTTCGAGATCGGCATCATCCAGGATGATGTTGGCCGACTTGCCGCCGAGTTCTTGAGTGACACGCTTTATAGTAGGCGCGGCCGCGGCGGCCACGGCGATACCGGCTCGCGTGGATCCGGTGAAAGACACCATTGCGACATCAGGATGAGAGGCGATCGCTGCACCCACGGTTGGCCCGTCGCCATTCAACATGTTGAAGACACCAGGTGGGAGGCCCGCGTCATGGAGAATCTGCGTGAACAGATAAGCTGAGAGCGGTGCAAGTTCACTCGGCTTGAGGACCATGGTGCACCCGGCCGCGAGTGCGGGAGCCACTTTGCATGCAATTTGATTCATGGGCCAATTCCAAGGGGTGATCAGTCCGCACACTCCGACTGGCTCTTTTCGCATGAGCGTGGAGCCCTTAAGTTCTTCGAACTTGAAGTGCTCCAGCACCTTTACGATCTCTGAGAAATGCCACAGCCCCGCAGGAGCCTGGGCCCCCCGTGCCAGCCCTAGAGGAGCTCCCATTTCCTGCGAAATGGTTTCGGCCATCTCGTCCATTCTTGACTCATAGACCTCAATTATTTGCTGCAGAAATGCCAGGCGCTGATCAAGAGGCGTGTCGGAGTACGATTCAAACGCTCTTTTGGCTGCGGCCACGGCCATATCGGCATCGGCAGCAGTGCCAAGCGTGATCGTAGCGATGGGCTCTTCGTTCGCTGGGTTGATGACATTGAAGTCGTGGGCCCTGATTGGATTTACCCATTTTCCATCGATGTAGAATAAGCGGCAGTCCTTCATGTACTCCCTCCCATGCTCAACATGGAGTCCAGCTCCGCAATCTCGATCCGCTCTTCGCCTAAGATCGCCTAAGATATTGGTTGGTTCCCGAATTTCTCGCCGAAGCAGAGGTTTATCGGAGGTTTAGGCAATTATTCCAAATGCGCGAAATGTCTACGTGCAGTTTACCGATTGCCTGGAGCAATCTAGGCTACCATGTCCCAAGTCTAAAGCGCACTTCGACACGGAGATTTTTATACCCCATAGATGAAGGCCAACATTGTTTGGTTTTTGACTGATGGCCCTAGGTTAACGCCAGAGCCACTTCGCCCTTGAAACGCCCCACATCCGATGATGGTTATTGTCGTTGGTTCAAGGAGTACACTGGCCAAGGGCCTTCGGTAAACTCAGAATCGCGAGCAACATGACTTGATCCCTCGCACATACCAGTATTCCGAACTGGAACGACCGAAGCCCTGCTACTGGAGGCCTTTCCGGCATTGAGCGTGGGACGCCTCAAAATGGTTCAGGGCAGCGGTGATCGGCGACCACCATCCCCTCAGTGCAGGACCAGCGTCAGACCGGCCGTTTGCGACACGCCATTCGCGTCCCAGAACGTTGGGACACTGATCCCGCCGACAGTTACGAATCCATACCACACGGTCTTATCAGTACTCTGTACCGTGACGGTGGCAGAGTAGCCTCCGGTAGTGGTATAGGATCCTGGCTGGACCGTAGGGGCCAACGCCACTGTCAGCGTGTAGGTTTGCGTTGCGCTGTTCTGCTGAGTGCTCGAGTCCTTTACCGTCCCCGTCACCGTGAAAGATCCCAATGCCGTCGGCGCCCCACTGATCTGCCCGGCAGTATTGCCCACCAGACCGCCTGGCAGCCCCGCGATGGTCCAGTTGTACGGTGCCGTACCGCCTGTCGCCCCCAAGGTCGTGGTCGTGTAGGCCAGGTTCAGTTGGCCGCTCGGCAGCGACGCCGTCGTGATCATCAACGGTGCTGTGGTTCCAGGCATCAACGGGAACACCGCAGTCTGATCATCGACCATGAAATGGTCCATGCAATTCACATAGTTGTGTGCTTCCCCAGCTTGATCATTCCCGATATTAATGTAATCAATGTTCTTTGGATTGCCGGCTGCGTCGGCGGCCGAACCAACTAGGATTAGCGATGAGTCGTAGACGTTCATCACCGTCGGAGAGCCAGCGGTAAATTTCATAGTCACCCAGTACCAGGTGTTGTCAGCAACTGACACCCTCGCGGCGACATTCGTGTTATCAGCTGGCGATACTCTTATTTCGCGAACGTTGTCATCCGAGTTGCGCTCATCAGATGCACGGTTCATATCCCCATAGGACCATGAACCCGAGACCAAAAAGTGCGGCCCTTCAGCCCATGGATATGAGGCGCCGGTCTTATATGCCATACCCACCGATACCGTGGATTTGCTCTGCGGCAGAGCGTATGTCAGATACCCGGCCGAGTCAGTGGAGGAAGAGTATTGCAGGCCCTGTGTTCCATTACCGAATGGTGCTCGACATCCGGCTTTCAAACTAAGCAACGAGCCGTTCCCACCTGTGCTCCAGCCTGTCGGAAGTTGCGATAATGAGGTAAGAGATGAAAAGTCCAGCGTGGTCGACGCCAAGACTGAGCCCACCATCAGAAACACGGTCATCAGCAGAAAACTCAGCAAGACTTTGCGAATCGTTGTTTGTCTCATTATATTCCTTTGCATAACAAACTGGAATTTACACTTGGGCCTGAGGCAGGTTCTTCGTGCGTTTTTTCTGAATCCTACAGAACGAATCTCCGAGCACAACAGGCCTAGGGGAGACCACAACGTTCAAAAGGGTCGTTTTTCAACATCCGACGAGTCCCGGTTGCCCGACGCAATCACCTTCTCAAGCACTGCCCTGACCCTGTCCCTTGGCCGAAATATTGCAACTGCATCTTGCCAATCAGGTGCCGGCACAGGATGTCCCGCGCTAACAACAACCAGCAAAACCTAGCCCGCCTGTTTGAGCCAACGCTCGACCGTAAGCGCGCCTCACAGACCGCGACTGTTCGGACGATAGTCGGGTCCAATGGGTCATCTCCTGGCCCACGCTGATCCATTGCGCCGCAGTACACCGCTTATAGTCGATTCAATCTACCGAACCACTGGCAGGCTCAGATTCCTGTCAACACTGGCAGCAAGTCCCTGGCCAATCCATTCCGCGTGAGAAGAAAGAACTTGCGTGGGCAGAACATGGCAAGTTGCACTAAATGGACGCATCGATTGCACAATTGGGACAACTATTTTCATGCGCGCTAGGCCTCCGATAGAAACCGAGAGCAAGGCTATCCCTCTTCCTTCGGTTAGTACGGGCACCCACTTTGTGCCTCATTCAAGATTTTGAAATTAGAGATTGTCTATGTGCTATGAGTGTAATTCTTCTCGCTGCCGAATTCGGCTTCGGCGCGCCATCCCCTTGCGCATTTGCTTGGAAGGCGCTTCGACGACGGCAGGCCAATTCGCAAAGTGGTGTCATGGGCAGCGTCGTGCCGTCTGCCACCGCACGAATTGCTGATCTCGATCAGCCACGAACACCTATTTCAAGTAGTGCCACCGGCAGGCTTAAGCGCGCCCGCAGGGTTGCGAAGCAAATTCGATGGGGGAATGTTCCCACCAATGGCGCGCTTCCAACTCTGGCGGTTGTTTCGGAGGCTACAAACAGTCAGCAACAGTCGGGAATGGATGAGGCCGGGCTCGAGGGATTCCTCGAGCTCAAAGGGTCTTTGGCTTGACATCCTCGGGAACTTGAGATTCCCGGGGTAACCAACCCACACGGGATTCTTGACAGAGCCCCTATAGGGTGTACATGGGTGCAGACCTCGTCCATTCTGGCAGTGGAATGTCTCCTTTTGGCGAAATCTGATCGTGCAACGCGCGGGGTCGCTTCGCTTAACTAACGTATTTTCAATAATATATGAGACTACGTATTTTGGTAGCTCAATTGCATGCACTTTAACAAGCGTCGCCGCAGCGGTGCCCCAGTCTAGCTAAGGAGAACGGAATGAAGCTTTCAACGTGTTTGTGGGTTCTAGCTGCGCTCTTGCTCATAACACCGCTGGCACAGGCAGACAGCACAACCACTATACAGTTTACAGGCGTGAACGGGGCGAATAACGGCGTCTATTACGTCAGCCCCTACACTGGAACATTAAATTACGGGACATCCAGCGCACAAACGGTAGTGTTGTTCTGCGACGATATTAACAATGAAGTTTCTATGAACCAGGTTTGGAACGCAAACGTCACCAGTCTGGCATCGGGCAATCTCTCGAACACGCGCTATGGGAATGGCTCCGTCAACCCCAATCTTGGGGGCATGAATCCTCAAATCCTATATGAAGAAGCAGCCTGGCTCGTAACCCAGTTTTCGTCTCATTCTGGGGACTACGTCAGCCTGCAGTACGCCCTCTGGGACCTTATGACACCGGGCGCGGAACCGACGAACTTCGCCAATGCCGATGGGACTACCGTGGCACAGTGGCTGGCTCTGGCCGCAGCTAATTACGGTCAAATTAATCCAGCGAGCTTTGTGATCGCCACCAATACGGGGACACTCGCCTATACAGGTCAAGTTCAGGAATTCATCGTCCAGACGCCTGAGCCGGCCATTGGCGTTCTTCTGCTATTCGGAGTCGTTTCGATGTTTCTTCTCTTCCGGCGAAGCAAGCAGCAGTTAGCGTAGTTCTGCCAAGCCTCTGGTTTGGTCCTATCTCCGCACCTCGGCGCGGATGTATTTCTCACTATCCCGCCGAGTTGCTCTTCGGAGAGTTCCCGACTCTTCGACGTGTTGTCCTGCTTGGGGGTCAACGATGTCTCTCGCGTATTTTTCCTAACCTGTTATTTTCTCCTCCCTCAGCCCTGCCGGCTCACCAACCGGGGCCCACAGAGAGTTTTGGCCCTTCCGGCTATTGCCGCACGGTTCAGAATTTCCGGAATGAAAAGGGTCAGACTTCCGGAACCGACAATATTGGGACCGACGGCACCTTGAGCGGGATGCAACTGGTTTTCAAAGTATGGGGTGTTTGGGGGACTCGATCGTTTAGGGGCGAGAAAAGGACGAGTTCTGCTTGGTCCGCGATGCGTCAGAGCGCAGGAACTCTTACTTCCTTCCGCGGGTTGGTGTCGTAATTGGCGGACTTATCCGAAACCGCGACAGGGCCTCACCAAGGTTCTGAATGAAAGCTTCCGAATTATAGACATCTGCGTCGATACGTGTGCTTCCTGCCGGCGCAGTCGGTTCGACCTCGTCGAGTTGAAATTCGTGTGCGACGTCTTCGACGATTTTGGGTGAAATCGGCCGCTGCTGTTCGACGTAAGCGTTGATGAGCGAGTGTTCGCAAAGCAGATTCACCACGCGCGGAATGCCCAGTGAATACAGATGGATCGTTTCAACAGTTTTTGGGCTGAAAATCAGTTCGCCGCTGGCTCCAGCGATCCTTAGCCGCTCCGCGATGTAGTCATGCGTCTGTTCTTTCGTCAAAGGGGCCGTTTTACAGCGCAACATGATGCGCTGGCGGAGTTGGCGTAGTTGCGGCAACTTCAGCTTCTCTTCCAACTCTTGCTGCCCCGACAATACGATCTGCAGCAGCTTCTCCGTAGATGTCTCGAGGTTGGTCAACAGTCGAATTTCTTCGAGCACCGGGTAGGTTAGGTTCTGTGCTTCATCCACGATGAGCACTGTTGTTTCACCGGCACGGTAACGCTCGAGAAGCCATTGATTGAGGCTCATCAACTGCTGACTCTTGGTCCGAGACTCGCAGGAAATACCGAACTCCGCCAGAATGAAATCGAACAACTGATTCGTGTTCATCCGGGAATTAAACAGAAACGCAGTTCTTACCCGCCGTTGATGCAACCATTCGACAAGACGATTTATGAGTGTGGTTTTCCCCGTGCCGACTTCACCGATAAGCGTGATAAAGCCTTTGCGGTTCTGCACGCCATACATCAACCCGCTCAACGCTTCTTCAATCTCTTTAGTAAGAAAGAGGTAGCGCGGATCTGGATTGACGTTGAACGGATTGTCTTTCAACCCGAAGTAGCTTTTATACATAGTGTCTGCACTTTCCCGGCCTGTCGCTGCTCAGCTTCCATCTCTGCTGATATTCTCTCACTTCTCTGCGGTCTGGAGAATCTGGATTCGTGACCTGTCCGGAACAATAATCTCGCACTACCTCAACACAAGTGGTCTTGTATGCCACTGGAAAGTGACGAAAATTTGGTTCACGGTGTAATTCGTACCGCAAGTTGGGGTGCTGCAGATGGCCACGTTGGAATTTTGAATTTGAGCCTGATAAGCCAGCGAAAAGTTTGCCGTGCGGCCCAACGGTCGGCTCAATCCTGCTCCCACCAGCCATGTGTCATAACTCGGCGAGGTCACCCCACTCAAAGACAAGATTTGGCGGTTTTTCGAGTAGCCGAAGTTTACGCTGCCACTCCAGACTCGAGTGAGCTGTCTGCTCCAGGTCGCGCTTGCTTGATCGCTGTTCGACCCGGTAAACACTCCGCTGCCGCCGCTCACTCCATGCTCATAGCTCAACGCGATGCTGCTTCGGGCAAATGCGTATGTCAGCGCCGCGTTTGCGGACCCGGCAATCTTTCGGCTCGAGCCGCCGATCGCGACCCGGAATGTGGTGACTTCCGGTCCGCCCGCAAGTTTCAGCGCCAGCTTTCCGGTGATCTTCCTACCATATAGAAATTGCGCAACGTGGTCGCCTATCGCTTGTGGAACACCCTGATAATGGTAGGCAGTGAATATGTAGGCTAATCCTAACGTGTCTGTCCGAGTGATCGCATAGTTGTACCCAACATTTAAAATTTCGCTGTCGCTGTTCACATTTCCCGCATCGACAAAGCGCAGGGTACCGTAGACCCCCGCGAGTGTGATTGAACCCCGTGGACTCAGAGCATAATTCAGCTGAACGGCAGAGGCATTACTGTAGCGGGGGCCGTTCGTTGTCAAAATGGTTTGGCTAGGAACATAGGTACTCTGAAGCCCGGGCAAGGGCACGGCCAAAGTTCCCATGATTCCTGGAACAGCCAATCCACTCACGCCTCCAAACCCAAACGAGCTTTGCGGTAAGTAAGAGAACTGGTCAACGAAAAGCATTTGCCACCTTCGTTGATCGATCTCGTATGCGGCCGCCAGCTGATGATTTTGCCCGTTTCCCTGAATCGCGTCCGTTGAAAAATAACCACCGCCTGAATAATTCATCGAAAGCAGAGAATGACTCCAAGCTTCCAGCAAGCTCACGTCACCGGTTACAAAGCTGGTCGTATTCCACCCAGAGGCGGCTGCGGGATTCAGGGAATTTGACTTGGCCGTGTTGCTGTATTCAATCCCAGGCACCCAGTAGCTGTGGCGGATCTCCGGAGTCCCCAAGGTGGGGTTCTGCACGCCGCTCAATGGTTTAATGTCTGGCTGCATCGTCGGCGTTCCCTGATCCGAGTCCTGCTGATTGTCGCTTGCATCGAGAAGAGGAGGATATTCGCGAGCCGCAGGCTTCGGTTTTTCTCCACCCTCCTGCTGGGCCAATAGCGGGGATGCGCACAGACAAGCGGTCATCAACCAGACAATTCCGAGCGCGAATCTTTGCCAGTCCTTCATTTCCTTTTCCTAAGGCACCACGATTACGTCGCCAGGCTGCAACTCGATGTTTTGCGCGACATTTTTCCCGCTAATCGCCTCTTTGTAATTGAATGGCATCTTAATCTGCTTGCCATTCTCCGTGCGAAGCACATAGATGTTCTTCACCCGGGCAAACTGCGTGAATCCGCCACTGCTCGAGAGCGCCTGTAACACGGTCATGTGCGGGAGTAGCGCGTAGGCACCGGCCTTCGTGACCTCTCCGTTCACATAGACCCGGCGGCTATTGATCTCCGTCACGCTTACCGTCACTTGCGGGCCGTTAATATACTTTTTCAGCTGATCGCTGATCACTCCGGCTAGTTCCATCGGTGTCAGGCCGACTGCCTGAACGTCATTAAGCAGAGGTAGCGTGATCTTTCCATCCGGGCGTACCGGCACAGTGCGCGTCAGTTGCTCTTCTTTCCACACATCAATTTTCAGTACGTCTTGCGGTCCAATTTTGTAGGCCGCGTCCCCCCCAGCACTTTGTACCGTTGTTGCCGTGGTCTGGCTTTTCGTACCCTTCCCTTCTTCTTGCTTGTCTGGCGTCGGGCGGCGCTCACTGGCCCGCGTTCCACCCGCCATCAAGCCGGCGGTCACAACCGCGACAATTGCACTTTTTATTGCCATTTCTTCACCCCCGCTCCGTCTTTTTTCCTTCCAGGCCCGTCTGTTTGATTTTGTAGAGCAGCGACTTGTAGCTGATCTGAAGTTCCTGCGCCGCCCGTTTGCGGTTCCAGTGGGTTCGCTCTAGGGCATTCTGTATCAACTCGCGCTCTGCATGCCGGGAAGCTGCCCGTGAGGCTACCTTCAGCGATGATACACGCCGGCTATCATCGTTTACATAGACGGCGACTCTAGTCGCGTGCAGATCGGCAACAGCCAGTGCCGGATCCCCGGCAGCAACGATCCTTTTCGCAAGGTTCTCCAGTTCGCGAATGTTCCCGGGCCAGTCGTAAGATTCTAGTAACTTGCGGGCATCGCTGTCTAATTCCGGAGTGTTTTTCTTCCATTCGATTGAATGCTTCTGAAGAAAGTACTCTAGGAATGCCGGAAGGTCTTCCTTTCGCTCCCGGAGAGGCGGCAATCGCAGCACAACACCGTTGATTCGGAAATAAAGTTCCCGGCGAAAACGTCCCGCTTCGATTTCATTCTCCAAGTTTCGCGATGTCGAGGAGATAAATCGCGGAATAGTCTTCCCCGTGCAGCCTTTTGGTTCTCCGTCGGGCAGCAGTGAAAGTAATGCCCGTTGACAGACGGCATCCAGTTCGTGCACGCCATCCAAGAACACAGTTCGCGGCCAGGCTTCTCGACTTGCATTGCCCGCCAGACACTCCTCCTGCACTTCTCCCAGCAACCGTCCCGCGTCCAGCGCTGCACAACTCACCTTCCTAAGAGGCGCTTCGCCCAGTCCCGATAGCCGGTGGATCAACCGAGCGTAAACCTCTTTGCCCGTCCCACTCTCTCCCACCAGGAGAACGGGAATATCCGTTTTCGCGATCTCCTCGACCAAAGCATTCAGGGATCGCACGCCGGCTGCCTGTCCGCGGACCAAACCGGCGTCGGTCCACGCTTCCAAGATGTGAATTGCCGTTGCGGTCATGTTTCTCCACCCCTTGAATGAGCAGGTTCGATACCAGGGGCGAGCAACAATCGAGTTCTTTCGGAGTCACAGTAAGTCTATATATATCAGTAGTTTACATGCACTTTAGAGCCTTCCACCTCGACCATTAGCGAATCGCATGTCCCCATTTACTTCCACCAAGTGGCAATCTTCTGTCCTTGGTCAATAGTTCTCCAGGGAACCCAGTTAAAGGCAAGATCGTAACCGTCGCAGCAGATAAACCGACGCGGCAAGAAGAAGGGGAGACGAATAGCTACCCGGAGCCATCCCCGTGAAATGCACTGAACCGACGGTGTGGCCTCGCACGGTAGCCAGGATGCTGCCACACCCAATCAAGAGCATAATTGTGGAGAAGACATAGGCGATTGGCCTCACAAGGAGCGCGTTGCGGAAAGCCCATGGACTGAGGAGCAATAGAACGGCATCGGCCACCATCACGCCAACAAGCCACTCTCGAAAACTTAGATCGATCCGTGGGAACCAAGAGAAATGGCCGTAGAGGGTAAGAACTGTGGCGTTGTAGTAGCCAAGAAAATCGTTAAGCGCATCGTCCAGGATGTTCGCTGCAAACGATAGCCACAAGAGCAGCCAGGCTTCCCCAATTCTCTACCGGCCCGAGTTCACCAACAGCTTTCACGAATGAAATCCTATCTGCATCAGAGGCGATTCTTCAAAACCGGTAGAGGCCTTCCACGCGGTACATTTGGCGTTACCAGATGGGATGAGAAGGCCGGTCTCCGCGGGATGCATTAAGCTCCCAAGGATCGACGCGCTGGAGGCGCAAAGAAAAGGAGACCGGCTATGAAAAAGACTAGCACTGTTCGGGTAAATGGAAACATGATTTTCAAAGGAAGGAGTTCTTTGGAATTTGGAGGATGAGGAGCGCTAGGGCGCTCAAAACCATCTCCTACGGAGCGTGTTCGTTCCTTATCCCAGAACAAGAAAC
>Ga0210403_10002275_pt1 | contig 17514 bp, 12 predicted proteins | sample IncBWC19MmetaG_FD_150863 | JGI IMG/M metagenome (GOLD analysis project Ga0210403, IMG submission 150863) | Forest soil microbial communities from Barre Woods Harvard Forest LTER site, Petersham, Massachusetts, United States - Inc-BW-C-19-M | ecosystem: Environmental > Terrestrial > Soil >... | reverse complement strand
TCAGAAGTGGCTGCCAATTAAGGCAAGTGGCCGTGAAAAATTCAATGCCTGCTGACATGAACGACAAGTTAAAAATAGTCTTGAAGAGAGGAGGGGGGTGGTCGGTGACAACACCGACCACAGGCAAGGGGTGTTTTGCTAGAAATTATGTTCGTTCCTGTGAACTCTGTGCCAAAGGTTGATGAACTTTCATGATTTTAATTGCTTTTCATATCTGTAAAACTTATTGGTTGAGAGGACCCACAAAGGCGATAAAAGTTGTTTGTTAGAAGACGAATGTACTGCCGAACACCCAATGTCGCGCCTCGCGCTATGCTGCGTATTACCTCAACTCAAATCGGGCCGCATTCTCACAAACACGGGCTCGCGGAAAATTTTGTCGGGAGTGAGTGAGGCGTAGGTGACTTCGGCAATCAGGTGGGGTTCTATCCACTTGCTTGTTTTGTCGTCCAGTGTTTTTTGCGGGACGGGCTTTTTTATTTCTTTTAGCTTTTTGATGTCGGCAAAAATTTCTTTGAGTGTGGCATCGTCAAAGCCGCTGCCTACTTTGCCACGGTAAATGAGATTGTCGCCTTCGCGCTCGGCTATGTGCAGTCCGCCAAAGGCACTGGCGCGGTTGCCTTTGCCGGGATTGTAACCGATGATCACCACTTCGCGCGAGTTGCGGATTTTTATTTTCACCCACGCATCGGTGCGCTTGCCGGGCAGGTACTTGCTGTCTTTGCGCTTGGCCATGATGCCTTCGAGGTCATGGGTGCGCGCAGCATCAAGCAAGAGCTGGCCGTCTTCTTCGATGTCGCTGATGCGATAAGCTTTGTGGGTGTGGATGGCGTCTTTCAACCACTCTCTTCGTTTCAGCAGAGGCTCATTCACCAGACTTCGGCCATCAAGGTAAAGGCAATCGAAAATGTAACAGTAAGACGGATTGGTCTTGCTTAGCTTCTGAATGTTGGAATCACCTGAAGTCTGCAGACGGTTAATCACTCTTTTAAATTCGGGCTTGCCGGTTTTGTCGAGACAAACAATCTCCGCATCGAACACGCCGCAATTCGCACGAAACGATTTTGCATCCAGCAGCTCGGGGAATTGTTTGGTGATGTTGTTTTTGTTGCGGCTGGTGATGCGTATTTGTCCGTCTTCTAAATACACAAGTGCGCGGATGCCGTCCCACTTCACTTCGTAAATGTAATCATCGTTGAGTGGTGGCATGTCGGCGCTGGCTGAGAGCATCGGCTCGACATCCATGTGGAGATAGTTGACTTGCGGTTCGTCCACACGTTCAAGCAAAAATTCCTTGTTCTTGATTTTGTAAATGCGGTATTCGCCCGAAATTTCTTTACTGCTGAGCCTAAAATAAAATCCGTCTTTCTTGTCTTTCGTAATCTGGTATTTCCCCAACGCATAGATCCACATGTCGCCGCCACCGTATTGACCTTTCGGGATTTTGCCATCGAAAGTAAGGTACTTCATCGGGTGATCTTCGGTTTGCACAGCCAGTCGTTTCACACCGGGATGCGGCGGCAGTCCGCGTGGTACGGCCCATGATTTCAACACCCCGTCTTGTTCGAGCCGGAGGTCATAATGCAGGTTGGTGGCATGATGGCGATGCACCACAAAGTTATTTCCTCCACTGATGTCGAGTGAGGGCTTCGGTTCAGAAGTCTTTTTGAAGTCGCGTTTCTTTTCATACGACTCCAGTTGTTCGGGCGTCTTTCTTTTTTTTGAGACAGGTAATTCTTTGGCGACTGTTTTCTTTCGCTGCGTGTGAATTTCTACAGCATAGGCATCCATTCCTTCCCACGCATCACCATCGCGCAATACTTTCTCCACCGCGTTGCGGATGTTATGTTGTTTTGGGTCTTTCAGTTTTGAAAGTTCTTCCCACGACAGTGGCATGGAAACAGGCCCACCATTTCGTCCGCGCAAACTGTAGGGTGACACAATACTTTGTCCGGACCGAATGCGATAGATGTCAATCAACACTCTTCCTTTGCGCGCTTCTTTTTTAATATGCAGCGTGGTGTTCGTTTGATTTTTATCTACAAATGGCGTGGCAATCAATTGAGCAGCTTCAAATACGGCATGAAAGTCGGCCTTGGGTTCGAGCGGACAACAAATGTGCACGCCCTTCCCTCCTGTAGTTTTCACAAAAGCGGTGTAGCCAAAACTTTCCACATGCGTTTTCAACTCAAAAGCGAGTTCCGTTATTTTTGAAAAGGAATAACCTTCGGGCGGATCGAGATCGAAGACCATGTAATCAGGAAAATCATAGTTGGGTTTACGGCTATGCAGTTGATGAAGTTCGAGTGCCGCCAGGTTAGCAAGCCACACTAATGAAGCTGGCTCGGTGGCAATGATGTAATCCTTTTTTTCTTTGCCCAGCACTTCAAACTCAATCCAATCGGGTGCCCATTCGGGTCTGTTCTTTTGATAAAACATTTCACCACCTACACCATCGGGAAAACGGATCAATGTAAGGGCCCTCCCTTTCACATGAGTCAATAAGGTAGGGGCAATCTTCAGATAGTATTCAATCACTTCGGCCTTGACAATGCCATCCTCGGGAAAAAGAACTTTCTCCAGATTGGAGAGTTCCATTTTTCGTTTGCCAATGGTGGTCCACGTAGATTTTTTTGCCATGCGCTAAATCAATAAAAAGGCGTTTACCTTTTATGTTTTCAAGGTATAAATAACCATCAAAGGAAGCCAGAAAAAACTCGCTTCCGGGCCATAAAAATGGACTAAATTATTCCCCAGGCACAATCAATTTGGAACGAATTTATTTCGTTTCTTGCCTCCCAATCCTTGTAACCAAAATCCAATAAAACTATGTGGGCTATTATTGAATTTGCAGTACTTGCTGCTATTGTGTTAATCTCAGTCACGGAGTTTTTTTACCCGCTCCTGGTTGGAAAACCATTGTTTAATTCCTTCCGGAAAAAGGCTGACCAAAATCCTGCCAGCCTGGAGGATGAATTATCCAAAGCCAGGGAAAAAATTGCCGAAGTAAAAAACATTCAGGCCGAAGTAGACAAAAAATTCAAGTCGGCAGAGCAACTCAAAGAAGAGTCAGACAATCTATTTAAATAAACTGAACAACTTAAACCTAAATCTATATGCAAAACCCCTTGCAAAATGTGGCCATGCCTGGTTTCAACTCAAGACGATTACTTGCGTTTGGACTTGGGTTCCTCGTCCTTATTCTGATTTTATTTTCGGGCAAGATGGTCGAAAACGTAGACAACTCTGAAATCGTGATCATTCAAAGTGTATTCACGGGAAGGATCTCGATTTACACCACGCCGGGTCCCGTATTCCAGGGTTTCGGTACGGCCACGCACTACAAAAAATCAAATCAATTCTGGTTCAGCAGTAAAAAAGATGAAGGAAAAAATACGGTCAATGAAGATCAATCCATCAAAATCCGTTTCAACGATGGTGGTCATGGACAGATTTCGGGTTCTGTGCGCTGGTATATGCCATCCGATGAAAAAGCTACATTAAAATTACACACCGATTTCGGATCGCAAGATGCTATTGAGCAACAATTGATTCGCCAGGTGGTGACGAAAGCAGTGTACATGACCGGACCGTTGATGTCCTCCAAGGAATCTTCGGCGGAAAAAAGAAATGATTTGCTGTCCTTCATTGAAGATCAATCCATCAACGGTGTGTATCGCACCAAACAGGAAGACATCAAAGTACACGATGACCTAATGAACACCGACAAAACGGTGACGGTAGTGAAAATCGTTCAGGATGAAAAAGGTATGCCGATGCGGCAGGAGGTTTCCAGTGTAAAAATTTACGGTGTCAATCTGCAAGGCCTTGCCTTGAACTCAATCGATTACGACGTAGAAGTTGAAAACCAAATCAAAGTGCAGCAACAGGCTTACATGCAGGTGCAAACTGCCATTGCTAACTCGAAGAAGGCGGAACAGGATGCAATTACTACCGAGCTTCAGGGAAAAGCAGCAGCGGCCAAAGCTAAATGGGAACAGGAGGTAATCAAGGCGCAAGCCATCACACAAGCGCAGCAGGAAAAAGAAGTAGCTGCCTTGCAAGCACAGACTGCCTTATTGGAAGCGCAAAAGGTAAAGACGGATGCCGATGCAAAATCGTATGCCAATGCGAGATTAGTTACCGCCGGCTTGACTCCTCAAGAACGCGCACAGTTTGATAAGGATACTAAAATTGGTGTGGCTGAAGCCTTGTCGAAAATTGTGTTGCCAACTACCTACATGAATGGCGGTGGTGGCGGTAAGGACGCTTCTCTGTTGGAAAGTATTCTCGGTGTGAAATTGCTGAACACGGATAAAAAACCGTAACAGTTGAAATAAAATCAAGGCAACTATTCTTCGTGAGTAGTTGCCTTTTTGTTGTTCAAGAAAATCATTCCGACTACAAAACAAACTCCCGCTACAATTATGGGATACCATAATCCGGCTACCGGATCCCCGGAAGGATTTGATTCCGTTTTGCTAAACTCGTAGAGACTCGTGGCTATCAACGGGGTGAGCCCTCCAAAAATCCCATTCCCGATGTGATAGGGCAACGACATGGACGTGTATCTTATTTTGGTCGGAAATAATTCAACCAGAAATGCGGCGATGGGTCCATACACCATGGTCACAAAAACTACCTGGAGGGTAATCAGCGCAACCATCCACCAATAAGGTTCGCCCGACAATAAAGTTTCCTTTTTAACTTCTTCTTTTATGGTTTTGTCTTCGGCGGTTGTCGTCTTTTTGGTTTCCACCAAAACCGTGTTGTCGGAATAAACTTTGTTCGTTGAATTGGTCACCACGGTATCGCCGGTTGATTTTATAGAAAGTTGCCGTTCAATAGTGCGGGCACCTTCGATTTCTGTTTTCTTACTGATGTCGGCCAGGGCATACATTTTCTGGTAAATCGGGCGATACAGCACGACACCCAAAATCAAACCGGTCATGATGATGTATTTTCTTCCCACCCGATCACTCCACCATCCGAAGAAAATAAATAAAGGTGTCGCGATGAGCAAAGCCGTAGCAATAATGTAATTGGATTGAACAAACTCAAGGCTACAGGTTTTCTGAATAAACGAGAGTGCATAAAATTGTCCTGTATACCAGATCACGCCCTGACCTGCTGTGGCACCAAACAGAGCTATGAGTACTAATTTCAGGTTTTCCTTTTTACCAAAACTTTCCTTGATGGGGTTCTTAGAAAGCTTGCCCTCCAATTTGATTTTCGCAAACAAGGGCGACTCATCCATCCGTAACCGGATATAAATGGAGATGGCTACCAAAATGGCAGAAGCTAAAAATGGAATTCTCCAACCATAAGAATTGAATGCATCTGCCTCCATCGACTGACGCACGGAAAGGATTACGCCCAACGAAACGAAAAGGCCAAGCGTGGCCGTCGTTTGAATGAAGCTGGTGTAAAATCCGCGTTCGTGTTTGGGTGAATGCTCGGCGACATAGGTTGCCGCACCGCCGTACTCTCCGCCCAATGCGAGGCCTTGCACAAAGCGAAGCAGCAAAACTATGAGCGGTGCAAACAAACCAATAGTATCATAGCCCGGCACCAGGCCGATGAGAAAGGTAGAGCCTCCCATCAATATCAACGTCAACAAAAAGGTGTGCTTGCGACCCACCCGGTCACCTAATCGGCCAAACACCAAAGCGCCAAATGGACGTACTACAAAACCGGCGGCAAAAGTGGCCAGCGTAAAAAGCAAGCCGGCCGTTGGATTGGACTTCGGAAAGAATTGCAACGCAAGGACAGTAGACAGGCTTCCGAAAATGTAGAAGTCGTACCACTCTATAAGCGTCCCTACTGATGATGCGGTGATGATCGACTTAAGTGATTTTGGTTTTATTTCTTCATGCGGCATAGGCGTAAGAGGATTGACTGGTACAAAGTACGATTAATTATTTTTCACGCCAAGACGCGTAGCCGGCACACTACACGACGCGTTTCGCGTAGTAGAGCGTCGAGCGCCTACGCTAAAGCTTCGGCGTGCAGAGGCAAGCGCGAAGGAAAATACACGATTAAGACACAACTTCACGTTATCATCTTCGAGGCCAGTTCTTTGAAGAGTTTATAAGCCAGCATGGCTGTAACATTATTCACGTCGCGAGTTGGATTGTATTCAACGATGTCAGCGCCAACGATGGATACGGTAATAGATTGAATGATCCTAATTAATTCACGAGTACTCAAGCCACCAGGCTCGTGGTGTGAGACGGGGCAAAGGAGGATCCAGCACATCCATATCCAATGAAATGTAGAGCGCTGAACCATCTGTCTCCATTTGCCGGATGCGTAGTGGGGCCAAAGCAGAGCCTTTAAGAAAAAATGAATTGCCGTCGAAAGGGATGCCGAGAAGTTTTATTATGGCCATTAAATAAATAAGCCTGCCAACTTATTATTAAAAATTGGCAGGCTAAGTTATTAACTTAAAAATGATCAAGCCCACTGCTTCCCGTTACCAGCCTCAGCCAGTGGAACGCAACCATGATAAGCCCCTGGAACTGCAATATATTGAAGTACTTTCGTAGCCCCTGGCTCTGAAACAAAATACCCGAGCATGGTGAGTTCTTTTAATTTCAAAATGAAGGGCCGTGGTGTTTTGGGATCGGCCTTTGCTGCATTGACTGCTTCATCGTGGGTTTTCTTCAGGTAATCCAATTGCTGCTCCGGGCTTCCTTCAATAAAGCGGTTTCCAAAAGTCTTTATGGCATTTTGATCGAAGTCGTGAAGACCATCCAAAAATTTCTTTTGATCTTCTTCTTTATAACAATCTTTCACCAGCATGTCAATGAAGTTGGGAACGCCCACTTCCGTGGCTCCCGGAGTGTCGGTTTTGGGAAGGATAATTTCAGCCGCTTGACTCACCAACAATGCCTGATCTTCGTTGAAGAAAACAGGTTTGTAATTGAGATCAGGTCTGGTTTTGCATCCGTACAAAAACGCAGACACCGTTGAAGCGGATACCGCAGCGCCCATGAGCAGGGCCGTTTTCCGTAATGCTTCTCTTCTGTCAATCAAAGAATTCATAATTCAAAATTTAAAATTCAAGATTATAAGTTCTGTTTTTTCAATTCACTTACTGCAAAATCAGCCGCACGGGCCGTAAATGCCATGTACGTCAATGATGGATTCACGCACGAGGCGGAAGCCATGAATGCACCATCGGTAACAAACACGTTCTTGCAGGCATGGACCTGGTTATTTTTATTTAACACAGAGGTTTTTGGGTCTTTGCCCATGCGGGCGGTTCCCATTTCGTGAATACCCAAACCAGGGCCGCCAGGAGTGTCATACGTGCGGATGTTTTTCACACCGGCTGCTTCCAGCATTTCGGCCGCATCGTTCATCATGTCCTTGCGCATCTTAAATTCATTCTCCTTGAATTCCGCATCAAAATTAATTACCGGCAATCCGTTCTTATCTTTTTTGTCGTGATTGATAGTCATACGGTTGCTGTGCACCGGCAAAAATTCGCCGAAGCCTGTCATACCGATAGACCAATGCCCGGGACTTTGAACGAATTGTTTCAAGTCGGCACCTATCGCTAATTCTGCCACGGCCCTGTTCCATCCCTGGCGGCTACCACCACCCTGATAACCAAAGCCACGCAGGTAGTTGCGTTTATCTTTTCCCACATTGCGGTAACGAGGAATATAAAATCCATTCGCCCTGCGGCCTGTATAATATTTGTCTTCCATTCCTTCCACTTGTCCACTCGCTCCTACTCCCAAATGGTGATCCATGATATTACAGCCAAGTTCACCGCTATCATTGCCAAAACCGTTAGGGAAACGTTTGGATATTGAATTAAGCATGATATAGGTAGAGGCAAATGATGATGCACAGAGGAAAATTACTTTTGCATAAAATTCCAATTGCTCACCAGTCTCGCTATCAACCACTTTTACGCCGGTTGCTTTGCCTTTTTGTTCATCATAAATAATTTCATACACTGCTGAATTGGGCCGCAGCGTCATATTTTTTGATTTTTCAGCTGCAGGAAGGGTACAGGAAACGCTGCTAAAGTATCCTCCAAAAGGACATCCCCGGATACACATGTCCCTGAACTGACATTGACCGCGCCAGGGGGTGTGAGGCAGTGGTGCTGTGGCATGGGCTGTTCGGCCGATGGTCAACAGACGGTCGAATTTATCTTTTATTGATTTTTTTAATTCCAGCTCTGCACAATTCAAATCCATGGGAGGTAAAAATTTACCATCAGGCAAAGCGGGATAGTTTTCCACCTGACCACTGACGCCAATATATTGTTCTACATAATCATACCAAGGCTCAATCTCCTTATAGCGAACCGGCCAATCCACTGCAACGCCATCTCTCAAATTCGCCTCAAAATCCAAGTCACTCCAGCGGTAGCTTTGCCGCCCCCACGTGATAGATCGACCACCTACATGATAGCCCCGCATCCAGTCAACACGCTTGGTTTCAGTATATGGGTGCTCCAGATCGTTGACAAACCAATGTTTTGAGCTCGGCCTGACGGTATATCCCGTGCGAGCCTGAACACTTTGTTTTTTCAAATCTTCCTGCGTTGGCCTGTCCCCATTGGGTAATTCCCATGGATTTAACGTAGCCGTGGGATATTCGCCATGCTTCACATTGCGGCCACGCTCCAGTACCAATGTTTTCAGGCCTTTTTCGGAAAGTTCTTTGGCAGCCCAACCACCGGTAATGCCTGTTCCTACCACGATCGCATCGTAGGTATTTTTCTTTTCTGCTTCAACGTTCAAGTTCATAGCAATTGTTTTTATCGAATTGAACGGAAAAGGTAAAACTATTTTGGCAACGATGGTATCCGTTCATCAATTTTTTTAACCCGGCCGATGACCGCGATTAAAATTTCTCCATCACACCCAATCCAAAAAGTGCGAAATCGTATTTCACCGGGTCGTGAGGATCTAGTTTTCTGAGATTCGACGTCAATTCAAGAGCTGTTTGCCAATCCACCTGTTTCCGAGTCATCAATTTCAACTTTCGTGCAACCCTTTCTACGTGAAGATCGCAAGGACAAATCAATTGCGAAGGTGAAATGGTTGACCAAATGCCGAAGTCAACTCCCTTTTTGTCGTTGCGCACCATCCACCGCAAATACATCGTCATGCGTTTACAGGCTGATTTGCGTTCGGGTGTTGAAATATGTTTTTTAGTTCGCTGTGGAAAATTATCGAGGCTAAAAAACATGCGATGAAAGTTTTCAAGCCCGTTTCCTACGTGCTCATCGGACGGTGAAATTCCAAACGCTGTTTCGAGCGATTCATTCTTCCTATAATACTGACTCAGGAATTCAATGAAATAGAGGGCATCGACTTCATTGAAGGTACGATGCTTGTAATTTTTGAATTGCTTTAGGTCCCTGGATTGATGATGCAGCAAAAAATCATGGGGCGAATTGTCCATCCTTCCTAAAAAATCTTTTGTCTTGTTAATGATGGTGACGCGTTGCCCCCAGGCGAGGACGGCTGCGATGAGCCCGGCAATCTCCAGGTCTTGTTTCCTGCTGAATTGATGAGGAATGGATATCGGATCCAGCCCGATAAACTCCGGCCTGTTAAATTGATCAACTTTCGCATCGAGAAAATTTTTCAGGTCCTGCCAGTATTGGCTATTATCTTTTTTCAATGATCCGAAAATTTTACTTCCACTCTCCGGTTGAGCAATCGCACCTGTTCATCATTGCCTTTGAGCAGGGGTTTCTGTTTGCCAAAGCCCTGGGTTTGAATGCGCTCAGGGCTCACGCCGTGTTGCATTAAATATTCGCCAACGCTTCTGGCGCGATTGGCTGACAATTTTAGATTGTATTCATCTGTTCCTTGATCATCCGTATGACCATTGAGTTGAATTTTCCATGGAGGATGTTTTTTGAGTATTGAAACAAGGAAATCAAGCTGTGGGAATGATGAGGGTAAAAGCTGAAAGCTATTGAATTCAAAATTAATGTGATTCAAAACGTATGCTTCATTCGGCTTGATGGCTGATAGCGAAGTCTGGCTCAACGAGTCAATCCCCGGAATGGCAACGGGCGAAACAGAAACGTCATCGACATAGTAATAAGCACTTCCATCCAGCATCGCACTTTTCCCTTCCCGGTATTCGATCTTCCGATGTGCTGTGGCCGCGTTGCTCGAAAAATTGCCAATCACTAAAAATTGCTCACCACCCTTTGCCTGAAATTTAGCAGAAGCCTGGTACCATTCATTGGTTAGTGTTTCTAATTCGTTAATTCTGGTCAGCGCCGGACTCACCTCCAATAAACTGTCGTGATCAAGTTTTAATTCCGAACTCAACAACGCCATCCCGATGCGGTCAATCGCATACACCGAGTAGGATGACAATCTGTAATAGAATTGTAAATTATAAAAGGCACCCGGCTTGAGGGGTTCCGTCAATTTACATTGTACATACTCCCGATAGTTGTGCCTGGAGGTGCTCCAGGCATAAATGCCGGAATACCCCACACCGGAGTGAGCGAAAGAAACGCCCGCCCAATTTCGGGGCACGTCCATATCGCCGACGGCACACTTATTGTAATAGTCCGGTGTACCTTGTGTAGGTGAGTTCCATCGGCTGGGTCCAAAATGTTTAGGATCAGTGCTGAAGGAGACAGGGCATTTAGAAAATTCCTCAAACCCAGGATTGGGCACCAGATTCTGTGAAAAACAAACACGCGCAACAAACAGGCAGCAGGGTGCAAACCATTTCATCTGTTAATTATTTTGATGCCGGTCAGATGCCTGCCGTACGTCTCCTGGAGGCAGGTCTGCAGACGGGGAATGCTCCAAGTTGATAGTCATTTTGGTTATGCCTTGCCGTTCCGTTATTCAAAGAAAGGCAACCCCTTTCATTTGTCCAAGAACTTTACTTCCACTCTTCGGTTGATCGCGCGGGCTTCTTCTGTTTTTGCAGTCTTGAGCGGTTTTCGTTTTCCAAAGCCGATGGTTTTTATACGGGTAGCAGCAATTCCATTTTGCACCAGATACCGGCCAACACTTTTTGCACGGTTCATGGAAAGATTATAGTTGTACAAGTTATCGCCCTTATCATCAGTGTGGCCGCTAAGCTCCACTTTCCATTTTGGGTTTCTCTTCATGATCGAAAGCAGCAAGCTGAGTTCTTCGTTTGACAATGGCAGAAGTTCGTAGCTATTGAAATCAAAATAAATATGTTTCAATATGTAAACTTCATTTGCCTTCACCTCTGGTTTGCTCGCCAGGTCTTTTGACTCAGCGGCAGAAGTATTCATGGGCGTGACCGATACATCATCAATATAAAAGTAGGCTGCCTTGCTGAGCATCGGTTCGTTGGCTTGGGAAAAGTTCATGTGAAACTTTTTGACTTCCTCATCGGGCGAAAAATTCCCGATACTGATAAATTTTTCTCCTCCTTTCGCATCGTATTCAAAAGAAACATGATTCCACTGCCCTGTATTTTTACTGAAAACTGAATCCATCACGTACGTATAAGAGGGCTCCACAGTCCACACGCGGTCGTGGGTTACATTCGCCATCGAGTCAGAAAGCAGAGCACCAATCCGGTCCACACTGTATTTTGAATAAACTGAAAGGCGAAAGAAGAATTCTACTTTGTATTTTTTTCCTTCCACCAGTGAATCAATCAATTTAGCCTGAAGGTATTCGCGGTAGTTATTGCTGCTGAGCCACGCGTAAATACCCGAATAGCCATATCCTTTATGGGCGTGCGCCACGCCTGCCCAATTATGCGGAACTCCGGCATTCCCAAAACTGCAGCGGTTAAATAAGTCAGGAGTACCCAAGGTAGGTGAAACCCAGCCAGGGGCAAAATTTTTATCGGAACCCTGGGGATTATAGGAACCAGGACATTGAAAATATTCTTCAAACCCCGGATTGGGCACCAGGTTTTGCGCAAAGCTTAATCGAACACTTACGATCCAAAAAAAGATGAAGACTGCCCTCATGAAATTATTTGTAATAGACCAACTCGACGCTGAACTTCGGGTCGGTTGCGCCCAAACGATCAAACGCAGATTTGGATACCTTTATTACTGTACTACCCTCCGCATTTAAAGGGCCAACGACCCGCACAAATACTTCCCGGTTGGTAGCCTCATTGCGCACCTTCATGATCGTGCCCACTTTGGCAGTTTTGTGTTGCGCTAAATATTTGCGATTGCCATCGGTACCTTCAATGAGTTCGGCCGCCCCTTTTTCATGGATTTCATCGGAGCCAATAACGGACTCCGAGATTTTAATATCCTCATTTGCGGGCTTAGTCATTTGAACATTCTGCTTTACTTCAGTCGGTTGAATTTTTTCCTGAGTACTATACATGGGTTGAATGACATACAGCAATTGGCCGGGCTTCACTTCATCCGAAGCCAGGTTGTTCCAGGTTTTCAATTGTTGCACCGAAGCGCCGTACATCCTGGAAATTGAAAACAAAGTTTCCTTTTCCATAACTGTGTGTACGCCACGGGCAGATTTTTGCGGTTCCATTGCACTTATAAGGCCCGCACTTTTCTTTTTGTAGATGATCAAATCCTGGCCTATATCAAGAATATTGTCTTTCAGGTTATTCCAGGTTTTAATATCGTCCACACTCACTTCATACATTTTCGAAATAGAAAACAGCGTCTCTTTGGCCGCGACTTTATGAGTTAATGAGGCATCACCGACTTTAGGTTTTATTCTGGGCGTGTAGGGCACTTTCACGATCTGGCCAACGGAAAGGCCCGCATCTACCGATGGGTTTTCTTCCCGGATCAGGGCAACAGCAACGCCATATTTTCTTGAAATAGAATACAAGGTCTCCTTCGGATCCACCTGATGAATAATAAACGGCTTGCCGTTAATGGACTCCAGGCGGAGAGAGTCACCAGGCGCAGCCTGCGCAGTCAATTGTGTAAATAAGATTAATACTAACAGTTGCCAGTTGCCGGTTACCAATTGCCGGCAATAGGAAACCGACTTGTAACCTGAGACCTGAAACCTGAGTCTTTTCCATTCCATATTCTATCTTTATACAAAAATACGATTGATTGTGATCATGCGAAAACTACTTTTTATTGGAATAGCGTTATTGGGAAGCATAATTGCTTTTGGTCAAAAGTCCACAGACAAGCCTGCCGAAGTCCTGACAGCAACCGGGAAACCAAAAGTAATGGTGATGGACATCAAGGCGGAGATTGATCCGCGCATGCTGCGTTACGTTAAACTGGCCATCGAGCATGCTGAAAAGGCAAATGCCGATTATGTTATCGTGGATATGGACACCTATGGTGGTGTACTCACGGATGCCAAGGAAATTGTGGACCTGATCATGGATTTTAAGAAACCCATCTGGGTTTTCATCAATTCCGATGCTGCTTCCGCAGGGGCACTGATTTCCATAGCCTGTGATAGCATTTACATGTCGCCCGGAGCAAGTATTGGGGCGGCCACGGTGGTGGAAGGCGATGGCAAAGCGGCTCCTGACAAATACCAATCGTATATGCGCTCCATCATGCGTTCCACGGCAGAGGAAAATCACCGCGACCCTCGCATTGCAGAAGGCATGGTGGACGAGCGCGTGGTGGTGGACAGCATCAAGCAGGCAGGCAAAGTAATTACATTTACGACCAATGAAGCGATCAAAAACCATTACTGCGAAGCGAAAGTTAACTCGATTGAAGAGATTTTAAAACGCAACAAAATTGAAAACTACGAGATCGATCATTTTGAATTAGGGGCAACCGAACGAATCATTGCTTTTTTTATCAACCCCTTTATCAGCGGCCTGCTCATCTTAATCATCATCGGTGGGCTCTATTTTGAGTTGCAAACACCGGGCGCGGTGTTCCCGATTGCTGCATCCCTTCTTGCCCTCGTGTTTTATCTCGTTCCCTATTATCTGAATGGTCTTGCCGAATACTGGGAGGTGATTGCCTTGATGGTAGGAATCATTTTGCTTGCCGCGGAAATATTTATCATCCCCGGATTTGGCGTGGCCGGAGTTTTAGGGATTGGGCTTACCGTCGGATCCCTGATCCTGATCATGCTCAATAACGACTTTTTCAATTTTGAATTTGTTCCGCTGGGCGATATTGTGGTGGCTACGTTTACCGCCATTGGCGGATTGACGGGCGGGGTATTGCTCTTATTTTTTGGCGGGGCAAAACTAACCCAAACCAAGGCATTCAAAAGAATAGCGCTTACCGACACTCAGGAAAGTGCACAAGGTTATTCGGTAAATATTTCTTCCAAGGAATTAATCGGCAGAAGAGGGATTGCACATACGGTGCTGCGGCCCAGCGGCAAAGTGATGATCGATGACCAGGTGTACGATGCGTTCACCCGTGGTGATTATGTTCAAAAAGGTGACCCCATTGAAGTTATCGGAACGGAGGGGATAACCCTGAAGGTAAAAGCGGTTGGTTAATTAAGTCCGGGTCGTCGGCAACGCATGAGACACTAACTTGTAGCCTTGCCGCACCGGGATTCAAGCCAAAAAGTTTTCGGAATGCCAGATAGTAAAATCATTGACCGATTTGAATTTTTATATTTGCTTTACCTAAACCAACCCTTTATGAAAAAATATTTAATTGAAATGATTGGCACTTTTTTTCTGGTGCTTGTTATTGGTCTGACGGGAAATCCGCTCGCTATCGGCAGTGTGTTAATGGTGATGATCTACATGGGTGGCCACATTTCGGGAGCCCACTATAATCCAGCGGTTACCCTTGCTATCCTGCTGCAAAAAAAGATTGACACCAGGGATGCGGGTCTGTATATGATATTCCAGGTTGTAGGAAGTATTGCCGCTGCACTGATTGCCTATGTGATAACCGGAAATACTTTTGCGCCAAGCCCGGCAGCAGGGGCATCCACAATCAGCATATTGTTAGTAGAAACCATTTTTACGTTTGCATTAGTCTCCGTGGTGTTGAATGTGGCTGTATCCAAGGGTACATCAGGCAATAATTATTTTGGATTGGCCATTGGATTTACGGTATTGGCTGCAGCCTTTGCCGGTGGCGGCATTTCCGGCGGAGCGTACAACCCGGCGGTAGGCATCGGCCCTTGCCTGATTGATACATTAGTGGGTGGCAACAATTCGCTCGCTAATGTTTGGTTTTATCTAGTAGGACCTTCAATCGGTGCAATACTTGGCTCCATGGTATTCAGTTATACAGAGAAATAAGAACGAATTTGGGCTATAAGTTGCAGCCGCCCGGAAAATCAGGCGGCTGTTTCATTCCGAGATGGCATTTTCTATTTTTGCCGTCTTAATTGAAGTTATTTTCAAAATGGCGCGCTCTACAAAATACAGTCCGGCAGAAACAGAAGACAAATGGTATCAATACTGGATGGAAAAAGGCTTTTTTCACGGAAAAGTCAATCCGGCCAAACAACCTTATTCAATTGTCATCCCACCTCCCAATGTTACAGGTGTGTTGCATATGGGCCACATGCTTAACAACACCGTTCAGGATGTGCTCATTCGCAAGGCACGCATGGAAGGTAAGGAGACTTGCTGGGTTCCCGGCACAGACCATGCTTCGATAGCGACCGAAGCGCGGGTGGTAGCCATGCTCCGTGAAAAAGGAATTAAAAAATCCTCGCTCACGCGGGATGAATTTTTGAAATACGCCTGGGAGTGGAAAGAAAAATATGGCGGCATTATCCTGGAACAATTAAAAAAACTCGGTGCATCCTGTGACTGGGAACGGACGAGTTTCACCATGGATCCGGATTATTACAAATCCGTGATCAGGGTGTTCATCGATCTCTATAATAAAGGCTACATCTACCGCGGCTTGCGCATGATCAATTGGGACTGTGAGGCAAAGACAGCCCTGTCGAATGAAGAGGTCTTGTATAAGGAAGATGGTGAGCGCTCCATTCTTTATTCAATCCGCTATAAAATAAAAGATACCAAGGACGGTTGGATGGTGATCGCCACACAACGCCCTGAAACAATTATGGGTGATGTGGCCATTGCGGTGAACCCAACCGATGAACGGTATCAGCAATTGATTGGCAAAAAGGTGCTGGTGCCATTCATCAATCGTGAGATTCCTGTCATTGCCGATACCTATGTTGACAAAACGTTTGGAACCGGTTGTCTGAAAGTAACACCAGCTCATGATGTCAATGACTACGAAATCGGATTGCGCCATGCCCTTCCCGTGATTGATACGATCAACGATGATGGCACGCTGAATGAAAAATGTGAGTTGCCTAAATTCGTTGGTAAGGACCGTTTTGCTGTGCGTAAGGAAATTGTAAATGACATGCGGGAAACGGGGCACTTAGTTACGGAGGAAGAGTTTGTGACGCGTATTGGAAGAAGTGAACGAACCAATTCAGTGGTAGAGCCTAAACTTTCATTGCAGTGGTTTGTAAAAATGAAAGAGATTTCCGTGCGGGCTAAAGACGCGGTTGCGAACGACGATATTAAACTTTATCCTTCCAAATTCAAAAACACCTATAGTTATTGGATGGACAACGTACGCGACTGGTGCATCTCCCGGCAGTTGTGGTGGGGTCACCGCATTCCGGCCTGGTATGATCAGGACGGGAATTTTGTTGTTGCAGAAAACGAAGAAGAGGCGCTTAAGCTATTCAAAATTAAAAATTCAAAATTAAAAATTAAGGACATAATACAAGACGCCGATGTACTCGATACCTGGGCTTCTTCATGGCTGTGGCCCATAGAGGTTTTTGGCGGGTTTAATCATGAAAGTTTCCTCAACGGAAAAATTGATCGTTCAAAAAACGAAGAACTCAATTATTTCTACCCGACAAAAGTACTGGTGACGGCGCCGGAAATTTTATTCTTTTGGGTGGCGCGTATGATCATTGCAGGGTATGAGTATATGGACGAAAAACCATTTGAAGATGTTTACCTCACGGGTGTGGTTCGCGATAAGCTGGGGCGAAAAATGTCGAAGTCGCTTGGCAATTCGCCGGATGCTCTTGAGTTGATCAAACAATACGGAGCCGATGGTGTGCGTACGGGAATGCTCTTTAGCTCGGCAGCAGGTAATGATTTGTTGTTCGATGAAAAGCTTTGCGAGCAAGGGAGGAATTTTGCCAATAAAATCTGGAATGCATTCCGTTTGGTGAAAGGATGGGAAATTGCTACGCACGCTCAACCTGAGGAAAATAAGATTGCGATCGAATGGTTTGAATCAAAACTAAATCAAACTTTAACCGAACTGGAAGACCATTTTGGTAAATTCCGTATGTCGGATGCGCTGCATACGCTTTACAAACTGACGTGGGATGATTTCTGTGCCTGGTACCTGGAGATCATTAAACCGGAGTTTGGAAAACCTATTGATGAAATCACTCATCAAAAGACAGTTTCATTTTTTGAATCCGTACTAAAATTGTTGCATCCGTTCATGCCCTTTATTACGGAACAACTGTGGCATGAACTGAATGATAGGAAGCCGGAAGACTGCATCGTCGTTGCGTCGTGGCCAAAGGCAAAAACATTTGATGAACAAATTATCCG
>Ga0210403_10002274_pt1 | contig 17521 bp, 15 predicted proteins | sample IncBWC19MmetaG_FD_150863 | JGI IMG/M metagenome (GOLD analysis project Ga0210403, IMG submission 150863) | Forest soil microbial communities from Barre Woods Harvard Forest LTER site, Petersham, Massachusetts, United States - Inc-BW-C-19-M | ecosystem: Environmental > Terrestrial > Soil >... | reverse complement strand
GAACTACACACCAGTTGCAATCGGTGAACAGCGAGGCACACCGGGCGAGATCGTCCAGTGACGGCTTGGCAATTTCTCTGCATCGTGTTCGCGGCTATCCTCGTTGCAGGCGCGTGGAATTATCGCCGCACGACCGCGAGGCTCAACAAAGAAGCGTGCGAAAAGAAATCCTGACAACGGGAGAGGTAGCCGACAAAATCGGCATCTCGCGCCAGACCCTACATTGGGCTTGGCTGCGCTCCGGGAAACTCAAGCGTCCGCGTCGCGTGGTCGGAGGGCAGCGAACGTTTCGAGCATGGGACGCTGCGGACATTGCAGCCGTTCGGACTTTCATGCGCAATCGGTCGTCGCAACCCGGGCGCCGCCACCACCCCTAGAGCTATAAGCGCTCGCGCACAGGGGGCGAATCCCGAGACTTAGGACCTGCGCACGAGGGGAACCTCGGTGCATTCCGGCAAATCGTCTGCAAATGGCTTGCTTCGGGTCGAGAACCAGACGGCCTCAACCCCTAAGACGTTCACCCGTCAAGGACTTGCTCGACCGCATCGGTGCCGATGTAGCGAGAAACGTAGCGGGTCAGTTTGAAATTTAAGACCTTTCCAAGAGGGGACACCAGCCGGTTTTCGCAAAAATGTGTTGTTGGTGTCCTAATTTGGATTCTCTGTTGCTTTCTCACTTTTGGGCTGGGGCATCCTCGTGAACTGCTGGGTAAAGGGATTATAGAGATAGCGAAACGGGACTTCCTCAACGTCAACATTGCTGAAGACGTGTTGATACTTTATAAGGCCGTAAAAACCGATGAAGGTCTTGGAATCACCGACTTTCTTAATCGATTTATTCACAAGCTGAGAAACATTGATTTCCGTGTCTTGAATAGATTCACCCCCTCCGAGGATGCGGTCGAATTCGTTGTTCTCGATGTCTTTGACGATCTCGCCGATAGGCCCGTTAATTCCCTCATCCCCGAGGGGCGAGTGTCCCAGTTCAAATGTAAGTATTCTCGCTGGCGTCCTACCCATGTTTGTCAACTTCAGCAGATGATTCAAGTGTTCGCCTTTAAGCAATTCTTCCGGGTTCATCATTGTCCAGCCCCCGGCTATTGGGCGGCACCAAGTCCCGCCAAATTTAGCGCAAATAGGGACGAAATCAGCTACGACCCACGCACGTTCGCTGTTAATCAGAGCATCAGCACTTGTCTTAGCAGCATCGACCGACCGTCTGGTGAGAAATGCCTGGTATCCAATCACTCCTATCGCAATCGCAGCGAGAATGACCTGCCACCACTCGGGCCGTATGAGGGCTGCGTTCCAATTTGGCGACTGGCGGGTCATGAACCCTGCGAAGACACAGGCAAGGGCCACAACGATACACGCCAAAGTTCTCCGGAAATCCATGCGAAGAATGTAACACGAACGTTACGGGCACTCTGTTGCACTTCGCAATGTCATTCGAGCGGGGTCAGCGGTTCGAGGACGAGCCAGACAAGTTTCTTGCCGGGAGGATAGATCACACCAAGAGTCACGTCTTGAAATTTGCCAGTCTTCGCGATGGATTGCACCTCGCTGACGAGTTGGTTTCTCTCAGCTTCGGTTTCATAAACCCGCACCTCGAAACCAGCGGTCACTGAAAACCCACCGGAAAAACTTCGACGCAGAGAATCCGCGACACCTCGGTCCGGGTTCATGCTTACTAACGCTTGGAGCAACGCGTCACCGTCAAGTTGTCCCAAGTGCTCAGGGAAAATCACTTTCTTCATTGTTTCCTCCAAGTCAAAAGTGCGCGGCGCGGGAAGCGTCGCGTGGTCCGTGTTTTTCCTTTCATCTACGCTCACCCGGTTTTCTTTTGCATTCGCTGTTCTAAAATCTCGTTGAACTGCTGGCGTCGCTGTTCTTCGTCAACGGTTAACTTGCCGGTGAAACCTGGCATATATTTCTCGCGGCGTTTTCGTTTCTGGTCTACCAGAGCCCACACAACAGCTTTGTCATTGTCGTTTTCCAGCAATCTGAGGAATGAGTGGATGTAGTAGTGCGCCGCAACCGGTGTGCCTCCGAATTGGACAGAGCGGGCCTCGACAAACTGAATGCCGATTTCCACAAAGTCTGGGTCGTGGCCTTTCCCTATGAGAAAGGCTGTTGCTTGGTCCTGAATCCGTTCGTAGTGGTTTGGTTCGGGAGATGAAAACTTTTCATCGTCATCCGCTGTTGGGTGATGATGATTGACATTTTTACCTGTCTCAGACTGGCCCGCCAAAGAGGGGGAGTCCCGAAGGGACGACCCCGAAGGTGTTTCTGAGTACTTAGGCCGGGAAATTCCCGTCCCGGTCACCGCAACCGGAAATTCCCGTCCCGGTCGAAACATTGGCTTTTTGCCGTTTTTGTTTGCAACTGGTTGACGATGCACGGTATAGCGCGGAGTCTTCCATAGCGCACGGTTTCGGCGCTCCGGTGCCACGGTCACCAACCCGGCCTCGCGCAACTCGCGAAGATATTTCTGCCATGAATCCTCGCTGATCTTCGCCTGTTCGCAGATGTACTTCGCGCTGAATGGCTCCCCGTTTCTGGAGACTTCCCCGGTGCAACCGTCGGCAAGCCATCGCAGGGCTAGGTACAGGTTTCTCGCGCCGGGCGTGAGGGGGCGCACGACGTCGGCGTCAATGTCCACCTTGAATCCGTCGAGCATTAACGCCCTTCCCAAATAAATTCCACGACACGGTCCCCAAACACTTTCCATCGTCTGCGTAGCTCGCGGTTTTCCATCAGACACGGGGAACTGTTCCGGCGGGCCGTACTGTATGGTGCGACCCCAGAAATCCGTACGTGGCGTGCGACTGGAAATAGGGGATTGACTAATGCGAAACTGTTCGGTTAAATGATGATCGGTGGCCACATTCCCCCCTGAATCGTGACTGCTGATTCGTTCTCTCCGTTTCAAAAACCCCGGCTCCTTCCACGTGGCCGGGGTCCGTGCGCTCTACACTATTCCCGCTTCGAGCCTTCGCCGGTCGAGTTCCTCGGCACCCCGTTGCGTTACCGTGGCGGCGCGGTCCTCGTTTCCCTGCGCGTGTTCGCGAAGCGATTTCGCAGCCCGGTCCGCGTTCGCTTGTTCCGCGATTCGCAGGTCTTCGGCGTGACGTTCAGCGAGGTTGGGGTCTGCTTCGACCACCGGCCCGGTGTGCCGCGTGACGCCGTGTCGCCTGAGATAGTCGTGATCGGCGAGCTCGACCGGCACGGCGTTTAGGCCAGCGGGAAACGCATGCACCTTGCTGTGCTGATTGGCGACGCCAAACGGGTTAGCTTTCGACGGTTCGGCTACGGCCAGATTCACCGCAACCGGAAAATGCATGAGTACTGTTTTTTCTTCCATTTTTTCCTCCTTTGAAAATTCTCTCTGAAACCTCTTCGGGTGTCCGACCCGATGGTCCGCGTCGCTACCTGTCTCATTCACCGTGACTTGCTCGGTTGTAGGCCCACAGGTGTAGCGAAAACTGTAGAAGATCGCGGCGTCTTAGGCTTCGCGGATGAGCCCAAGCACTTCGGATGCGCGGACCAACGTGCGGGCGCCCACCTTGTAACGCCGCAATGTTTTCCGTGTGAGAAATCTTCGGATTGAAACTTCACTCAGTTTCGTGATGCCCGCAGCTTCGCGGACGCTGATGAATTCGCCTTCAGCCGGGGCCTTCGCTATCGTGATTCGCTTGGTCATCTTTGTTGCTCCTTGACCCGTAAGGATAGGACGTGATATCCCTAGAGCGCAATGACAAAGCAGTCCAGCGGCCTTAGTTCTCCAAAAAGCGAATTTAAGAGTCTAGTGGGTCTCTCGAAGCCGCTTCTGGAGCGGCTTTTGACTGACTGGGTAAATATGAAGATTCCATCCGTGGAGTCCAGCAAACAGGAGAAGAAAGAGTTTGCCGACGCCTATGCGCGGCTCCGGCTCCGCTATGGCTCGTTGGCGGACCCGGTCTCCATGAACATCATCCACAGCTTCCTCCGCGCCGCGTGGGACGCCAAAACCTTGCGGGAAAAAGAATGGCTTTTGTACCGACTGCGCGATGTCCACGCCAAGATGGAGCGACGACGAGCGACGCCGGAGTTGGCTCACATAGATTTATTCGCGGCAGAGATGAACGCGGCTTATCTGGCGAACGCGGTCCCGCCTCAAACACCCGTCGAGGACATGGCGTACTACCTTTTGCGGAATGCGCGTCGAGCACGGAAATGCGTGTCTCCTGAATGTCCCGCACCTTATTTTTTTTCTACCAAGAGGCGTCAGCAATATTGCGGCGATGATTGCACGCGAGTCGCGAAACTTCGGGTCAAACGTGAATCGTGGCATCGGGCAAAACTGAAACGGAAATCAAAATTGAAAGAGAGGTGAGAAGTGGCAATCTACAAGAGAAAAGGGGTCAGACACTATTGGTTTGCGTTCACCTTCAACGGCGAGCGCGTCCAGAGATCGACGAAGTGTTCAAACAAGAACGACGCTCGCGACGTGGAACGCGCCGCATGGGTGCAATTGGCGAAAAACGAAGTTGGCATCGGGCGACCGAAACGCGAGATCCGCACCGTTACTGAGTTGCTCGACCCGCTGAAAGCAAGGTATGAACAGGACGGTAAGCTGAGCAAGCAGAATGAAAGCTTGATTCGTCGTGCGGGTCAGGACTTCGGCTCAAAGATCGCGACGCAACTCACGACTGAGCATCTCGAAAAGTATATCGTCCGTCGTCGGGCCGAGGGCGCCGCAAACGCGACGATCAATCGTGTAATCGAAATCCTGCGTCGAGCCTTCAGGCTTGCCCAGGTGTCCCTGCCCAAAATCCCACACCTTTCAGAGAGAGACAATGTGCGCCAAGGATTTTTCTCCATAGACGAGTTTCGGGCGTTGCAAGAGCATCTGCCTGCCGATCTGAAAGACTTCTGCCACTTCGCCTATCTCACCGGGTGGCGTCGCAACGAGATTCGCTCGCTGGCTTGGAGCGATGTCGATGGAAGCAGAATCCAGGTGAGAGCGGCGAATGCGAAGAATCGGTGCGCACGCTCTGTGGGAGTGGCTGGGGAGTTGAAAGCCATCATCGAACGCCGTCAGCAAGAGCGGTTAGTAGATGGGGTGTTGACCGGCCTCGTTTTTCACAGGAACGGCGAGCGCATCGGCGAATTTAAGAAGTCGTGGAACAGCGCTTGTGTACTGGCCGGGCTTGGCGCGATGACTTGCCCGAAATGCGGTGAATTTGCCAAGGAAGGCGAGCGCACGATCTGCCGACGCTGCAAGAGGCAGCGCACCTACAGCGGGAAAATATTTCATGACTTTAGGCGGACGGCTGCCCGCGACTTGATTCGCGCGGGGAACAGCGAAGGCGTCACCATGAAAATCCTTGGACACAAGACGCGATCAATGTTCGACCGCTACAACATTGCGTCGGAAAGCGACACCAGTGAGGCGATGGAACGGCTTGAAAAATTCCACGCAGCCACGGATGAAAAAGTAATCGCGATCGCGAAATAGGGAAAGAGTCTCTACAGTTTTCACTACAGTCGAGATTTCGAGAGAAAAAAGAAGGGTTGCTCTGGAGCGAGCAACCCTTTGTCTTTCAGTTTCTTAAATTGGTTGCGGGGGTCAGATTTGAACTGACGACCTTCGGGTTATGAGCCGGATAAAATGCTAGCCCGTCTTTGCTCTTCAATGACTTACGTAGGTGCTGATCTACTTGATTCACTGGTGTTCTTCGATAGTTTGTTCCCAATTTGTTCTCGATTTGTTCCCAGTTCGTGAGGTCGGGTGTCCTCGAGACCAGCAAACCCATCCGCCAGAACTCCGCAAAGGTTGGTATCTTTCCGAACACCTACCGTCATGTAAAACACGTCCTTGCCTTGAGGGTAAAGCAATACTCTAAATAGGTACTTAGACGTACGTCGGATGGATGTAGCGAGTGCGTCGGACGTTGGTATCAATGGTCGAGACCAGATCCCTCAAAAGCCTGTTGAACAGGATCCACCGGAACATCAGAAGCAGAAAATTCACTAGGTGGTTGCGATGAAATCTAATTTGGCCAAAATTGAAGACAAAATTCAAGCTTCTGCGACCGCCGTCGTGACCAATATCGCCGAGACTGACGATGCCGTGGCTAGCGCCATTGTAGGCCGAAAAACGATGGTTCATTTGGTTATAAATGGTTCGTTCTTGTATCGCGACAAATCAGTGAGGACGAGCCAGTCGCATCGACGACTCCTAGCGCGTTTGAACGCTACCGGGAAACGGGTCTGGTCGGAGAACATCTCGGTAATCGACAACGAAACCATCAAGACACACTATAGGATGATCGCCCTACCGGACGCAGCCCGAGTGAGACCGCTAACAACTAGCGTTGCGCAAGAGCTTGCAATCAGTGGTGATCTACTCTTTACACTTCTAGGAAAGGTGAAGGGAATGCGTCCTCAGACACAGAAAATTGACGGCAGGAAGGTGCAGCAACTTTGCCTGATTCCCTCATTGACTGGCATGGACCTTCAAAGAACGGGAGACGGAATTTATTCAATGCGGCGGGTATTACCAATCGAGGAACTCTTGGAGTTCGTTCACGAAGATCTGAAAGGGCAGGGAGGAATTTCTCCTGAGGACCGAAGAGTGATCGGTTCTGCCTACGATAAAATGCTGGATGAGGTTACGACGGAAGTGAGTGTGCCCAGCGGAGAAGTACAAGATCGAAACGAAACGATTCTGGGAAGGATAGTAATTTCTCTGCAACAGCAAGCAGATCAGTATCGCGCAGCTCTTGCGGTTCTGCACAGCCGTTCCGACGATCCACAGGCGCTCAATGAGGTTCTTCGGATCGCGTACAATTTTAGTGCAGATGTACTCCCGCTGATCTCGCTCTTTGTGAGCATTTGTGACCTTAAGCCACTCGTTTTCTGGTGTACGCTTTTGGAACAATGGACACTACATCAAGCGTTCGCCTCATTGCCGTGGGCTGCGCTCGGGCGCAAGGAGAAACTAGAAGAGTACAAATCCATCGTGTCTCAGGCCAGGAGCCACGCATTTCATCATGTACTGCCATTCGACTCGACGGTGGAGATTGACCTATCGACACTAGATGTCCGCGCCGAGAAGATTCGATTATTTGTACCCTTTGGGCAAAAGGAAGGAAGGGGAGTTCACCTCAGAGATCAAAAGTTAGCTGAAGTGCTTGCAGAATTTTCGCGCGCAAAGGAACGACCGGTATCGCAGCTTTTTTGGAAAGCAAATCATGCGGTTATGCAAGCAGCTTGCAGGCTCTCCGAGCAAGTGCTAGCGGCGCTGATACTGATGCACGATGCTAGGCGGGAGGCGGCTTGAAACGTTGGAATAAAACCACGGCGGGAATGGCGGATGGACATGGCAAGCTACAGCGTTGTGTGGGTTATCACGAGCGAGTGCCCGACAAGCCTCGCGTTCGGCCTTGAAGGCTTTCAACTCAGCTGACCAATCTGAGAATGTTTACCGTAGAGTGGTATTTCAGGAGCGCCTGTAAGCCCTGCGCTTACACAACCCCCGGCCATCTGTGCGACGGCAAGCAAACACAGTCATACGACACCAAAGTCTCCTGAACCCATGACTTTTGCATCTTTCCGTTCCTCGAATTGCCGTTCGCAGGGAGCTGTATCGGTGCTCGCATCGAACGCATCAACAGCAATACTATGCACGATGGCTGATGCAGGTAGGGAGCGAAGTGCCAATCGGCCCGCAAGCTCGCGTGAGCGGGTCGGCCACGTGTTGACATGTAATGTCATGGGGAGGTCTGGAATGGGAGTCGGGTTCCAGGCCGCACGATGGTGAACTAGTTCGCCATCGATGAACCACCGGATTTCGTATGGATCCCAGTCGATTGCAAACCGGTGCGCGGCTTCCGACGCGTCGAACTCCAACGGAATGGCTACGGGCGTCCCTCGATAGCCGTAGTCAAACTTGGCACCCTCTGGCCCGGGGTTATAGAAAACATTGACTAAGAGCCGGTCTGGACGATTTCCCGTGATCTCAACGTCGATCTCCTGCCGGGGCGAATCGCGATGAAGAAAGAAGCCGGTCACTAGGCCTGAAACACTCGTTGCCTGTAGAGTAGCTTCAAAACGTCCATATAGGAAAGTACCTCGGCTCGAAATTGAAGCAGCGCTAAAATCTCGAACGCCAAGCGGCTCCTGAATGACTGTGAGCGAGAGGCCGTCGCCCGATTCCGTGGTGACGTTCGCCGGGCGAAACAGGCCGAGGTTTCCGGGAAACGTATCATTGCGTAACAGCCAACGGGAAGACTGGATACGCGCCAGATCATCCTCGAAGCTCACTCGCGACCTTGAAGCCTCCGACCGCGCCGACGCGCTAGCGCTGATTCCTGTCCACCCCACGTACGGCTCTACGATCCACGGCGAGCGATCGTACCGGAGTCGCTTTGCTGGTGGGACCATTAGCGTATCGACCGCAGCGCGCACATATCTTCGCTGTCCAATATCCCGAACACCTGGATACGGCGTTGCTGGCGGAGGAAGCCTCACGTGCTGACAAAGCGCAAGCCACGAGTGAGCTCGTTCACCATGCAGACGGACCACGTCCGCACCTTCCAACGCGTCCAACAGTTCGTCACTCGTCCTGTTTACGTCATCGATCACGATGAACTTCGCTTGCGGATAACGCGACGCAAGCGCGCGCACCTGCGGCCTCAGTGAACCTATGTTGACGTAGGCTTCGAAAACCCGATGGGTGCGGCCGGCCATCAATCCTTCAAACTCACATTCCGGAATGTGGTCGAGATCGCTGCAGCAACGATAGCCAAGCATCGAAAGAGCCAATGCGAGGGATGACAAGCCCGACCCAGGGGGTCCAAACGCGAACACCGGAAAATGAACCGGCCGCTGATGGAAAAGCGCGGGGCCGCAGTCATCGAGGACGCCAATCCGGCTCAGTACCGGAAGAATCGAGTACGAGTTTGTTGAAGCAGTGTCGAGGCGCTGGTTGATCACTGGGCGGCGCAGAGCTCGCACATCCATCTCTGCGAACTTGTGATTGATCCAGAGGTCGATGGGGCCGTGGCAAGGAAGGAGCCCAAGTAATGTTTGAGCTCCTCTTTTTGACAAGACATACCCCGACAGATACCAGAGCCCACGTTCTGGCCGAAACACGTTCCTCGAAACCTGTTCCTTTGGCGCACCGTATCGCGCTTCCTTATAAGATACGTATAAGACATCAAAGGCTCGACCGGTTTGATCCGTATCCTTCATCTCATGCCAAGCCTGATCGACGATTCGGCCAAAGCCACGCTCGAACCAGACATCGTCCTCAAGCACAAGAGCATATGAGGCTGCGGACTGCGCAATGGCTCTCCAGACAGCGATGTGCGAGTGCGCGACGGCAACTTCTGCCTGGCTCATTCTAATCGGGCGCGTCAGATCAAACACGTCAGGCACTGCAAGAGGTTGCGGTTCGACGAACAACTGGTGACCCAACGTGTAGAACGGCTCAACTTCGCCACCATCGAGCAATCTTTGCGACTCGTTTTGCGCGTCGCATGCGGAGTATCGAACGGCGCGCTCCGATAGCGGTTTACCGGCTGCGTCCAGGATGCAGGAAAGCTCACGAAGAATATCAGTCCAGCGGTTCGGTTGCCTATCCAAGTTGACAACAAAGATCGGACCGATGCCAGACGTCTGGCCGTCCGAGAGCGGCCCGAACGAAAGGCACCGCTGGCGCGGCAGGCGCATTCGATAATGCAAGAACAAAAAATGGGCGAAGCGTGCGGCTGCGCCCAGCGGTCTAGAAAGATTCATTGTGGACTATTCGCCACTATGGCGGAACCTTTGTTGATTGGAAAGTCGCCAGTTTCTGGCATCACTGCGGTAACTCAATGGCCATCGCGAGACTGCAAGCGAATCCCAATCTCGCAATATCGCTAGATCGCTCTCAATACTGCCTCCCTGCGTCGTACCAAGATCGAAAATCGACTTCGAAAGATTCCCCGGCCCGGTCGCTGTCTGAATCTCAGGCAACGCGTCCTCGCCAGCGAGTTCAAGAAGACATGTCGCCTGACTCAATGCACGTTCGATGATCGGATGCCCCCGCCTTGCGACGAGGGGATTGTTATTGACGTAAAAAATCCAGCTTGGGTCATAGGCATCAGCACAAAGAAACACCGACGGATTCACCATTAAACCAGAAGCGATGTCATAGCACAGGGGCTGAAGTTTGAGCCGACCGTCCTCAAACAACCAGTCGATATCAGTTCCAACGCAAACGTCGTCCGCATCAACATAGAAGCCGCCTTCGACAAGCAAGTAGCAAAGTCTGAAATAGTCGGCTTGCATTGCTGGGTGGTAGCAACACTCAAAGGCGCACACGTGACGCGCACCCAACGAATGCCCGATGAATGCTTTTGCAGCCTGACAGTCGAAGATGCGGTGCGTGAAGCCGCGCGTCTCCCAGCAGGTCCACGAGGTGATGCATTCCTCGACGTCGTCTGGCAGCTGTCGGAGGTCATGCCAGAACTGCGCGATTGTTCTGGGTGGCGGTGGGCTGCAGTGATTGTTGATCGAGCTCTGACCTAAGGGGCGCTGAACCAGCTCTCTGATGAACTCTGAGCGTCGCCGGTCGTGTTCTCGACTATCTTGTTCTTGCTGCATCTAGAGCACCGTCTTACGCCGCTCCTCGCGGCTACAGATTCTTGATGCTTTATAATACGCACGATATCGTACAACGTTGGTTACCTGTGTTCGAATACGAGAGCAAGCGCGTTAGGTATGCTTCGCCGCCGAGTGCCGAGCATCCCGATTGGGATAGGTATCGAATCGATCATCGAGAATCGTTAAAGTGGAGGCCAATAGCAACATGAAGATACTTTCTCATAACCCTGGCCATGACGGAGCTATCGCATTTCTTCAAGATGGCCGCTTGATGATGTCCATCGAAGCCGAGAAGGACTCCAATGCTCGACACTCGCCGGTCTCCATTGCCGAAGTATTTAAAGCCTTTGGGGAACTTGACGAAATCCCCGACGTTATTTGTACGAGTGGTTGGTGGCCACGTGACCATTATGAATATCTGCATGGGTCGGATGTTCATGCTGGGTACCGCGGTGTGACAAAAAATAACATTGTCGTGGCCAAGCAAGGCTTCTTAGGAAAGCAGGTGCGGTATTTTTCTTCCACCCATGAAAGATCACATTTACTTTGCGCTTTCGGGATGTCAAGTCTGCCGAAGGGCACGCCATGTTATGCGTTGGTATGGGAAGGGGCGATAGGCGCTTTCTACGAAATTGACTCCGACCTAAACATCACGCTACTTGGGGACGTCTTGAATTCGCCCGGAAATCGGTATGGCCGCCTCTACGGGCTAGCCGACCCAACTTTCCCTAAGGATGGGCCATTTCCTCGTACCTCGGACTCAGGAAAGCTCATGGCTTTGGCGTCATTTTCGAAGCGCAGCAAACCCACAGCTCCGGAGAGTAAATTGCTGAATTTTTTGCTGGAGGGTCCCTTCCGTGAACTGAGCGCTTACGAAGACCTTGAACATGCACCTCATCTCAACGTTGGGGTGTGTGATCCGGAATTTTGCAACTTCGCAGGTATTTATAGCGACGCAATTTTCGATGTCTTCTATCAGTTCGCAAGAGCAAACGTGAAGGAGACGAGACCGTTACTGATAGCAGGTGGATGCGGCCTAAATTGCGACTGGAATACTAAGTGGAAGGAGAGCGGGCTCTTTACGGAGGTTTTTGTGCCGCCAGTCGCGAACGACTCAGGCTCGGCAATTGGAACAGCTATTGATGCACAGTTTTACTTCAGTGGTAATCCCAAAATTGAATGGAATGTCTATTCTGGGCGACTCTTCAACATAGAACAATTCGATTCACAACCGTTTGACGCCTACGATGCGAATTATGAATTATTGGCCGATCTGCTGGCCAACGATTTAATTCTCGGCTGGGTAAGCGGCAAATATGAAATCGGCCCACGCGCTTTGGGCAATCGTTCAATTCTTGCTGCCCCATTCCGCGACAATACCAGGGTGCGACTAAATGAGATCAAGCAGCGCGAACAGTTCCGGCCGATTGCACCTGTGTGTCTGGAAGAAGATGCCGCGCAATGGTTTGGTTGCAATCACACGAGCCCGTTCATGCTGTACACGTATCGTGCGAAAACGGACGCCCTCGCTGCGGTCACGCATGTGAATGCGACTGCACGTATTCAGACAGTGTCATCTGAAAGCAACCGGAGTCTATACGAGCTACTTGTCGCTTTTAAGGCACGTACGGGATATGGGGTTTTGTGCAACACCTCTTTGAATTTCAATGGGAGGGGTTTCATAAACAAAATAAAGGACCTCTCTGCATACGCCATGGGACACAATCTGGATGGGTTTGTGGTTGAAGGACGCGCCTATCTTATGCGGTCGTCGAGGAGCTACCAGGCGTACGTGAGAATGCCGAACAGGCGGAGCATCAAGTGCGCGGTGAGATGACTGTCAGTTTCGCAAACGTCACCGGCGATAACGGCTGCTGCTGTGTCGATGGCGACCGATTTTCCCTTTCGTGCTTTGAGGGCTCATCAACCAAATCACTCTAAATATCTTCAGCGGTTAGGTGAGCAACAGCTTTGAGGTATCCCATTTGTCCAGAATGTCTTATTCGCCTAGAGAGGCGGTTGCGCAGTTGGGAGCGGCGCGCGTCTCTTTATCACAGCGCGAAATAAGTTGCCTTCCCTGTCGTCCACGAAATCAATCTCCGGATACTCTTTCAGCGCGCGCAGAATGCCGTTGCCGAGACCACGGTACGGAAGGAGTCTGGTGGCAAATGAGGTGAGAATCGGATTTCTGATATTGGAATTGCCGCTGCGAATGTTTGCGACGGTCAGGTTGTTAGGCAGATGGCCGGGACTGATGATTTCGACCCGGTCGTCGAATATAAAGATGCGAACCGGCGCGGACACAAAATAATCCCTGTGAATCAGCGCGTTCGCAATAAGCTCCTCCAGGACGATCCGGGGAATTTCCACTTCGCCAAGTGAATTGACCCCCTGCCCCATCTGTTCCCGGCGTAGATTGCGCAGCACAAAACTCAACGATTCTTCGAATTGCGTCTGAAGCCGTCCGAAGATATCCGCGCTGTCCAGGTAGGTCGTGGCATGGATGTCGTTGCCGGGATAGCACACGGCCTTGACGTGGAATACCGGAAGGAACGCCTGCGGGTCTTTCGCAAATAGCAGAATGCCGCTCACCGTCAGAGCGCCGTTATTGAGTAGCCGCATATTCGTGAGGAGTTGGCCCAGAGACTGTTCCTGATCCTCCACTTCCTGCTCATAGCGCGCTTTGTAGAAGCGGCGGAAATAGTCAGTGTCTACATCCGAAATGGAAGTGCCGGGGACAGGTACGTCGTCGCCGTGAACAAGCTGCGCGGTCTGGAACATCCGCTGCATCTCTTCACGCGCCGTTACCTTACGCTTATCGCTGCCGCTTCTGACCCAAATAGCGCCGGAGTGATCCATGTACGGCATGTTGAGCCCGTCGGGAATCGTGACGACGATGACGACTCCGGTGGAGATGGCCACGTTTTCGGTGCGTGGATTGATTGGAGGGCGCACCGAATTGGAAGCCACATTGCTGATGAGTTGATTCAGCCGGGCAACACTGGCCGCATCGTGTTCGTGGATGGTTCCGTCATCAGCGACGCCAATGAATATTCTGCCTCCGCCGGAATTGGCGAAGGCGACGATTTCACCTGCCAAAGAGAGAGGATTTTCGACATTCTCTTTGAACTGATGACGGCTGTCCTCGCCGCGAGCGACGATCTCTAAAAGCTCTACTGTTTCCAAATCTGGTAAATCTCCTTCCGTCGCTCGAACGCCTCACTCCCGCCTTCCATGATGCGGACGATCGCTTCCTGGAGTGCGGGAGCATCTATGCTCCCCACAGTCGGTTGAATCGAGTCCTCGGTGTACGCGCAGGCGATTATCTGCTCGGCGTCTCCCAGCACAGGGATATTGGGATTGTGCGTGGCAAAAACGAATTGCGTCCGCGGCTTGAGTTTGCGGACAAGCTTAATCACGTCTTCGTAAATCGTCTGGTTGTCGAGATCGTCTTCCGGTTGGTCGATGATGATCACGTCGTTTTCGCGCTGGCTCAACACGAACAAAATCAAGGCCGACGCGCGTTGTCCCAGCGAATGATTCTTCAGGTGCTTGCCGTGATATTTGATTGAATACGAGTTCGGAACCTGCCAGGTGAGCAAGGCGCTTAGGTTCTCCTGCAAATATTCCTCGAAGGTCGCGGAAGAAGTGCCGACCATCGCCTTCGCCCTGTCCAGTTCCCGGTAGAGGCCTGCCCCGTCGGCGAAAGATCTCACTAATTCGCTGAGCGTCGTCTCGCGCAGCTTGCTGCCGCGAAACACGTCCTTCATGTATCTGAGGAAAGCGTCCTTGTCCCCTTTATACTCAATTTCGATTTGCAGCGCCGTTTCCTGCTGGTTAATCTTGTCGAGTTCCTGTTTGATGACCCTGAACTCCTGGTGCCACTGGTCGTTCAGTACGGTGAGGGCGGACGAAAGCTGCTTTTGCAAGGCGAGTTGCTGCTCTTTTTCCTTGCCCAGGGCAGCGAGAATTTGCGCGGAACTCTCCACTTCCTTACGCAAGCGCAGAAAATCGTCGGGCTTGATGGCGGTAACGCCGCTCGATTTGAGTTCCTCGGAGAGCTTCCGGGCAACCTCGGCGAATTGCTCTTTCAGAGCATTTTTTAGCGTGTCGAATTCCTTGACCTTTGCCTTTAGCTCGACCGATGAAGACTTCACCTGGGTGATGGCCTTCTTGAGTTCCGCAAACCCCTTGGCGATGTTATCGAATATCGCAAACACTTCGGTGAAGAATTTCTGGTTTTGCTTCGAGACATATTTCCGGCGGCTGGCAAAATCATCGCTGTACTGGCCGATGAAATCGTCAAGCCCCTGAATATATTCGGTCACGAAGTCGCTCAAGTCTTTGATGGTACGGGCGTCCTGCTCGAAGTCCACCTGCTTTTGAAGCTTCTCCTCCACGCCATGCTGCTTGAAGAATTTCAGGCGGTACTCCGCGTCCTGCTTCTTCGCCTGGTAGTCTTTCTGCTTGTCGCTGACATCCGCCAGCTTCTGAAGTCGTTGAGTTAATTCGACGACGGCCTGGCGCTGCGAGGAAATCGCCTGTCGGATTTCTGCAAGTTTGTCGCCCACGAGTTTTTCGACAAGGTCATTCTCGAAGCCCTCGCCGGTATTGGAGAGGTCTTTCTGGCCGAAGTACATCGGCTTGTGCAGCACGGTTTCCCGAATATTGATACCGGGATGCAACCGACCGCCTACATAAACGTCTGGCTGCTCGCCGACGATGCGCCGGACTTCATACTCCTGCCCGTGCCGGTCAACGGCAAGCAGCGTAATCTTGCCGCCGCTGCCGAGCGCGTTCTTGACGGAACCTTCTTTGTACAAAACATCAGCCGCATTCTTGCCAAAGGGAATGTCGAGGGCGTAGCGGATGGCTTCGAGAATCGTGGATTTTCCACTGCCGCGAATGCCGATGAACGTGTTGAGTTCCGGAGAAAGGTCGATAACCGAACCGTCCAGCTTGTCGCCCTCGAACGTAATGCTCTTCACATACGAATTTTCTTGCTTGGGGATGGCCGTAGCGACGCGGTTAGGGTAATCGAGCAGCGCGAATTTCACCGCCTCGAACGTAAACGCCCCAATCTTGATGTAGGTGGGTTTTCCTTTTCCGATATCGGCAATCGACTTGCAATCGCAGCCTTCCAGCTCTGCCGGATACCAGTCACCAAGCCAGTTCTTCACTTGCAGGCGCTTATCATGCGTCATGACTTTCTGAAAGCCGACGCAGCGTTGCGAAAACAGTTCGTTTTTTCCCAGTTCCGTTATCCGGCCGCCTCCGAGTGCGCCCCAAAGTCCGTTGTTGGCTTCGACGTGCGCGCAAATCAGAAAATAATCCCGGTTGAACTTATCAAGCTCGCGGATGGTCTCGTTGAGGTCGTGGTTTGATCTGCCGTTCTCGTGCTCGAAATTCGCCTGACCGGCAAACGTCACGTTGAGGAAACTCTCTATGTAGTTCTCATTTTCCGTATTGGAAATCCAGCTATCGCTGAAAACAATCAGCAGGTGGATGCCGTTCGATCCGTCCTTTACGGAAAGCTCCAGGCCGGGCAGCAAGCAGATGTCCAGCTTCCTGGCATTCTTTGCCAGCGCCTTGAAATCGTCGCGGTCGAACTTATTGTGGTTGGTGATGATGCCCAGATGAATGTCGGCTTTTTTCAGAGCGGCGACATAGTCCGAAACAAAGTAATTGGGATCCCCGGAATGCGAGAATTCCTTGTCGGCAAGGGTGTGCATGTGGAAGTCGGCGCGAATCCATTTCGAGCCGTGCGTAAACAGTGAAGGAGTGGCCGTCGGGTTGGTCATTGCTGGCTCGCTCCGCTTTTTGAAGGGCCGGAGGGTTGACTCTCAACGTATTTCTCCGCCGCTTCACGAACAACCCACGCGATAGAAACCTTCTTTTCCTTCGCCAATATTTCAAGAGTACGATACAGCTTAGGTGGAAAGGTAATGGAAGCGCGTGGCTGTCGTAGGGGCTTAATTTTCTCTTTGGTATGCCTCTTTTCAGTCATCCGCTACCCCTTTAGGCTGTGCACCACGCTACACCGTCACGGTGCACAAAGCAACCGGCAATGAAATGGGCGGACTCCACTTGCGAAAGCAGTTACCAGAATGATGCGGGGAATCCGTAGAAAGAACGCTGTATTCGATGAGCGAGTGCCAAGATCCTTTCCCAGGACGGATGTTAGACTGATTAAAATCGTCTGGACTGGTAATGAAGCGCTTACGTTTGATCTACGAACAGTTAGAGGAAGCCAAGAGGTATCTGCTTCGAGGTTCGTTGTTCAACCTGCGCTTAGCGCTGATCCTCACAGACAACGTGGCTGAACTATTGATGTTCAATGCTTTGCAGCGAACTTTTTCTCGCGACGAATGGCTGCGACCGTTGCGAAAGAACGCTGAACAGGTTGGATTGACACTCGATTCGACCCTGCAAGTGAAGTATACGGATGAGGAACGAAAAAGAGCGCAACAGGAATTCGAACCGATGGTCCGACTCCTTCAGCACCGTCTCTGCAAACTCGCTGCAACGGACGCCACGGTCCTCCGAATCTGCCATCGCTTGAGGCGCGATGCATTTCATAAAGGGCAATTGCCCGAAGACATTTTAGAGCCGGTTGTACAACTTCTTTTCCATACGGTCGTACTGCTAACAGAGTCTCTGGGAGTTGCCGATGTCGTCCAAACTTATCCCCTCGATGACGAGGACAAAGCCTTCCTACATCGATATGGCCTCGAGAATATGTTTGCTAACTCTGATGATGCCAGGAGGAAGTGCTCTGGCCGACTGCGGAATGGGCTCGACTTCGACATTGAAGCTCTTCGCCGGGCTTTAAGGGACGACCTCGTCGTCCGAGTTCAAGGATTGGTCAATGCGCTAAACGGTTTTTA
>Ga0210403_10002273_pt1 | contig 17524 bp, 26 predicted proteins | sample IncBWC19MmetaG_FD_150863 | JGI IMG/M metagenome (GOLD analysis project Ga0210403, IMG submission 150863) | Forest soil microbial communities from Barre Woods Harvard Forest LTER site, Petersham, Massachusetts, United States - Inc-BW-C-19-M | ecosystem: Environmental > Terrestrial > Soil >... | reverse complement strand
CCGTACCGTCGAGGAAGCTGTAATAGTTGAGTTCCTTGATGGCCTGAACTACACCATTACGGACGTTGAAGGCCAGAGACTTGACGTAGTTCGTCGCATCTCCGCCACCACCTGCATCGAGAGCAGCGCCGGTAAACTGAATGGTTTTAGCATAGGAGTAGAAGCCTACCAGGGCGCGATTGACGTGCTCGGCATCTCCACCGGGGAGAGCGCCGCCATCGGCATACCATGCATGAGCACCATTAGGAGCCATGTGAACCGGGATCTCTAATCCACGGTTGCTGATCATCGTGCCGGAACCTTCAAAGACATCGTTCCAGAGCACGGGAGCGGAGTTAAATTGCTTGTCAACTCTGGGAGCAAATACAATCTTGAAAATCGGATCGGCTGCGGAAAGATCCCAAGCCATATGATACCTGCTTTATGAGGAGCCGCTTATTATCTTGCTGAGAGAGCTTTCTTGAGGTCCGCAACCATTCCGGCAGTTCCCCAATTGGGATCTTCACCGGGAGCGGTTTGCTGTGCTGTCCCGTTTACGTTCTCAGCGGCGGGAGTGATATCCCTGCTGCCTCGGGATTCCACTTCGGACCTGCGTTCGTGCTCTGTCTTTGAAGCGGCCTTGGTATCAGCAGTCACCAAGGAACATGCCTTGGCGAAGTGACTCGATAGGTCCACGTAAACACCCTTGGCGACACGATCTCGGGAACCAGTGTCTTTCCATAGCAGCTCGTTGGTCTTGAGACGGATATGATCTTTCGTCAGCTCAGGAGTTTCCTTGGGCAGCTTGGCCAGCAATTCATCCACGGCGGAGTTATATCCGTTGAGGATCTGGGTATTCTGCTTCTCGGTGAGTTCCTGATTCTGACGGCTGATCAAACCTTCGAGCTTACTCGTGAGATCGTTTAGCTTGGATTCGATACGTGGATCGGTGGAGGAGGCAGTGCTGCTCGCAGTGCCGGGCGGCTGAGTTCCTTCAGGATGCTCCCGTTGCCAGTTCTCGTACCATTTATCCGACATGTGCTCCAGGATCTTCTTATACGTTGTCGGATTGTTTCTGGCGATCTCGTTAAAGAATACGTCTGGATTACTATCCAGAATGCCAGGCAGGCGATTAAGAACTTCCATGGCCTGCTTGTATTGAGACGCATTCTGAGGGGTGATACCGAGATCGGCCAGGGTACGCAGAGCTGAGGCGTCCGCTTCGGTGAATTGAGGAGTAACTTGAGCTGGTGTTGATGGTATCTCAGGGGCTGCTGGCGTAGCCTGTGGTTCAGCCGGAGGTGCAGGCTTTGCAGCGGCATTCTCTAATTCAGCGAAGGTAACGCTTGGGGAGTTGCTCATCGGTTAGGAGTTAGCAACAGAATGACGGTAACTGTCAAGAGATTTCTGTATCTGTGTTACCGTTCCGTCAAAGCCTACCGTAGAGTTACGAAATATCTTAACGGATGGGTACCAGCCAGAAGTATCCTCCCTACCCCATTTGCAGTCCTGATAACCGCCAAGGATAAGCCACGTATCTTTCCCCATCGCGCCAGCCAAATGCACAATTGAAGTATCCACGGTAATAACAAGATCCAGATTTGAAATAATAGACGCTGTATCATTCCAACTCCTTATCTCAGGTTCCCGGCAACCCTCGGGAGCCTTGTAGCCTTTCTGTAAGCTGATCCACTCCACATTTCTATTGGAGATTAACTGTGCGGCTTGGTCTAGCTTCAGTGAACGGAACTTGCGAACATCCATAGCTTCTCCGCATTCCCAGCAGATACCGACTAAAGGTTTACCGTTGCGAGGTAGCGGGACTCTCTTGGGATCTCCTTCCAGATAGGTACCCGGAAACCACGGCTTATCTACCTTGAGCCATTGTAGCAATTCAAAGATGCTGACCCAGTAATCATAGGGATGTTCCTTATCATAGAACACTACGTCATCCTTGAGGCGGGGATTCTTCTCTTCTTCGTCCATGTGACACCAGGGATGATCCTTTAGATATTCTCCGACATCAGGAAAGGTGCAGTAACTTACGATAGCGCCCATCTCGTGGAGTTTCAGGTAGAAACGGAATAGCCAGAAAGCGTCTCCCCTTCCGCCTTCCGTGATAACCATGATGCGCTTGCCATTAAGATCTTCACCTTTCCATTCCTGAACTCCCTTAGGAGCGATCCACTGTTTGGATTCACGATAGCGGCTGCAGAGAGGCCATGCCTCAAGCCATCTTCCTTTTCGGATCAGCTCCTCCGCATAGATGTGGCCCATCATCTGATCGTTCGGAAGGATCTGATGAGCCCTTTGAATGTAAGGGAATGCCTCTTCGTGCCTGCCGTATTGTCTAAGGATACAGGCATAGTTGAGATAGGTTTTCGCATTCATCCAAGGAAGAGAATGAACCGCTCTCTCCGCATATCGAAAAGCCTCATCGTCCTGTTCCAGTACGTTGTAGTTGCTACAGAGATTCATCAGAGCTACCGGATCGAGAGGACATTCCAGGAGCCGGCTGAACTCTATGGGGATGCGCTGGCCTACTTCTTTCTTGGTGTAGATGAGATGACCACCTGCGGATTTCATTTTCTCACCATAGCGAAGCCGTTCTCATCGACCTGCATTCTGCCTCCGAAGTAAGTATCCATGATTAGATTGATGCCCTTACAGGCGGGATTGACGTAATCATCCGCCACCAGGATTCCTTGAGGGACTAGACAAGGCCACAGGATATCGATAGCCTCCTTGGCGCTCCCGTAGAGATCACAATCGATATAGATCATGCTGAAATACCGTACCGATTGAGCGATAAGAGGTAGCGTATATTTGAATCTACCTGGAACGGGAACGATGTTAGTCCCTTCAGCTAATGGCATGATCTCATCCCACGAGGTAAGGAAATCGCCTTCCTTGTGGCCATCGATCTCGGTAGGTTCGGGCATACCTCGAAAGGTGTCGCAGGCGTAGACGATCTTCTCTTTACAGATCGTACCGATCCTTAGAGCGGAATCCAGTTTCCAGCTACCGCATTCGATAATGTCTCCGGGAAGATCGTTAGCTAATCTGGCGTAACGGATGATCGGATGTTCACTGCTGGCCATTGCGGCGGCGTTGCTGGGCGGAGTGGGATTGACCTCGTTGGCCAATATGCGATTGGTTACCGCCGCTGGGTTGGGGAAGGTTAGGCTTCGCCGCTTGGCCCTTGACGCCCCTGTCATGCTTGAATTGCTCATTGTTATTCTTGTTTCCTTGAGGAGATTGTTGCTGATTGCCAGACTGCTGACCTTGTTGCTGACCGGATTGTTGCGCCATGAGGCCCTGAACTTCGGATACTGTAGCCATGTTCTGCATGTGCTGAATGAAGTGAGTATGAGCCGCTACCTTGACTGGAGGAGGCTGACTGTCCCAATCGTCGGAGTTCATCCAATCCCGCAGGGTTTTCATGTGCGCCTGATCGTTTTGTACGAAAGCGATAGGCTGAGGGAATTGACCGGATTGCTTGCCTTGATCGATCTCTTTCTGCTGTACCTTGGCATCGGAGGAGAACTCATCGAGATCGGGAGAGAGTTGATAGAGTTCCAGCGCTTTGCGCCTTACCTGAGGAGGTAGCTGCGGGTTGAATGCACCTACCGCGATAGCTTGGTTGAAACTCTGTTGCTGCTGATAGTCCAAGGGGATGATATTCGCCCTCATCTTGAACTTCTCTTTATCGAGCATCTCCCCGCGTAACTGCTTGAACTCCCACTGTCCGTTAGGCCCCATGATGGCCGAGACACGATCATCGAGCCAGTTCTCCGCGTCGATCTTCAGCATCTGCTGAGCCCACTTCTCATTCTCTTCCCGATACATCAACTGCAACGGTCCCAGCATGGATTGACTGGCCTGAGCGGCCTGTTGCTGGCCACCGTAAGTATTGATCCCCGGTTCGTGCTGGCCTATAGCCGAGGGAGATACACCGGAATTGAATTGCATATTCTGCATACGTGTGCTGCGCCAGTTCCATACGTCTGTACTTAGTTGTCCTCCGGGGAGCCACTTGGCTGCTTGGTCGATGGACTTACCGCCAAGGTTCTTCAGTTCCACCACGTAGCCAGCATCATTGATAATGTTGTTCTTATCAAGGCGCTGAGCATCAGCAAGAAGCAGAGGTAAAGAGTTATAGTCAACGTGTCGCAGAATGAGACGATCAACTTCGTCTAGTAACATTTGATCTGGAAGTAAATCATCGTCTCCATCTCCCCAAAAACGACCTTCTACATGGATGTGCTTGAAATGAGTCCAATGATCGTCCATGGATTCGTTTCGCGTGGTCAGCAGACAATCATCTGCTTTAGCTGCATACATTCCATCGGGGAATTTCTTTCTGAGATCAGAATCAGATTGATACATCGAAGGACGAATCCAACCCTCTATGAGAGGTACCTTGGCCTGAGTGACGGCTCGCTCGTACCAGCCGGGGTATTGCGTGGGATCGGATGGCAGCTCAGGAATGGCCTGCTGGTAGATCAAGCCGATATCCTCTGAAGCATTTACGGTATCTCCCGGCATAGTATCGCCAGCGAAGTTCGCCTTGGGAAACGTAGCCTGTAAGCCTACCTTGTCCACCATTCGGACTCTCAGAAGATAAGGAGCCTGCCACAAATTCTTTATTGAGGACCTGACGTAGACCTCGAAGGGCCAGACGACTTCGCAGCTTTCTTGTCCTCTTGGATATGCGGTCTTGCCGGAGAGCTTAGGTACTGTTGCAGTTCGAGGGGCTGTATGCTGCACGGGGACAGGGGAAGACGGGCCGCATTGCGGGCAAACAGGTTCCTGACCCTCACCGCCCATTCCGCAATTGGGACATTGCCAGGTTCCTTGGTCAAGTTGAACCTCCACATCTTCGTAGACTGGAGCGGTAACGAAACCGTAGCGGGGATCGACGGAATAATAAGAGTAACGGAAGCTATTGCCGTAGAGCCGCATGTTCTGGGCTTCCATGGCGCGGATGGCGTCATAGCCGATGTTCTCCTTGTTTATGTTGAGAGCGGTCCTAGCTGCTTCAGCGACGCCCTGAGAGGTGGGATCGGGACCATTCGGCTGAGCAATGAACTCAGGAGCTGTCTGAACGTACATGGCAGTGCCGTAACGGATGTAGCTGCGGTAATAGTTGGAGGCAAAGCTATATTCAGCTTGGTTGACTCCAATCGTATCGAAGGACATTCCCACGTCGGACAAGATATTGTCATGATATCCGCAGTTGTGAACGAAAATGCCGCAAGAGAGCGCGATATTACTAGTACGCGGTACAGTCACATCATAGACTTCACGATCTCCAACATCTACAACTGAAATGACTCTGTGGTTCTTGAGTTTCCTTCGCTTGTCCCAATAAGCCGCCACAGCAGAAGCCTGCTTCTCTCGATTCTCAGGCTTACTCCACCATTCACGAATACCTTCCGCTCGCGCATTGTTGAACTCTTTGGTCTTTCTAACTTCACGATTACGCTGAACAAATAAATGATTGTCAGCAAACATCTGCTTGGTGCGCTGCGAAGCATTCTTACGATTCTCGGGATTCTTCCAGAAATTCCGTTTATGATTGGAGATTCGCGCCCTGCCATGAGCGCTTAACTTAGAAGCGTGTTCTTTTGGAGTTAATACCTCAAGGTTCTCAGGGACGTTATTACGAGTGTTGTCATCCTTATGATGAACGTGTTTCCCTTTCGGATAAGCTCCAAATACATCAGTAGCTACCCAGCGATGCTCACTTTCAAATCGGGCATCAAAAGGCTGAAAGATAGCTCCATACGTGGCGTCAGCACCACTGCGGTAGAGTGGAACAAGTCTATCTCCAGTCTGCAATTCCCCCGCTTCCATGTATCCGGCAAACCATGTCAGTACCCTATGATCCTTGGTGCAGATGAAAGAATCTCCGTTATCTAGCGTTACTTCTACACAGGGCTTGATGCCTGTTTTAAGGCAGCGCTCAATCTGTACGGGAACAATGCGGCCCTGCCGGTTATCAAATCCGTAACTCCAGACAGGAAGGTGTTCACTGGATAGTTGTTTGAGAGTTACGTCCCGATTATCAAGTAGGTGTATTTTAGTATCGCCGTCCAGGCAGAAGAACAGGTGGTTGCGGAACCATTTTCTGTGGAGCTGGATTTTTTCATATTGACTCTGATAGTAGAAGTGATCGAGCAGCCACTTGATGCGTTTCTGCGGAGTGTCCCACTGCGGATAACTACCATAGGGATCTTTATTCTTATCTCGGGTCTGAAGATCTCGGATAGGCTTATCGGCACCCTTGAAGAGATCGGTGATCTTTCCGGCTAATCCACCTATGATACCGCCCAATTATTTACCTCTTCCGATATCGCCCATTCCTGCGTTTAGTCCAGGGATCCTGAACATTACTTGGCGTTCTTTTCTCTGTTGATCTAGTTTTCGCAGGGCTGACTCCAGTTTCTTCTTAACGTCTACATCTTGCTGTTCGGGGATACCGATACCACCATTGAGTATTTCCGCTTCAGGCAGAGGTTCCATATCATTCTTGATGAGCAGGCGATCCATCAGCCCTTTGATCATTCTGGCGTTCTGTAGCTCTCTGACGATCAGAATTGCCGCTAGAACGACGAGCGAGAAATAGAAGGGCATCTCGGACAGATATGAGTTCATCTCTAGAATACTCCTGCCATTGATCTTCCTTACCAAAGTTATCCGGCATCACTAACCCCCAAAACTAACCTGCATCGCAGTCTCCACAAGATAGCCGTGTTCTTCCGGTATGCTGATCGAAGGGTTGCAGATCGTGTTCCGATACAATCTTGCCGCAGACATGACAGCGCTTATGAGAGCCTATCCACTGAACTGCCGGTATCACCGGCGCATTAAATAGCTCCTTGGCCTCAGCCTCTATTTGAATCTCTAACGCCGTCTTTTCCATTATGCTTTAGCCTTCACAGCTACTTTCACCTTGATACTAGCTTTCTTCTTCTTGCTCTTCCCCGCCATTGCAGCTACCTTGCCGGTCAAAGGCTTCACCAAAGCGTTCATACTACTAAGATCAGCGCCCATTATTGATTATCTCCACACCTTTTCTCCAATCCACCCAGTCGTCATCTTCCCAAACTCCGCAGACGTCTCCGTTGGCTACAGGCTTCTGCATCACTCTACACCAACCGGTAGCAGAGTCCCACTTGGTTCCGTTATCGACAAGATAATAGTCACAGTCGTCTCCGTTGTTTCCACCGCCGCAATTTGCACCGGAGTATTCAAGTCCAGGCTTGGGAGCATTGATCCATCCGAATCCAAGATTATCGGGATCACGGTAAGGGAAGGGTCGATACCGAACTTCTCCCGTATTCGGTTCTCCAGGGTCGGCTTGTCCGCAAACAGGCCAGTATTCGATGGGTTTGACATCGGCAGTAGTCTCCTTGGGCCAGATGAATTTCTTTACCGGAATGTTTGGTCCCATGTAACCACAGGTGGCTGCCGACTTGTTATAGATCGTACAGTGATAGCAGGAACAGGGGATATCGTTCATCTCTTCCGCTGTGAGATATCCCACTTGGCCTGCATCCAGAACGGGAGCTGAGGTATCTTTCACTCCAACGGTGGAGTTAGCCATCCGTAACGCATTAACTTTGCGAAGTTGCTTATCATCGTAAAGAGGGAATCCACCTTCGGAGATCTTAAGAGAACTGCGGTCCATGACGGGAAGGTATCACCTGTCTTGTGGATTTGAAAGGAGTTCTTGATAGCCTGTTAAGCCTTGCTACCTTCTGATCAGCCTGTTCCTTGGCTTGCCAGAATACCTTGCTCATTATCGGCAATGAAGGATTATCCCATTTCTTGGCTGCGACGATATCTGCCGGTGTCGGCCTGAAAGTGTGGATAGCGTAACGGATTCCATCAGGCATATGAGAGTGTTCGTGGTTCGTGGTGAAGTCGTTCTTGGGATTCCCCGACCTATCCTTGGGCCATTTATAGCCGCTGAGTTCCGTTATAGTATTAGTGCATGATTTGGCCACGAAATATCGCGGTGCCCCTTGGGTATTGTTGAAGGGATGAGTCAATCTCGGGTCTACGTGCATGTATTGTTCTACTTTGAACAGGCCGGGACGACGCTCCTTGATGGCCGGGACTCCATAGATACCGTGTTCGTCTAGTTCTTGGGCTGCGGCTCGCTGGGCGTAGTCATAGGCCAACCCTTCAAGCGTGCGGCCTTCAAGATGATGTTGTAACTCTGTAGCGATTGGAGCAATTCGGAGATCGACTCCATAGATTTCCGCGAACTGATAGAGTGCTCCGTCAGGACTGATAGAAATAATTGGCAGAGCCCAAGGGTCTCCTTCGCTACCAGAGCCAATGTCCATACCCACGATACAAGGCCAGCCAGCAGGAGGCTTATCAGAATCACCGAAAATAGCCCAATGCTGCGTATCATCGTAGACATGAGTTAGCTCCGTAAATTCCTTGTATACCAAGTCGGTGAAGTCGGTGAAATGACCCAAAGAGAAGCGTTCGTACCAGTCGGGGGGATAGAGAGCCTTCTGGCGATCCAAATATCCAGCTTCGAGGAAAGTATTATCAGCAGATCGGGCTCCCACTCCGTAGAAAAGACGCTTCCACTCCTCTTTCCTGTTGGGATCAAAGAAGTGCCTCCACATGTAATCATGACCGGCAGGGTTGCTACTGAGTCGGATGATCTTTCTGACGCTTGATTTCCTTCGGAGACGGCCAATCAACAGTAAGAATACCTTCTCTTCTATCTCTGAAGCCTCATCGATATAGGCTTTGGATAGATTAAGAGAACGGATATGGCCGAATACCTTGGGATCAGTGATATCCAAGTGCCGGAAGAGAACGGGATGACCGTTATTAAAGGTCCATATCTTCTTACTCTCCGACCACTCACCATAATCTGCGGGAACCAGCTCCAGGAAGATCCGCATGGTCGTGGATTCAAGAGCTGGCATGTTAAGACGGCCTACCAGGCTCATGCCATCCGGTTCTGCGAGGGCGTTGAGGATACAGCAGGTCATCAGAGTAACTGTTTTGGCCGAACCCTCTCCACCAACGAAAGCGGTACCGAAGTGCTTACTGAGCATGAACTCCTTGGCCTTGGGGAGTTTCTCCAGGCCGGCAATGGCATCCTGAAGGGTTATTTCTCCGGCGTAGTAGCCCATTCTCTTCTCATGACGGCGAGCCTACCCTCTAGCGTAACCTTCCAACCTTTATCGATAGCGTAGGCAATAGCCAGAGTAGCCTTGGTGGGGATATCATCCATCACCACAACCTTAGCACCCTTGGACTCCACGGCCTTGAACTCCGATAAGCCGTGTTCCAGATTATCCGAGGTATCTAGAAAAGCGAAATCGATATTGAAGTGAATCATATCGAGGGCCATAAGAGATTCCTTACAGATGAAGGTGATCTCCCCCGATAGGGCTTTCTTATCTCGAATAGCCTTGATGGCTAGATCGATGTGGGATTGATCCATATCAATGCACCAGAGATGACCACCCTGTGTTTTATAAAGCCACTCTGCGATCCGCAAGGTGCTCCAGCCATCTCCGGCCTCCGCATCGGGATGAGTTGATCTCATGCAGCCCGTCTCTACGATAATGAGAGGACGATCTTCCTGTTTCCAGAACTTATCCAGGATAGCAACGACTTGTTCTCCAGGGCTTAATGTTTTGGTCATCTGTGAGGTCCTGGTGCCCTGCGAGGAGATGCCGACATCTGTGGAAGGGAACGATTTTGGATCATCGACCCGCAAGAGGTTAGCAATAAACATAGGAATAGTAAGCATCTCATCTAATCACCTTCAGTATCAGTTCCCGCACGAAGGCGGAAATATTCTCCCCGCAGATCTTCAGTAGTTTGCGATACTCAGCGGCTTCCAGGTAAACGTTAATATTGTGGCGCTGGGAGAATTTCCTCTTTGGCATAGAGAGTATATATAAGATATATCTTAGTATGTCAAGAGAAAAATGGGGATGAGGATATAAATCTATATGACCTACCCTCCATCTTTCGGCTGCTTCCCTTATCTATGTGGAGGGGTAGCTACTCAGACTTCGTTGTGATTACCTTGACGGGCTCGTCAACCTTGTCGTTTGTTGATACGTAGACTGAGAGAGCTGTATTGATCGTTGTATCGGGAGACGATACTTTATGATTTCCACGCTCTGCAAACACTGTGTTAGAGAGGATAAACTTCGCTGCGTCAAGATCGTTTACATCTAGCTTATTACTGACTACAGAGATGCTCTTTGGTATCAGTCTATGGGATTCAACCTGGCCAGACTGAAGCATTTTGTCAATGTCGCTCAGTTCTATGATACTGGCGACCGTGTTGACGCTCATTCCCAGGTCACGAGCTATCTTGGACTTAGGCTCGCCAGCCATCCTTCTGGCGATCACATTATTCTTGAGTGCTGGAGCCTTGCGGGAAGTCTTGCGTAGATAACTCTTTTTTGCGCTATCGGCCATATTCCCCTTGACTATTGGTTACGTCCAGCTCGCTTCCTGTCCAGCTTAATCTAGTACTCCAATAGTACTAATATGTCAAGAAAGAGATTTCCACAGGATATGCACAGGTAGCAGACTATTTAGTACTATCCCTTAAATTGGTACTTGCATATTGTAATACGCGTGTACTACAGTGTGGGTGTAAGGCAATCGCAGGGGAAGGGGGAATAGGGATGAAGATACGCTTCACTGATCGCAGCACTGGCAAGGCGAAGATAGTCAGCTATGGCTGGGCATCCATTCAGATTGAGCGCATGTATGCCGGTCCCGAGCGCATCTTTGAGAACTGGCGCAAGGGATTGCCGTTGGTAACTGAGTATCACGTGTACGAGCCAGTTCCAGACTCTACATCTGATTTCGAGCCGGAGCGGGATGAACAGGCTATGCAAGATAACAAGGTTGAGCCGGAACACTTTGCCTAGAGGGAGCGTAGCCTGGCACGCCGAAGCCAAGGGGAATGGGAATTGGAGGGCACATGGTACGCGTATCAGACCTAGTTGACCAGATCGGCCACAACGGACCACGAGCGATTCTCTATTGCTCCGCGTGTGGGCAAGAAGCCAGCGCGAACGCAGGGGACTATTGGAATCTGCCGAATAATTACGAGTTTGAGTGCTGTGGGTTCCCAATGGTCAAGGTTGTCAAGAGTACGCACTATTCGCACGTTGACGCAGAGCATGTCTAAAGGCCATTGCTCGGGAGCATCCCTTGGTACGCTTGGCACGTCGCCGGGTGTGATGCTCCCTGTGGAGTGGCTTGAGATGTCAAATCCAATGAGAGAGGCGACACAATGAAAGACGCATTAGAGCAATTGATTGATGTAAACGGGCCAGCACACGTATTAGACCTATTCATCGAAGTATGCCACGAAAAGGCCGAGCATCTCCGCACCAATTGGCAAGATGATGATATGGCGCGTCAGTGGGAGCGCATTGCCAAGAGGCTCGACAAGGTGACTCCGGCTATCGGATTGATTGCTGACACGCTTGGATTCAAGGCGGTGCAATCGTGAGTATGAGCAAGAAGGATTTTATCGCACTGGCCGACGCCTTGCGAGCCGAGCATCAAGCAATGTGCATGGCGCACACTCGTAACTCAGCCAAGGCTAATACCTTTGAAACGGGATACGCAAACGGTTGCATCAATGGCGTGTCTCAGTCTATTCGGGCGATTGCAGACGTGTGTGCGGCAGCTAACCCAAGGTTCAAGCGCGACCGCTGGCTGGCCTATATTGCCGGTGAGTGTGGACCGAACGGAGGGACTATTCGGGGTTTAGGAAAGGTTAAGGTGAGCTGAGATGCCGACAAAGACTGCAAGAGAAGCATTCTGGGCCAAGGTAGCGGACGAGATGTGTTCATGTGATCATCTCAAAACAATGCACGCTGGTGTGATAGGTCATGGTGCCTGCTTAGAATTATCATGCCCATGCGTGAAGTACACTTGGGATCACTTCGTTGATGAGAATGGAAAGGAGGTCCACCGATGAGACAAAGCGATTACCAACAGACAAGACAAGATATGGACCGTATCGAGGGCATCGGCATCATTACCGCTATCTCTCTGCTCGTGGTAGGGGCCATCCTTGGAGGGATAGCAGCTGAGGGAATCAGGCTGTGGTTGCAGGCTCTATGGGTGCCCCGGTGACCTTAGATCAATACTTTGCTCTGCCGGATACGCCGATGAAACGCAGCCCAGTAGGTAAGGCTATGCGTAGGGTATTAGGGTACCCAGCTCATTACGACTTTCCACGCCACGTCTATGAATCTACCCGAGAAGGAGCCCACGAGAGGTTATACGGGTTTAGCAAGCGCAGTAAGCGTTTGGCTATACCCCTACCCAGAAAGACTCTGCGTGGCTAATAGGTGGCTGCAGCAGCGTTTAAACACTATCTAGGAGGCTATCAGTGAGCATCGTATCCCTTTGCTTGGGGCTAGGAATAGGGTTAGCAACTGGAATAGGCTTAGTGAAGTGGGTCTTGGCTGGTTCCGATCAACGTTGTGGAGTGTGCCTTAACTGCAAGTCTGCCGATAAACATATGCCTTGTGAAAGGAGGACCAATGCCTGAGCAATGGTTTTGTTTGGACTGTAACATACTGATATCGTTGAACATGCACGGATATTGCTCTCGTTGCGGGGGTAACTCCGTAGTCTCCGATCAACTGGAGAACCGTATCCTAGAACAATTCCCCAAGAGAGTAGCGAATGAGGGCTATCAGGACTGGCTAACGCGCCTACGGGCTGAGAATGCCGCCGCTGAGTTACGCCGGCAGGAACAACGCCGCATAGACGATCTGGATAGAGCCTCAGGAGTGCAGGAGTATGAGGACTAAACTGAGCGCGGAACTCAGCTATTGTCTATATATATAGTAACTTTAGCATAGTTCCGCACCTACTTATCCCCTTTATTATCTAGGTGCCCCGGAGGGCGGAACTAACAATGCCTTTTCTGAGTTCCGCGCCCTTACGCACCTTCAACCCAGCTATCGAATTCAGCCAGTAAAGTACGCTCATTTATACGCAGGTAGAGGGACGAAATCGGCTTGCCTCTGCGGATGGTAAAGCTCACCTTGACGATACCTTTGCGGCGGCGTTCAGGCACGCACATCAGAAAGCTATCACCCTTACCGTATAGGACTGAACTGCCGCGCATGTTGTCTGGCCCGTGCCGGCCTGAATCCTTCTGAGGCTTGCTCATATGGTGGATGATATCCGAGGCAAAGCCATGCCGCTGTCTGAGGTAATCGACTCCCCCCATAACGCGCATCATGTCCTGAGCTTGGTTCTCATTGCCGCCGTGAAACTCTATTAGGGGATCGAATATCACCACGTCTGGAGCACAGCGATAAATAATGAAGCTGATATGGTCCCTGCCGCCTGGAGTATCTAGCTTGGCCTCAAGATCGCAGCTATGCACGAAGATCTTCTCTTCGAACAAGGTACGCTCGGGGGGCTTCATTTCCGACACCATATGCCGGAAACGCTCTTGCAAGCTGTACTCACCCATTTCCTGCTCAAGGATAAGCACCTTCTGAGCTCCGCTGACCGTAAAGAAGGGCTCGCGCTCCTTCTCTCGGACAGCTTTGGTCACGTTGAACAGAGGCGTCCCAGTCACCAAGTGATAGCACATTGTAGTGGCAATGATGCTCTTGTAAGCCTTGGGAGGCCCACAGGTCATCATAATTGACTGTTTATCCATAAGACCTTGACTGACAATAGCTTGTGAGGATTCGAATTGCTTCTCTATGATCTGTTTGGCGGTGAGAACTTCAGTACCTACTGCGGCGATCTGCTTCAGGATCTCATTAACTGATTCTCTATTCGGTTCCGTGTGCCACCTCCACGAAGGATAGAGGGCTAACGTGTCGTGGCACGCCAGCCCTCATTTCAAGGGGAAAGGTCAAACTGCAGGCTACGGTATATCCCTGATTGATTCGAGCTACAAGTATTATTTAGGGCACTTTTCAGGAGATTTCCACAGACTGAAAATAATCTGTAATTAGGGCTTGACAGAGTTCACGTACCTGCGGTACATACGTGGTGCACACAGGAGATGCCATGAACGATAAGGTACCCATCACCATAACCCTGAGGATCAGCCGGAACGACAGGGCGACTCTCAGGCGCGTAGAGAAAGTAGCCAAGCTGCCCTATAGCCAGATATGCCGGCAGGCCATAGCGGAATATTGTCAGAAGATGCTAACACAGGAAGCGGCTCAGGAGACTCCGCAATGATGACTCCTGAAGAGTTTCACGCAAAGATGCTGGAGATATTCCATATCCCAGAAGGAAGAATATATCATCCAGATTCTGAGGCTGCTCACTGTGCCGCTGATGATCTGATGTGTAACTTGCTTAGTGAAATGGGATATACGGCTGGCATTCAAGTATTCATTGACGCTGAGAAGTGGTACGCATGATTATAACTTTCTCTGTTCCCGGTACCCCTCAGCCCTGCCAGTATCGGCAGACCACCAAGGGGATTATCTACCAGAAGGCGGCTACTAAGAGCTGGCAGAAGGCCGTAGGGATGGCTGCGATGGTAGCGGCGAGAGAACAGTGTTCGGGATTCAAATTGGGTATGTATTCAGGGCCGATAGAAGGCTGGGCTATCTTCAGGCTGCAGCCCAGCAAGAGCACTAAGCACGATAGCGGTGCTACTCATCTGCAGAAGCCCGATATAACGAACTTGTGGAAGGGACTTGAGGACGGCCTGAAACATATCCTATGGGCTGATGATTGCCAAGTCCAATCTGCCTTCATTCAGAAGATGTGGAGTAACGGCAATCCCGGTGCGGAGATCAGAATCGATTTGGTGGAATATGAGTAGATTCCATGTTGGTCAAGTTGTAATGGTCAAAACCATTATCGGATCAGTCTATCCAGTAAAGCTACGAAAGCGCACCAATATTGGGGATGACAGCAGAGGTCCAGCGTGGATGGATACTCTCTCTAACGTGGAATATGAGAATGAGATGAGGCCGCTCAATAGGAAAGAACGAGTATGACAATCAATAGAGTATGGTCCATGCCGAACAAGTGGACTTTTAAGATTCCACCAATCATGAATCTGGTACACAAGTATGCTGGCGATGGCAAAGGGTGGGTTGATCCATTTGCAGGTTGTAGTGAGTTTGCGGAGCGCCGAAACGACTTAAATCCACTGATGCAGCAGCCTTATCATATGGAAGCTGCCGACTTTTTGAAGGAGTTAGGGCGTTGTGGATATTACTGCGATGAGAGTATAGGTCACGTAGATCACAAGGAAATCCTCGGCGTGATATTTGACCCGCCCTACTCGCTGACACAGGTAAGCAGGTCCTATGAAGAAATGGGTTACAAGTTCAAGGGTAAGGAAGATCCCACAGGGGGATTCACGAAGGTCCGTGACGAGATCGCTAGATTAGTTCCTATTGGCGGTCATGTCATTTCCTTCGGCTGGAATACTGTTGGAATGGGCAAGGGCCGTGGATTTGAGATAACAGAGATTCTAATAGTCTGCCACGGTGGAAATAGAAACGACACACTCTGTACCGTAGAGAAAAGAATATGACTCAAGCTCTCATGTTCTCCCCGAGCGGGATGGCTACCTTCATGGAGTGTCGGGAGAAGTATCGTCTCCGCTATATCGAAGGTATAGAGAGCAGTGAGCCTGAGATTCATCTTACCTTTGGCCGAGCCTGCCACAAGATACCGGAATGCTACTGGAAGGGACTGCCGCAAGAAGTGGCGTTCAATGCGGCCCTGAAGGTCTGCGGAGAAATCGGCCCACCCATGCTGCTGCCCAGTAAGATAAGGGATAAGTGGCTCTCCCTGATGGATGGATTGATGGAGAGTGTGGAAGCGTACTATCACCATCACGACGCTACCGATGGCAACAGAGATATCATGAAGGTTTATATGCTGGAGCAGGAGTTTCAGTACCGCATATCCTCTTCGAGCGAGCGCCTACAAGCGAGCGTTATATGCGAGCAAGGCGCGAGTGAGAAGTATTCCAACCCCAACGGGGTTGATGTTCAGGTCTATGTCACCGGTAGGATAGATCAGTACATCGGTACAACTCTCAGGGAACTCAAGACTGCTGCCGAGGTAGGCGCTAACTGGAAACACGATTACCGGCAGTATCTCCTGAGGAACTGGGGACTGCAGGTTTATGACTGGTTTCTTGGCAGGAACCCAGGTGATGAGCCAGGACCACCTCAGCATATCGAGGTAGAGGTTTTAGTTAAGCCCTACCGGGATAAGCGACCCCGGATGGAGATATTTGATCTGACCAAAGAGATCATCTCCTACCGAGAAAGGACGGCTCAACAAATTGAGTGGGTATGCCGAGAGATGGCGGAATACCACCTACGGTACTCTGTGGCTAGTCCTTGGCCTATGTCTAGCAGCTCTTGTCTTAATAAGTATGGTTCCTGTGAGTATCTGTATGGTTGTAATCAAGGCCATGAGAAGGCCGCTGAAAAAGGACTCTATAAGATAAGGGAGAAGATTAGATGATCCATTGCTGGGAAGATGGCCCTGCTCGTTGCCGAGTAACCGGAGAGATATTAGACAACGAATGGAAGGTCTGTGGAAGACATTGGGATTCCGAGAAACCATGCGCTATCGGCAGTACTTGTATGCTGGAGAAAGATCATAAAGGACCGCATCAGTGGACTCCTGATGATGGCATAAGCATTTCATTCACATAAATGGAGAAAGTGAAATGAGCGACGTAACCGAGATCACGCAACAAGGTATGGATAACAATTCTGGGGCAGCCACTATAACTGCTCCTCAGATGAGCACTACCCAGTTAGCCGTTCAAGCCTCCGATGCCAGGAAAGTTGGCTTACAGCTACAGACCGACCTTCTGGCGAAGGTGGTCAACCAACAGTGGGATAGTCCTGATAACCAGCCTCTAGCCATGGCTTTCCTGCTGACCCATATGCCACTAGCTAAGGGGGCTACCATGTCACTCCCTGAGGCTCTGGCGTTCTACCTTACAGCCATAGCAGAAGGAGCTAATCCTTTCACCGGAGAGCTATACCGCACTGGAGCATGGCGATTCGCAACCAATGTTCAGGCCAAGATCAATAAGCTACGAAAGATGGGCATTGATGTAGGAGTTCCAAAGTTCACCAAGAAAGAGCGTGAATGGCCCAAGATTGATGGCAAGCCGAAGAAACTGATCCGCTATGTTAATAATCAGGCTGTCTCATTCGATATGGAGAAAGAGCCCGGAGTGGTCTGTGAGATCACAATAGGAAAAAGTCCTGTCGAGCAGGAGGTTTGGTTAATCGGCGAGTACATGCCAAACAATCAGAATTGGTACGACAGGATGGATCATATGCTGCAAGTCAGGGCCTTGGGACGTTGTGTAACCTTCGGTGGAGGAGAAGGCGTTTCCGATCAAGTGGGAGTCGATGCCCCTGAGGATGTAAAGCAAGTAGAAGAGGTAGAGACTCCCAAGATTAAGGTGAGCAAATGAAAGTTAAGGTTACCGCAATGGATATAGAGTGTGGTCGCAGTAACCTGTCAGAAC
>Ga0210403_10002272_pt1 | contig 17535 bp, 15 predicted proteins | sample IncBWC19MmetaG_FD_150863 | JGI IMG/M metagenome (GOLD analysis project Ga0210403, IMG submission 150863) | Forest soil microbial communities from Barre Woods Harvard Forest LTER site, Petersham, Massachusetts, United States - Inc-BW-C-19-M | ecosystem: Environmental > Terrestrial > Soil >... | reverse complement strand
GCCGCGTCTCTCACGGAAGGGAAGTGATGCCGCAGCGCGATTTTCGCCGCGTCCACAATTTTCCCGATGCCCGGATCGTACTGCTTCCACGCATTCGTCAACCACCCGATCCGCAGACTGCGTCCCTTCAAGTCCGCGGCCGGCGAATACGTGAACGCCGCTTTGTCTACCGGCAGCGTGCTGCGGTCCAGCGGGTCGTGCCCCGCCATCGCTGCAAAAATGTTTGTGCAATCCTCCGCCGACCGCGCCAGCGGCCCGATCTTGTCCATCGAGTAGGAGAGCGCCATTGCGCCTCGCCGGCTCACCCGCCCGTACGTTGGACGAAATCCGCTGACCCCGCAAAACGCCGAAGGGCACACGATCGAGCCCCACGTCTCCGTCCCGATCGCGAATCCCGCCAGGCCCGCCGCCACAATCGCGCCCGAACCCGAGGACGAGCCGCACGTCCAGCACTTCGTGTCCCAGGGATTTTTGGCCTCGTCCTGCAGCGAGGCCGAAGCGTACGCATAGCCCATGGCGCCGGCCAACTCGATCATCGCCGCCTTTCCCAGCAGAATCGCGCCAACATTGTGCAGGTGCTCGATCACCGTCGCGTTGTAATCAAACACCTGATCGGCAAACGGCTTTGCTCCCCATGTCGTCGGAATCCCTTTCACCGCAAGCAAGTCCTTCGCCGCATACGGAATTCCGTGCAGCGGGCCGCGGTAGTGTCCGCGCTGAATATCCTTCTCCGCCGCGTGGGCCTGCTCCAACGCCATGTCCGGCGTCAGCCGCGCGTACGCATTGAGCTTCGGTCCCAGCGTTTCGCTGCGTGCTAGGTAGCTTTCCGTCAATTCCACGGGAGAAATCTGCTTGGATTGGATCTTCTTCGACAGTTCACCAACGGATAGGTAAAGCACTTGCTCGCTGAGCATTCGTCGTTTCCTCAGGGCTTCTTCGCCGGCGCGGCTGGCGGCGGCTGAACTGGTTTCTTCTCGCGCTCCACCAATGGTTTCAGATAGAGAGCCGGGGCATCGCCATTCTCAAGCGAAAACGCGCGTACCTTGTCGAGGCTTGCCTGTGTCACCAGATTCATCTCCCGCAGCGACGCTTTTTCCTCCGCGCTGAACCGGTTTCCATACTGGCTCAAAATCTGCTGGTAGCGCGCCTCCGCCTCCGCCTGGCTCTCCGCGGATAGATTCGGATGTGCCGGGGCCGTCTGTGGTGCTGGTGGTGCCTGCAGGGTTTCGCCGAAGACGGTTGCCGCAGGAACCATCGAAGCGCTGGCCGAAAGCAGCGCCGCCCGCCGCGCAAACTGCCGCCGCGAAATCCCGTCTTTTCTGGGTTCGTTCATCGTGCTGTCCCCCGACAACTGCTTTATGTAACGGATTTCCAACGTCAGCCGAGGCTACTGAATTAAGCCATACGCGTCAACTGGCCGTTGGGATAGGGGATAGGAGCGAGTAAAGCTGCCCTATTTGCAGAATTTGCACCATTCGAGAATTTTTAGAACTCAATAGGAAATTGCGGAATAAAGTTCACACCCGTCGGACGAACAAATTGGATTTTGTTGAGCTCCACTTTTGAAAGTTAGAGACACCCCGTTCGGTTCAACGGTTTTCCATCATCCACAGATTGCCTTCCCACGACCAAGCACTCATTGCCAGATGACGGCCATCGGCCGAAGGCTCTATCCAAGCCGAACTATCGTCTAGCTTCCACAAGACTTGCGCGTTCCCTTGGAAATCCACGTGCAGCAAGAAAGAACCGCCGCCTTGGATGGGTTCGGTGATGAACAGGCTTTTCCCGTCAGCCGCCCACCTCACGTAGCGTATGCTTTTGTAGCGCTTGATGGTTACGTCGGATGGTGGACGGCTGTCCAATGGAGTAATGTGGATTCGCTTTTCTTGAGGGATATAAGTCGCGATTCGCGTGCCATCCGGAGAAAGCGCCCAGCCCCGAAGATCACCCGGATAGGTGTCAATTCTCTTAAGCTCCCGTCCCCGGCCTTGTATGGGGTCAAAGGCGGAGATCACGTATTGAGTGCCATCTGCGCTTTTCTCCACAGCCACGCACGAGTTTGACTGCAATTTGGAGCAATCCCACCTAAACCAACCTGCTTTTTGAACAAACACGAGCTGGGAGGGGCCGCCCGTAATCGGGACTCTCATGATCTGCACCGGTGCCAACGGGTCATCAATTTTTGTGCGAACCTGGTATAAAAATGAGTTGCCGTCAGGACTTACGAGGACGCTGCCAAGACCCTCCACGCGAGTTTTGATGGGCTCCTCCGAATCCGAGTTGATAGGCTGTCTGAAAACTCCCCCGGAGCGATAATCGCTATCATATGACGAGAAAATCACTTCTTTGCTGTCGGCTGTCCAGCCATCCAGATAGTTAAGGCCCTCATTGAGCGTGAGCCGCCTCGGGGTTGTAATCTTCGCCCCGTTGCTCTCAAGATCAGCGACATACACATTTGAATGGGGTTTCGCCTGGTAAAATGCAATGCGCTTGCCATCAGCTGAGACAGTCGTATGGTTCATGCAGGAGCCAGTCCAATTTGTTAGCCGCTTCGGTTCTGCCGCACGCTCTCCCGTCCGGGTGTCAACTTGCAGTTCCCAATAGTTACAAGTATTTGTGTCGTCGCTTTCTCGCAGAACGTAAAGCAGCCGCCCATCCGGCAAGACGGCAATGTCCCTGATTTTCGTCATTTCTGGAGGACGAAATATCGTAGTGACAGGTCCCCCGCTGAGTCCGCGCGCAACGAGGGCCTCGTTTCTTGACTCGTCCGTTGCAAAGTACAAGATTCTTTTCCCGTCCGGAAACCACACAAGAGGACCTACGGTGTTTTTTCCATCCGTACCAACGAGTTTCCGAGCATCGTCACCATTAACCGCCATTAGCCAGATTTCACGTTCCCCTTGATCGCCCTTGTTCGTTCCGAAGGCGACCGAAGCTCCATCGGGAGAAATCGCGTATGCCACGGCCTCACTGCGAAGCCTGCGCGGGGTTGCACCGACCAGTGAGACCGTCCAAATGCTCGCTCCCTGGGAACTCCAGGTGTCCGGGTCCGGATGCGCATTTGCAAGAAACCTTGTACTGTCGGGAAACCACGGGCCAATTTCCCAGCTCATCCGACTGTCCTTGAGAATCTCCGGTTGCGGGATCAAATGGGTCTCTCCTGTATCAATCACCTTGATGTGCATTCCATTACCGTCCGTAAAGGCAAGATATTTTCCGTCAGGTGAAATTGCGCCGTTCAAAACGTAGTTTTCGCTGGAATTGTAAGTTAGCTGTTTGACCTTCCCCTCGTGAAAGGCCCTGCGGTCACCTTCCCATCTCCAGAAAATGGCGCCCACAGTCAGCAACAAAGCGAATACTGCTGCAACGACCAACGGCCAGCGTTGGTGAACCGTGGCAGTCAACGCCCCGCTAACTAGGCTCACCGGCTGGCCGCCTGAATCAGCAACAGAAACAGCTCCGGGTTCTGCCATCCCTAAGTGCGTGCGCATTTCCGGCATGACTTGGTTGCGCGAGTCATGATTCTTCTGCGATGCCTTGTTAATGATTTCTTCGAGTTCCCGCAGGGGAGGGCCAGCCATTTGGGGAGCTTCCCTTATTGGATCTGCGATTGTACCCTCTTCACCTTGTGTCTCGGTCGTATTCAACCCCGCCGAGCACAATCCGCCGATGAACCGGTACCCCCGTCGCGGCAAAGTTTCAATGAATTTCGGGTTCTGCGGGGAATCGTTCAGCGCTTCCCGGAGTCTGTTGACGGCGGCATTCAAACCGTTATCGAAATCCACGAACGTTCCAGAAGGCCACAGGCTCTGCCGGATCTCTTCGCGCGTAACGAGATGCCCAGGACGGACAAGGAGCATTTTCAGGATCTGAAAAGGTTGATCCTGCAACTTCACCCGGATGCCATGCTTGCGGAGTTCACCTGTGGTGAAGTCGGCCTCGAAGGGGCCGAAGTGAATGGACCGCCTTTCCTCTTGAGGTTTATCCATTGCGACGAATCCGAGTTATCAACACCTTACTACCACTGCCACGTTTCTCAAAGAGGGTGAACGCCACTTCGTAAGAAGTCCACTAACCCGTTTCTCTTCTGTGTGATACATCGCGGGATTCGTCCAAGGACTGTTCAAGACCCAGTCCATTGAGTGTGTTTCTTACCTGACCGAGCCTCACCACCGCAGCGCAAAGGCGGAGGTGGCGGTCATGAACCCAGTTCTCCTTGCTTTCGTTTGGCTTATGTTCCCTTTTCAAATCGCAACAGAGGCGGAGTCAGGGACTTCCGCCACCACAATGACCGCGAACAGCGATCTTGCGTCCCGCCCTCTTCCTGATCTCCCAGTTAAAACGGGGGAGCGAGTCGAAGCTCGGAACGTCCTTGGATTCGTAACGAAGACCGTTCCGACGAACGGTCTTCAGAGGGCGGATTTAGAACATTCCGGTGCTTTCAAGAAGGCTGCCAAAGATGCCTGGAATGCTACGCGCAACGGAACTAAAGCAATTGAAGCCGGTTTCTCTATCGACCAATACGGACACCCCGGAAAAATACAGACCAGTATGGGTGACCGTGGAGATGCTGCCCACAAACTAAAGCTAATCTCCAGTTCGACTGCGATGGGCACGCTTCACGTTCATAACAAGTTCGGAGTTCCGACACCCAGCGAAAATGACATCAGGGCGGCGCAGACGCTTCACAAAATGGTGTATGTAGCTTCGCAGGAAGGATTGTACTCCGTTGATCCAGACGGAAACGTCCTCCATGTCTTCGAAGGGGTGGATTGGTTCAACAAAAAGTAGCGGCGTCCGACGTCGACTTTACACTCTCTGGTGAGTCCCAGGTTGACGAAACTCCGCGCCGGAAAGGGATTATATAAGGGGGCCATAGACCCTAAATTATGTCTCTCCTTATATGTGTGCTAAAACTGCTGTTTACGTCGCGTGTACCCTAAGCTCAAATGTACAAAAGAGGGCAGTTTCGCTCGCTCCTATCCCCTATCCCGTCAACTGGCCGTTGGAACATTTTATTTGGTGCGATTTGAGGATTGATTGCGAGCTGCTAATCGACCTGTGTCAGTGTGCACACGTGAAGTTCCAGCGCCTGATTGTACTGGCGTTCGATCTGCAACTCGGTCTGGAGCTTCTTTACCAGAATCTCCAGCCGCGAGATTTCGACGCGCAGCTTCTGAATGTCTGTGGCGGTTCCGGCCGCTCGGGGAGCAGCATTCGGAGAGGCCTGCGGTGGTTGTGGAGCGCCGGCATTCCCTTGTTGTACGAACGCCTCTGCCAGCGCCCGCGGCCAAACATTGTCGGCCGGACGTGATTCTGCAGTCGGCGGGGCGGCATGCAGCGGCACTGCCGGCGGAACAATCCGTGGCGCCGCGGGAGTCGCGAACAGGCTGCTCAGCGAAGGCACCGCCACCGGCCGGTCCGATGGGTGCTGCAGCGCCGGCGCTCCGTGGCCAATGAGATTCTTGACGCGCGAAATCAATTCCTGCGGCTGAAACGGCTTCCGCACCAGTTCGTCCGCGTGCACCGCCACAGCGCGATCCGCCACGCTTTTATTCACCACGCCGGACATCAGAATCACTGGAGTCTTCGCGAACTGCGGATTCTGCTTCACTTGACTGCACACCGAATAGCCGTCCTGGTCCGGCATGATCACGTCCGTAATCACCATGTCTGGCGGATTCTCTTCAAACTGAGCCAGTGCGGACGCAGCGTCGGCGCACGTCACCACGTTGATGTTCTCGCGCCTGAACGCAATTTTGATCACTTCGCGCATGGTTGCGCTGTCGTCGATAAAATAAACCGTCGGCGTCCGCCGCGGTTCGGTTGCTCCGGGTTCAGGCAGAACGATTGCGTCGCTCATTGGGCCTCCTTGTCCGCCAACTCGTCGGAGCCGGTTCGCTCCGTCTCGTCAAATTCACGCATCGCATCCAGCATCAGGTCGGTCGCCGAACGCAACACCGTGCGCTGGGCCGATGCCGCGCCATAAATAAACTTGTACACGCCGGATCCACACTTCACGCAGCTCTTCAGGATGAAAATTACCGCTTCGTCGCCAAAAAGCGACCCGCACTCCGCGTGCGTAATCTCCCCGCCGTCGTAAAACAAAACCGCGTCGGTCTCTCCCGCATTGATCGTCAATGCGCCGGTCTGCCGCGCCTGCCCCAGCATCTGCATCACCCCGGTCAAATCGTGATGCGTCAAATTGCCGCTCAGGCTTGTATCGGCCTGCCCCAGCATCTGCGTCGGCTGAAACCCTTCCAGCTTGCTGATCACGATGTTCTTGATGTGATTCGCAATCACCCCTGGCGACAAATGCCGGTCAATATAATCGTCGCAACCCGCCTGAAACGATTCCATCAGCGCCCGCTGACTGCCATCGCCCATGGCAATCACGGGAAGCGCTGCGTTCTTTGGATCGGCATGAATGATCCTGGCAATTTCCAACGCGCCCATCTCCCGCATATTCGTCGCGCACACGATCACCGATGGCGCGTTGTACTCGAGTGTTGTCAGCGCAAACGCCGCCTGTGTCGCGGTGGTCACTTCGAATCCTTCCCGCCGCAGCGCATCTCCCAACCGCTTCGAAAACAGCACGTTGCTGTCGATCAGCAGGATCTTCGCCGGCTTGCCGGGCACGATCATGCGTGTGCCTCCGGGCTTCCGCTCTGCGCAAGCGGCGGATGCCCTTCTTGCGTCGGCATCAGCGCATCCAGGTTCAACACCTCAATCACTTCACCATCGTGCGAAAGCCATGCGGACACGTGCGGTGAATCCGACTCGCTCGCGGGCGTCAAATCAGCCGTGATTAGCTCGCATTCGCCGCTTACCGGCAGCGCCACCCAATCCAGCCCCGCGCCGCGCCGCTGCGTCGCCACCAGATAAAACCGCCGCGTCGTCAGTTTTTTCCCCGTGAGCCGTTCCGCAACATCGCACACCGGCACCACGCGTCCCCGCCGCAGAATCACGCCATCGAGTTCCGTGGTGCGGTGCGCAAACCGGAACACGCGGCTCGGCGCCACCAGTTCCGCAATCTGCTCCGCCGTAAGCGCAAACCGTCTCTCGCCCAGTCGCAGTAGCACGCACGAACGCGCGTCGTATTGCTCCACTTTGCTCATAGACCCAGGCCCATCTCGTTTACGGTCGCGGTCTCCGGAACCACCGTCCGGCTCACCAGCGCATCGAGAAGAAATAACTCATCCGCAGTCAAAAACCCTTCTGGACTCACCACCGGAATCACGCTCTGATCGAGCACCGTCAGCCCGCGATACCACACGCGCTCTTCATGGCAAAACGCCGCCGGCAGCGCCTGCAGCCTCGTCATCGTCGTCATCTTTTCAATGCCATCGATCAACAACGCCGTCCGCGACCGCCGCAACAGCAAAATCAGCGAGGCCGGCGAAGGCCGCAATCCAAAATGCACCGCTCCATTCACCACGTAGAGATTCTGTTCCCCGCGACGAAACATGTGCCGCACTTTGGTCAGGCTCGGCTCCACGATCTCCATAGGCGAACCTGCCAGCGTGTCCACACTGCGCACTTCCTGTACGGACGAGGACGAGATCGCAAAAATCTGCGTACTGCATCGGAACAATATGATCTGCTCTGTCCGCGCATGAGGCGCTTTGTGCGTGGTTGCGAACTGCATCAGCGCACTCCCGTGGGCGACAACCGACTCAATCCCAGCACGCGATTCTCAATCGAAGAGTAAATATCATCGAGGCCCAGCACCTGATCGACTGCCCCGCTCTTGATCGCCTCCGCCGGCATTCCGAAAATCACCGACGTCGCCTCGTCCTGCGCCACCACGTATCCGCCGGCGGACTTGATCGCTCGTGAGCCGCGCGCGCCGTCGCTGCCCATGCCCGTCAGCACCACGCCAATGCTCATCGCACCCGCAAACGCCGCAACAGACTCCATCGTCACGTCAATATTCGGCAGGTAGCCATCGATGCGCCCCGTTGCCGCATCGAGTTGCATTCGCCCTGTTGCAGAAACGCGCAAATGTTGCCCGCCCGGGCAAATATAGAACGTTCCCGGCTGCACCGGCTCGTTCGCTTCCGCCTCTTTCACGCGAATTCCGGTGAACTCCGCCAACTGCAGGGCATATTGCGTGGTAAACGCCGCCGGCATGTGCTGCACCAGGATCACCGCCGCCGGAAAATCCTTTGTGAATCCCGGCGCCAGCCGCATCACGGTCGCTGGCCCCCCGGTCGAAGCCGCCAAAACTACCACGGGGAATCGCATGTCCGAAGGAAGTATCGGGGAGGCAGCCGGTCGAGCGGCAGGTGGTTGAGGCTTCGACGCCGTTCCGGGGTTCATTGGTGCTTGCAGTTGTGCCGCCAGCCGCGACGCCGTGCGCACTACTCGAACCTTCGCTGCAATCCGCACCTTGCGCAGCAAATCATCCTTCACGCTCTGCATGTCCAGGTCAATTCCCGACGACGGCTTGGTCACAAAATCAATCGCGCCCAGTTCCAGCGCTTTCAAGGTGCTCGCGGCGCCTTCCTTGCTCTCCGAACTGACAACGACGATGGGCCGGGGATTCGTGGTCATGATCTGTGCCGTTGCCTGCAAGCCGTCCAGATGGGGCATATTCAGATCCATCGTGATCACGTCGGGCTTCAGCGATTCCGCCAGCGCAATGGCCTCGCGGCCGTCTTTTGCGTGGCCGATCACAGTCAGTTGCTCGTCGCCATTGAAAATCGATTCCAGCACCTTGCGCATAAAGGCGGAATCGTCCACGACGAGCACGCGAAACTTTTTGGGAAGGGCAGGGGCCATAGCTCGTCTATCCGACCGGCACGATCGGGCGTGCCGCCTCCGTTCCGATCAGTTGCTCCACCGCGGCCAGCAGCTGATCTTCCTGCACGGGCTTCGTCAAAAACGCCGATGCGCCTTCTTTCATTGCGCGATCCCTGTGCTTTGCGCCCGCGCGCGAAGTCACCACCATCACCGGAATCCGCTTCGTCGATGGGCTTTGCCGCAACTGCGCCATTAATTCGTAGCCGGTCATCCGCGGCATCTCCAGGTCGGTAATCACCATGTGACAGCCGTGCTGGGCCACCAGCTCGGCTGCTTCCAGTCCGTCCGCCGCAAGTTTTACGCGGTAGCCGTTTTTTTCCAACATCCGTCCGACAAATTTGCGCACGCTGATCGAATCGTCGGCGATGACGACCACCCGCTCCTGCTCTACGCGGTCGATCGCTTCCGTGGGAATCGTTCCACGCGCGACTGCGGTCGAACCGGGCGCAAAAATGCGTGCCGCACTCGCGCTGGCCTGCACGGCCCTGCGCTCGGTCGGCTCCGTCGCCACCATACGGTTTAAATCGATCAGAAGAATCAAGCTGCCGTCCGGCGCAATCGTGGTCCCTGGGAAGAGCTTGACCTTCCGCAGATACTCGCCCAAGTTTTTGATAACGATTTCGTCCTTGCCCAGCACCTCTTCCACCACTACGCCGATCTGCCGGTTCCCTGCATTCGCAACCACCATGCGGAAATACCCGTTGATCGGCTCGAGCGGCGGCAGTCCGAGATACGAATCCAGCCGCACCACTTCCGTTACGATGTCGCGCACCTTGGTCAGCAATTTTCCGCCGACGTCCTCAATTTCGTCCGCTCGCAAGCGTCGAATTTCCTCCACAACCGCCAGCGGCAGAGCAAAATGGTGCGAACCGCAGCGCACAAACAGCGCCGGCGAAATAATCAGGGTCAACGGAACCTTCAGCGTAAACTTTGTCCCCGAACCTGCTACGCTGTTCACTTCAATTTCGCCGTTGAGCGCGTTCAAGTTCGAACGAACAACATCCAAGCCCACACCGCGCCCCGCCAGCTCCGTTTTCACTACCGCCGTCGAGAACCCCGGGTGGAAGAGCATTTCGCGCAGGTCACGTTCCGTCAGCCGGTCCGCCGTCTCGCTTGAAACCAGCCCGCACTCGATCGCGCTCTGCTTCACTCGTTCATAGTCGATGCCGCGCCCGTCGTCTTCCACTTCGATGTAAATGTGATTCCCGCGATGATAAGCGCGGAGTGAAACCTTGCCCTCTTTGGCTTTGCCTCGCGCCGCGCGAACCTCCGGCAATTCAATTCCGTGTGCCACGGAGTTGCGCACCAGGTGCACGAGCGGATCCGAAATCTGCTGAATAATGTTGTTGTCCAGCTCCGTCTCGCTTCCGGAAAAATCCAGGTCCACCTGCTTCTTTGAGGACTTGGCAGCATCTCTTACCGCACGCGAAAGCAGCGAATACAGCGTCCCGATCGGCACCATGCGTGCCGCGGTAATCTCGTCTTGCAGGTGATGCGCCAGCTTCGTAAACTCGTCGATGTCCCCCTCGACTCGCCCGACGTAGCCCTCTAGCTGCGTCAACACCTCATTCACGTCCGCCGAAATTTCCGTCATTGAACGCGACAGAATATTGAAGTCGTCGTAGCGGTCCATCTCCAGTTCGCTGAACTCTTCGAGATATGACCCCTCGCCGGCGGCGGCGTTGGTCAGCAACTTCTTCGTCTGCGAATTTGCCCAGGGCGTTGCCAATTGCGAGCGAATGCGGTTGAACTCGTATTTCTCCTGAAACTCGTTGACCTTCCCGTGCAGGCGCTCCTTTGAGAAGCCAAGCGTATCGATCAGCTTTTCGAGTTCGGTTACGCGGCCGACCATCTTCGTGCGGCTGATCACCAGTTCGCCGACCGTGTTCATCATGCGGTCCAGCCGGCCCAGCGCGATGCGCACGGACTTGTTTGCGGCAACTTGTTTCGCGGTAAGCGGGGCCTTCGGCGCGGCTTTCTCCGCGGCCGCCTTGACCGGCACATCCTCTACCACCTCCGCGGCCACCGGTGCTTCTTCCCCGACTTCCTGCGGTGCAAATGCAGCGATGCGCCCAAGCAGGGAATCGACCCCCGCGCGAAATTCCGCTTCGTCCGCCCATTCCCGGTGCAGCGTCTTTTTCAGAACATCCACGGATTCCAGGCAGATGTCCACTACAGAGGGCGAAGGCTGAATTTCTCCGTCGCGCAGCCGCCCGATCAGATCCTCCACACGGTGCGCAATCCCGCCCAATCGCCGCAATCCAACCTGTGCTGCCGAACCCTTCACTGTGTGAATCGCCCGGAAGAGCCGGTTAATTTCTTCCGGATTGTTGTTGCCTTCCAGAGAGAGCAGGCAATCCGCCACTATTTGGAGATGCTCTTCCGCTTCCGGTTGGAAAAACTCCAGAATCTCGTTCGGCACTTCGTCATCCACAGGCAATGCATCGAAATACGAGCCGGTTTGCCCAACATTCGCCGGTTCCGGTTCGTCCTGGTAATCCGATGGCGCCTGCGAAAGCGGCGCAGTTGGCTGCGCGCTTAAATTCAGCGGCGGCGGCTCTGGCGGAAACGCGAAACGATAACGTTCCTTGAACGCGGCGACATCCTCGACGTTTTCCTGGCCGGTGTCGCTGATCTCCAGCAGGCTGGTTTCCAGGAGTGAAATCGCATCCGAAAGAAATTCCGTCAACGGTCCGTGCAAGTCGTCACCGAGCGGCGCCTGCAGCGCATATTGAAAGATATGGGCCAGCTTGGCGGCCACTTCCGAAAATCGGGGAAACTCATAGCTCGCCGAAGTCCCGCTCAGCGTGTGCGCTGAAATATAAAGCCGCTCGAGATCGTCTCGACGCGGCGAAACCTCCTGCAACACACTTACGTACTCCCGCAAATATTGCAGGTGCTCCGCGGCTTCCTGGAGGAACATCTCCACGGCTTCGCGGTCCGGCGTCACGCGCGTCCCTCCGTTACCAGTTCAGCCTTTTCCCGTTCCTGCATCGTCGGCTTCCGGTACAAAATGCAATCCCCAAGCACGATCGCCTGAAACTTCACCGGCATCTTCGAAATCGACTCCGAATGCCCCAGAAACAGGTATCCGCCGGGCTCCAGCGCCTCGTAAAAACGCTGCACCAGTGCCCGCCGCCGTTCTTCGGTGAAATAAATCAGCACATTCATGCAAAAGATCAGGTCCATCCTGCCGACGTATACCGGCGAAGCCAGGTTCATCGGCGCAAATGAAATCATTTTCTTCAGCCGAGGCTTGACGTGAAACTTGTTTTCCATTTTCGTGAAATGCGCGCCGAGTTGCTTTTCGCTCACGCTGCCCAGGCTCCGGCCCGAATAAATGCCCTTTTCCGCGTTCTTCAGGGCAAGCTTGCCCACGTCGGTCGCCAGAATCTCCACATTCCACGCATCTGCAAACGAAAGGGAATCAGCAATTGTGATCGCGATGGAATATGGCTCTTCGCCCGTCGAACACCCCGCGCTCCACACCCGCAGCGTCCGCGGATTCTTCCAGAATTTCGAGACGTGAATTTCCGGCAACACACGCTTTTCAAAAGCCTCAAAGACCGCCGGATACCTGAAAAAGGAAGTCTCCTGCGTCAACATCCGCTCCAGCAGCGAGTCATACTCCACATTCGTCTTCCGCACCGCCCGGAGCAGTTCGCTTCCGCGCGAATATCCACGCTCATGCATGTGCTCGCGCACGCGCGTGGAGAGAAATCTCTCCCGCGACTCGTCGAAATGAATGCCCGTACGCTCCTCAATCAGCATGCGGATCTCGCTCAGTTCGTGGTCCGTCAAACCGTGTCCCGCCGCGTGGCGTTCACTCATGGCCATCCCACTCGCTTCCCGGTCTATCCGCGGGAGTCACTTGCACCTTTAGCGCACCGCTCCTGCCGGGACGGGCCGGTCTGCTTCTTCCAGGGCTGCGGCCACTTTCGAGTTGGCCCGGAACTGTGCCAGGGCTTCGTTCAACTGGTCAGACAATTTCACCAGCTGGCTGACCGTCGCCACCGTTCCGCGCGTGCCCTGCGAAGTCTGCCGCGTGATGCCCGAGATAATCTGCATCGCGTGCGCCACGCCTTCCGTTCCGCGCACCTGCTGCTTGGAAGCGAGCGAAATTTCCTGGACGAGTTCCGCGGACTGCCGCACGACGCTCGAAATTGCATCCAGCGCGCGTCCGGCTTGGTCGGCAAGCTGTGCGCCGCCTTCCACTTCCTTCGTGCCGTCTTCCATGACGACGACGGCTTCGTTTGTCTCGGCCTGAATTGCTTTGATGAGGGCCGCGATGTCTTTCGTCGCGCTACGGGAGTGTTCTGCCAATTTGCGGACTTCGTCGGCGACGACCGCGAACCCTCGACCGGCTTCACCGGCGCGAGCCGCTTCAATCGCGGCGTTCAACGCCAGCAAGTTGGTCTGCTCCGTGATGTCATTAATCACGTTGATGATTTCCGAAATTTCCAGGGAACGATCGCCGAGCGATTTAATCTTTTTTGCTGTGGCTTGCACAGAGGCGCGAATCCGCTGCATGCCTTCCAGCGTGTCGCGCACGGCCCGGTTGCCCTGTTCCGCCGCGTCCAGCGCACGCCGCGCCGCTTCGGCGCTCGCTTCCGCGTTGTTGGATACCTGCTTCATGGAAACCGTAAGCTCTTCCACGGCACTCGAGGTATTCGTGATTTCCTGGTCCTGTTGCGTCGCGCCGGCCTGCATCTCGTCCGCGGCCAACAAAATGTTGTTCGAGCACACCGCCACTTCCATCGCGGCTTTGCGCACGCGTTCCAAAACCTTGGTGAAATTGTCGAGCATGTAGTTGATGGAATCCGACACGTTGCCCAGCGCATCGTTGGTCACCTTGCCGCGCAACGCCAAATCGCCGCGCGCCACCTGGTTGATGACCGCCAGCAGGTCCGTGATACTCCGCTGCAGCGAGTCGTTCGCTTCCTGGTTGCTGGAAGCCTTCGAGACCTTCGCCACCGCGCGATTCAGATTGTCCGCGATGTAGCCGAACTCATCGTTCGTGCCGACATCCGCCCGCGCCTTGCCGTCGCCAGCTGCCAGCCGCTCAGAGAATGAGGACAGCTCCGCTACCGGTGCAAGAATCGCCGAGCCAAGCCGCCACGCCAAAATGATGCTGATGGCAATCGCGATCACGATGGCGATAATCGTTCCGCTGCTTTCAAATAGCGACCCGCCGTTCGCCGCTTGCTTGCCGGCGCTGAACGCAAACCAGATCACTAGAGCCAGGGCCAGGCCGTTCAAGCCGATCAGCCCCCAAATTGTGCCACTCAGTCGCGATTTCATTCCTGCCTCCCAAACTCTTTCCTAATTCCTTAAATTCCAGGTCCCGGATAAACTTCAATCAATCGCCGTAAATCGATCACCAGCGCCAGCCGGTCGTCATGCCGCAGCATTCCCACGCAATGCGGCACGTTTTCCGGCGCCTGCTCCAACAGATCCTCGGCTTCCTTCACCGAATAAGTCCCAACCACTTCGTCCGCCGCAATGCCCAGGCGAACATCATCGTGGTTCCCGTCTCCCCGCAGCGAAGCCACCACCACATGCTTTGGCAACAACCCCGCCCTGCGTCCCTCGGTCAACGCGATATCAATCAGCGGCACAATCGCGCCACGCAAATTAAAAATTCCCAGCACGTAAGCCGGCGAAAGCGGCAACCGCGTCACCAGTGGCCACTCCAAAACCTCTTCCACATCCAGCACGGGCAGGCAAAAGCGTTCGCGCCCACTGCGAAACACGCAGTATTGCGATTCCGGCGTTCGCTCGACGCCCGGATCCATCGCCTCCAGCAGTTCGCCCAGCTCGGCGTCCGCGGGGATTGGCGTCAATTGGAATTCATCGCTCATGTCTCTGCTCTTCGAAGCTCCCTACGCGAACCGGCGTACCGCTCGCAGAAGTTCTTCCCGCGTGAACGGCTTCGTTACATAACCATCCGCGCCCTGCTGCTGTCCCCAATACCGATCGCTGGCCGTATCCTTTGACGTCACCAGAATCACCGGGATTGAATTGAACTCCGAGCTACTCTTCAGCTCCCGGCAAACCTGGAACCCATTCCGGTCCGGCATCACCACATCCAGCAAAATTACGCTCGGCCGCTCCAAGGCAATGGCCTCCTCCACCCGCCGCGGATCGTTCAGGCCCACGGGCCAATAGCCCTCCGGTTCCAGCAGGCCCTGAATCAGCTTCACCTGGGCCGGCGAGTCGTCGACGATCAGAACTTTTTTCTGCACACGCATTTGCTCCGCACAGTTCTCCACGTCGGAAAATTGCACGTGGGCGGCCACCTTGGAGGGCTTCTTATAGACTGTTCTGTATTTTTCTATCTGATTGAAAGGGAATGGGTTAGCAATTTTCCTAGAGGCACTATCGGCGGGAATTAAGCGTTGAATTCACTTCTTCTGTCTCAACTTGCGATTGCGTCTCACCCTCTCTCAATTCGCTCGCCAGCGATGAGAATCGCTGCATCACCTCATTGATCCGCAGCGCCATCGTGTGAATCGTTTTGATCTGCGCCAACGATTGCGCCGAGAGCCCTCCCGGCTCCAGCAAGAGCAACTCGGCATTTCCCAGCAGCGAAGTCAAAGCGTTATTCATGTTGTGCTTCATGTCGTACATGTACCGGCCCAGTGTCGCTTCGTTGGCGTATTGTGCCGCGTGCCGCTCCGCTTTCCTCGCCAGCTTCAGCGCCTCGGTGCGCCGCAGCGATTCACCCGCCAGCAACAGCACCACCTGAGTCCAATCCTCGCGCAGCGGCACATGCAGCAGCTTCGGGTATTTCTTCCGCAACAGCCCCAACTCTTTCGCTTCCGCAGGAGCGCACAAGATCAGCGCGGTGTTCGATTCCATGGATCGCAATACATCAGCCAGTTTTCCGTCTTTCATTGGCCCAACCACGATCAAGTCGGGTGAGGACGTATCCGCTTCCTTCCAGAATTCGCTCGTCACCACGCATATTCCCGGAAGCTGGCGCTCCACCTGCCAGCAGGCCGTCAACAACCGGGCGAACTCGGCGTCGTCCGTCAGAATCAATACGTTTGTATTTCGCAAGAACCCTGCTCCCTGACCTGTTTTGCCGCTTGCCACGCCGCGCAATACTTCGAATTAAAGCTTTTCGCCCTCGTCCAGCGCCGAAAGCAACCGCTTTGTGCTGATTCCCAGATTCACCGCCGCTTCCGTGTCCTTCGCCTGCTTCGCCGCTTCCACGCGTTCCTGCAGCCGCGACACTTCCACGCGAGCAATTGTCAGCGCACGGTCGAGCCCCGTCGCATTTCCGGTTTCCTTCGCGCTCTCCAGGTTCGAAGTAAGAAGCGCCCGCGCCACCACCGCGCGGCGCAAATCTTCCGCCGCCGGCCCGTCCTCGCTCACAAACGCCGCCACTTCCCACGAAGACATCAGCAGCCGCACCGCGCCCAACTTCACCGTGGTCATCGAACGACCCCGCGAAGGCGGCGCCGAAATCAACTGCTCCCAGATCTGCTCCATGCATGTCTCAAAGTCCAATGCAATTGCGCCGAGGTCAGCCTGTTTTGCGGCGGCGACTTCCGGTTTTTCTTTCACCTTGCCAAGATGTCCGCCCGCTGTTGCGTTGGAAAGATTTTTCCTGCTCGCTGCCTCTGGCTCCGGAATCATGGGGGCCGCGGGCACTTTGCCCATCACTTTCTCTACTGCACGCTCCACGTCCGCGCGAAGTCCCAGCAGTTGCTCAAACGCCTGATTTACCGTGCGTTCCGTGTATTCCTTCTGGAACGGCTGCTTCCACTCGTCCGTCATCTGCTGCAGTTTCTCGATTGGCTCCGCTTTTCCCAGGCCCACGCCGTTGCAATCAACCGACTTCGCCCCCGCGTTCTGCAGATTGCTCAGCCCGCCTCGAATGAAAATCAGGTCCGCGTGCATCAGTTCAATCAGTGTCCGGCGCATCAGGAAATTGAAGCGGATGAAAGCCAACATCGCCGAGGGATCGTAGAACATTCCGCCGGCGGTCTCCTTCACGCGGCGGCCCTGTTCGATGAAATTCGTCTGGAGCATGTCCCGCAGGCCCTTGAACCCGCGCAGCGCGAGAATCATCTTCTCCAGCGGCTCGCACCACGGCAGCGGCGTCGAATCCACCTCACCAAATACCGGCCGCAGCACATTTGCCACGTCTCCAAGTTCGATCTGCTTGTGATAAATCTTCGGCGGCGCCGTCAGCGCGAAATATTGCACCAGCAGGAAGTCGGCTTTGTCGCGATCGGTCGTCGTCTTCGAAGGCTTCCGCAAGTGCCTCATGATGAGCGCCCGCAGCCCGCTTTCACTCGCGTTCAGCGTCGTCATCTGCAGTAAGTGGCGCAATTGGTGCACCATTACCTGCTGATCCATCACGTCCAGCCACTTCGGAATCTGGTCGAACAGGTCCGGATCCAATTTTTCCGGCAAAATTCGCTTGTTCTGGGCGATGGGGATTTCCAGCTGCAGTTGCTTGGCGAGCGCCACGTAAATCGGGAAGACCGAGCGCAATTCCTCCCACTGGCCCTGCTTTGTCCCGTCTGCTTTCGACGGAGCCGGCAAATTCAATGTCGTTATCGTTTTGTTCACGATTTCCTCATCCATTCGCAGCGGCCTTCTGCAATCCGCACCGCGACTGCTTTGCGCCCTTCGTGATATTGCAGCGCAATCACGGTGGCTTCTGCCGAATGTCCCCCTCCGTTATCCGAGATACGAACCCGATCCGCGAATTCC